>Ga0181473_100447_pt1 | contig 10232 bp, 11 predicted proteins | sample In2P11_FD_119089 | JGI IMG/M metagenome (GOLD analysis project Ga0181473, IMG submission 119089) | Clean room microbial communities from NASA Spacecraft Assembly Facility at Jet Propulsion Laboratory, Pasadena, California, USA -... ... | reverse complement strand
ATTTAGGGGTGGTAGCTATCAGTTGGCCAAATCGAAGGGTTATGGTTCTTATTCCTATGCCTCGGCAATCATCAGTTCAGTAATCAGACTTGAGCAAAAATCCAAGCGATGTGAATAAAGTGTTTCTTGGTGGAATAAAGAAATTCTTGCCGAACCTGGAATAAGATGGAACTTGATTCAGCAGGTTTGGGGAATCGGCGGTTCATCCGTCAGGTTCGACGTTCTGAAGTGATCTATCCGGCTGCGGGCGGGAAAGAGCAATCTTCGGGTTCATCATCCTAAAGATTTGTTTGGTTCGCAAGCCCAATTGTTATATGGAAAAGGGTGAAAAATGACAAAATCGAATTCGACGCCTTGGTAATATAGCAGGGGTGAGGCAGAAATAGGTTGTTGCCGCTGTTGCCGTTTCCATGGTGATTCGATTCACATGGTTCAGTGCCTACTGGGGCCTCCGGTTGCCCCTCAATGAAATGAGGATAGGGCGATCCTATTCCGGTAGCAGACTCTCCCCTAAAGCGTCGAGTCTATCTCCTCTTATTCTAGTGGATTTCCAAATATCATATACAATGGTAATAGACGAAAGCTCAATCTTTATGCTGGAGAGGCTAGCAACAATGCTTATCCGCGTGGGCGAGCGCTTGACTACATAGCTGCAACTCTGAACCGAGTGAACAGTGAACCCAGTTGAGGCATGTGAAACTTCCCTCCTCCCCCTACTACTATTATTCAAGGGCGAGAGCCTACTTAATAAGCCTACTAGGTGTGGGTAGGACCCAAACCGTATTCGATTCTAGGGGGAATAGGCGGAAAAGGATTAGTAAGAGTATGAGTGGTAAAGAATGAGTTGTAACTGGATAGAAGCATGGGTGCAGGGGAACAACTGAATCGTTGCAATGATAATAAAGTGCCGGAATGGGACGGGAGGAAGCAAGTGCCCGCAACCTACCGGACCGATTAACGGGTGGGTCCCGCTTCTAATAGAATAAAGGAAGTGGTTCCTCCTTCAATAGTAATAGTAGGGCGCTAGTGAATAGCACCGGTGAACGAAAGAGGATATAGATGCGCCCCATACAAGAATTTGGGATGATGGGAGAGATTCAGAGGTTCCAAGTGTTAGGTGGTTCTGTTCAATCCGCTTATTCATTCTAGTGCTTCCGAAGCTCCCCTATTATTAAAGCCTCGAATATTTCAACGGCCCACTATTCGGGGTTCCACCTGTTAATAACTGCTCCGTCTGTTCCTACCCCGATTCATTACCAGCATTCGATTATTCGATACCCCATTTCTTGCCGGGGCCTACCCATAGCTCTTCCGGATAATAATGGGGGGAAATACGAGGTTGAATTTGCCCATCGATACGCAACGAGGAGGTATAGAAACGACCACCGATAGATACGATAGAAAAGCTGGTTCTTGGAGCTGCCCGCCTATTTATCAAGCACCTGAGAAATGCTTTTTTATGCTCCAATGCCTGTTCCCAATTCACCACCTCCTACGATTCATATATATCTCCCACCACTTCTCCCAGGCTATGAGGCTATAGAATTAGCAACGAATGGTTTGGGAGCTGCGATAGGCATAGAAATAGGATATTACAATAGTCCAGGTTTTCCGACCAACAAGAATAATCGCCCGTATATTATTAATTGCTGTTGCTTTAGGTGCTTCACCTCCTCTCCCAATACCGAGAGCTAGTTTCTACGAATGAGTAATGCCTGCCCCGGCACCTTCTACGAAATAGATGAAGATTTTCGAATAGAAAAAGGTAGAGTGGGAGAAATTCTTAATAGATACATTCGAACAACTGTTGGGCGTACTCGTTCGGATCGAGAAATAGAAGAAGCCATGAAACGCTTGTGGGCTTATGCCAGCCGAGAAATGTTGTTATAAGTTCTCAGAATATTCTATTGTTAGTTTGTAGAATCAGTCGCATGAGTATCTATTGCAGTTGACCAGTGAGAACAGCCCCCATAGTTTCGGTTGATCGAGCAGAGAAAACATCCCTTCGAGTAGTTGCAAAGCGGTCTCTTCGTACAGGTCCAGATCCGGGTTAAGCAGTTACAGTGCCAAAACCAGGGGATCTAGCACCAGTAGCGGGAGAAGCTGGGGTAGCTGGAGCAGAACCAGAAGCAGTAGCTGCTCTTGACTCCGCTTATTAAGTCGTGGATTCTGTCAATGGAGCTACAGTTGCTCCGGTTGATTCAGGAGATGCAGCTGTATATGAAACCGCAGTTCTTGACCGAGTTGATCCAGTCGAAGAACCTGTTGATTGGGTATCCCCCACCCCAATAATAGAGGTTGCAGCAGTATATTCGGCCATTTATGCCTGCCATTGGCTGGTTCAGCAGCGATTCCTTCCGTTGCGTCTGTTGATTGTGCAGAAGTCGATCCAGCAAAAGCTGATTTCGATCTGGCGGATGTTGAGTCAGTCGATCCAGTGGTAGATCCAGCGCCACCAGTAGCACCAGCGGCTAGCTACTACCACTAGACCAGCCAGCGAACAAGCCATGGAGCTATTACCTCAACTACTATTTAGGGGCAAGCCGGCTACCTTGTATACAGCAGCAGTAGTTGGAGTAACGTATACAGAACCAGATCCAGGCCCCCTACCATTATAATGAGGGAGCGGGCTTAAGATCCGGGCCAAGCCAGAGAGCCAGCCATCGCCGAGCCACCTAAAGTGGTACCAGTTTCGATTGGTCCAGTCGAATAAGCAGTTCCAGAAGCATGAGAAGCAAACGCGTAGAAGGCGGTTGACCCACCAGGTGCGGAGAAACATCCGGAACAGCATGAGTTCATTCTGTTGATCCAGTAGTAGATTCTTCCGTCCGAGCATCCCCAGTACCATCTGTTCATCCTATAGACCCATATCCATTAGTTCCATATCCCCCAGCCTCGGATCGGGATCGGGATCAAGACCCATGGCGAGCAAGCTGAGCTACCTTTACCTTCGTCAGGCCAGCCAGCTACCTCGTTTCCGTATATGAAGCAGTCGGTTAAGCCATTGATGCAGCAGGTGATTTGGTAGTCGATTCTTTTGATTCAGCCATTGGTTGAGCCGTTGATGCCGATGAAGAATAACCAGCCGCACCAGACCCAGATTCACTCTTTCGAGAACGAGACCCAGTTTCCGCTGTTCCTTATTGAGCCCTATTCATATAGTAATGAATTGATAAAGGCAGCTATATGAACCGGGGGAAAGAGCACGAACCCCAGGCGCTCCCTTCCGGAAATGGGTTGAGTCGCTTCTGCGTATATACGAACCAGACAAATTCCGTATTTGACTCAACCGACTAACTAATTATTCCCCCACCCCACACCCTTTATTATGAATTAATGATATACGGGCTCGATTTGAAAGGGAAGCACATTAATTAAGGCATTCATTTCATTAATGATATTGCCTACTCTATCCAAAGGGGGATTGGGCCTACTATTCTAATAGGGGCGGGAGAAGAGCATTACTCTCTAAATAGCTGTTTCGAATAGATAGTCCTACCCATACCTACCTTCCCCCCCCCCTTTCTCTTAATAAGAACTTCTAACATACGCGCTTTCGATAATAAGGCTGTCCAACCATTGAGTAGGGGAGTCAACTCTCTCTACCTAGCCAATGATGATGGAAACTATCATGCCTGGGAGCACCTGTCTCGCGTTGGTTCCCCGTCACTGGGGTTAGTTACACAGTTTCAGTTGAAACATTACCAACTGGTATGCTGGGCACCCGATTCGGATTCATCAGGCTCGACTTCAACTTCGTACTCAGTTAGTAGTTAGTTCTACTTCTGTTTCCAATTCCGCTTTCCAGATATTGGAATGAGGGAAACTTAAGCTTTTAATGCGATTCATTAATAGAGAAGGGGTTGCTTTTGGATCGAGAATTCTAGATGAAATAATAGAAAACCTTGCTACTAATTCCGATTGAAACCACAGATCCCGGTTCGTTCTACGGATCCTTATTCTGTTTATGAGTCTGTTCAGACAGAAATATGTTTCTTATTTTGATCCAGTTGGTCGCTCGCGCGCGACAAGGCGCAGCCGACTCGTAAGTCGCCTCGTTCGGTTGGAACACTTCAACTCATCAAACAATTGATTGGATGCGGTCAAAGCAATTAATTAGGCTAGGTCCAGCCCCCTTTTCTATATAAGAATTTCCTCGTTGTGGATCCTGAACCCTAATTATTATATGGAAAAGGGGCCGGAGTTCTTATTGTGGACTCAACCGCTCGAATGATAATGGGGTAAATCGTTTAAGGGGAATTGCCTATTATCAGAAATTCAGAAATGAATTAGGGAATTTCCCGTATATTATGATAAGGGCCGGCCCGAATTCTATATAGAAGCAGCTCGAATAATAAGAACTGGGCACCTCTTGCTAAACATATTGCCCCACTATTACAATGAGGCAGGTTTCCATACCCGCTGTTCGATGATTCAACCCCGAACGTGAATTTCATTTGCGGAATCGAGGGGATATGATGAGTCAGCAAGGGTGGGGATCGGTAAATCCAGTTCATCGTAGCAAGTAGCGTATGGATGGGTTGCCGGCCAGGAAGCAGATCCTCCTCGATAATCCACGTGTGCTGGTTCCCGATCGATCCCTGCATTACCTTGAATAGTGGAATGGCATCGGCATCCCTGCATGCGCTAAGTTCAGCTATAGATCGGATGAGTCTAGCTCCAGTGGTATAATGAGAGGGGTTATGCCGATACAACTCGAATAGTCCGTCCTAAAGGCTACCTTTATAAGGCGGTGCTTCCCGGGGAAGCGTACTATACCAAGAGCGGGAGCCCCCTTCTCCCTATTATTGATAAAGAAGCAATAAGAAGGATAGCCCCTCTATTATATAAGCAATGACCCTAAGTAATGGGCGTGCCAGCTTCATCTACCGATATAGGCTAAATCGCTCTAGCGTCCCGTCAAGCCCCCCCTATCATTATTCTTATTGTTCATTGGCCCCAACCAAGGTCCTGCTCAAACTCCTTCCCATGCCCAACCTAATGATGATAGTGGCGAATCCGTTTAGGCTTTGGTAGTAGGAGTCAATCGGTGGAACATAATCAGTAAATAGACGATGGAATCTGTTTGTTTGTTAGGGATATTCCCGTGTTCCCTTAACGTGGTATAATGAGAGAGAGTGGATTAAGCGGAACAGTGATCATTCGGTGAATCAATAGGTATTTCCGAGCCGAGCAGAGCATAAGGTCCGCCATTCCCATGGAACCGACTGATGGACTACCTTCCCCAACCAACCCCCCGAGTAATAATAGTAGGCTAGGGTGCACTTTATGACCAATGGTTCATCTGACGAGGGGATGGGATTCGCTTTGAAACCCGAAACGTTTGCTTAAAGAAGAATCGCCCGTATATTCTCAATTGGGCCTTAAATCGAGAATAATTCTAGTTGCGAAATCGTTTAGGTTTAGGGGATAATACTAGCGGTGATGGGAGGGGTTCAACCTTCACTCGGCCCTGGAATCTAATAGTAGGTTGTTTCCCCCTCCTAAATCAATGAACCTATCGCTTCTGATCCGTTTAGCCCAAGCCCCTATTGCTACGAAAGCGCCGGCACCTCTCCCATTGGAATCGATTGAATGGGAATCTGTTTCCCCTGTCCCCGCTGACCAATCCCATTCGATTGGAACAGCAAATCGCTTTCGATATGAGGGGATCAGTGTCGCTTGTCTGGGTTGCCGAATCCCCTGGGCGTAACAAATAGTGGGCAAATCCCTGCCCTTAAAGACCCCTCTTGTTCATCCAGGTGGGCCCGGGGGTAGGAACCCGGCGCGTGTTTAATCGAAGTATCGAGTTTTCCGTTAGGCCGGGAGGGGTTTCGATACGGGTTCGTAGCTCACGGTGGCGTTTAAGCAAAGCTGCCCCTTGCGGTAATCCATTCCCCAATAGAAGAATCTGATCCAGCATTCCCCCCCTTATGAAATAATAGCCGGTGATCCATTCGCGAGTCTGATCCAGCATTCCCCCCTTATTGAATAATAGGCTTCAAAAAGAAGCTCTCCCTGTCGGGTTCATCTGATCAATCCCCCAATAGAAGAGTCTGATCCCCCCTTATTGAATAATCGCGTCTTAAGCATTAGATACTAGCGGACAGAACTATTTAGGTATAACTGATCCAATAATTCATTCATTGGGGGAAACCTCTCCCCCTTTCAATATAGTGGGCAATGGGTCGAGGCTTTATTAATTAACAGAGGGTTGGGATTCGAAAACTTCCCTCGACCTTATCGATTAAGAGTCTCACGTTTGGAAGGCGCTACTATTATTGCTTAAGGTGCCCCTACTATTCTCAATTGGCTATCTCTATCTCCATCCCCCCCGCCCTCCCATCCCTATTAGTGCTATGGGGGCATAGTCCCCCCCTTCCCCTATGCGAAGCCGGTGAATCGGTAATGAAAGCGAAAATGCCCGCCCTTCCTCCAAAGCGCATGTTCGGTGAACCAACTGTTGTATGTCCCCGCCCCTGTTCGGACGTAGAGGTTGTCATGTCGGCGATTCGGCTGGGTCATCGCGCTTCTTCTGCTTTCAATGGCGCCTAGAGAAAACTCATTATTGGCTAAACCCAGCCCCCCTCATTATTCATATAAAGCTCGACACAAGCTACTAAATGCGCTACTATTGATTAAGTGGCACGAAAACTCTCATTTCTAGGAACCGATCATTCGCCTTTCTTATTATTAGCGAAGCCCCCCCTTTTCGATATAACAATAATCGCGGCGCTGCTCACTACGCCCCATTTGGAAATAGAGGGAGAGCGGCGGAGCCTACTATTGTAATAGCAGTCCCTTAAATACTAGTAATAGGGGCGGTTCCGTTATCATTGGGAATGGGCAATAACTAGTAATAGGGGTTGTTTTTGCCTCTCACTATATAGGAAAGGGGTGCCGGGTAGGGGAGTAGAATAACGAAGAAGATCCCGCTTCAGATCTGGTTTGGTTCGGGGTGTTCCATCTCATCCAGTTCCATTCCCATTCGTCTATAGCTTTTCACTCCCCTTAATGATGGGGGGGGGGGCGCATCTTGTCATTCGAATCCGTGTTTCCGGGGAAAAAGCATGGGTTTTGGGTACAGGGAAGGTGCTGATTCGTCTCAATCCATCCACGGTTTAAGCCCGGCATCACTCTCTGATCTCGGCTTAAGCAACGTCTGGGGCTGGGGTAACCTCCTACTATTCCATTTCTGGAGTGGCCACCTTTCTCTATATGCGGGGGGGAAAGTGAGGCAGCTCGATTCTTACGGGTCCATGACTAAACTGGATAGGTGGGATCATTAGTTGGAAGGGTGGGAATCTAAGGGAGGTAGGGAAGACGAGTTATTGGTCCCTGGAATCTACTACTCGAATGGCGGTCCGGGCGTAGTTGAATGGAAGAGATACAGTAATCCGGAAATGGGGGAAGCTAACCCTAATTCCTATAGTGAATGGATTGGAAAAGCTGCACCTCTCCATCATACAAGGTCCAAACCCCCGAAATGGAGTGATGAGTGGAAGCAAGCCAACTAATTTCCCCCTTACCCCAACCTCTATTTGGAATAGGGGGTGCTATTGATAATACACAGACAGGGAGGGTCTTATAGGTATGTAAGCGCCCCCGATCAATAGTTCGGAATCACCGACTGCTAGATGGGTGCTGGCGAGAGTCATCAACGGAACCCCAACGCGCTTTGCACTAACCAATAAGGGGTGGGTGCTTACTAAAACCACTAGCAAAGCGATTCGGAAACCACTACCGGAGACAGATGGAACCGATGGAGAAGTTCTCCCCTAGTTCCCGCCCCTACTATTATTGATTACCCAGCGCTAGTTCCGTCGTTCGAATGAGCTCAGCCCTAGTTCCATAGACCGCTTGGAATGGATATGGCGATCTACTCCTTATGGATATGCTACTGACAACTGGAAAGCCCGAACTACCATCAACTACTGGAAAGATCCGGCATCGACTATCAACTACCGTCGATTCAACTACGATCTGGTGAGGATCATGGAACGAACGGAACCGGTTCTGGCACGCACTGGAAACATCTGGTCAAGATCTATTGATACGATTGGATACTCGACTGGTGCAATTAACATGAATGACTCTCCCTCCCCTCAAATAAGAAATTCTCCCGAATTATTGTATGGAAAGGGGGCCAACCCAAAAATCGTTTCTATCATTTCATAAGGGGGGAATATTGGAATGGAGGAGTAGAGAAGGCCCCTTAAGTATCACATACGCGCTTTCTATAGAATAAGGTTGCGGCGGGATACTCAATCCCCTCCCTATTCTTAATAATAAATAGGGGGGTTGAATCGAATTAAGAGCCATCCAAGCCTAGTCAATAACCGGCACTGTTTGAAACGCATGCAAGTATTATTATATGGGAAGGGGAGGGAAGGGTAAATGGGCACTTCGTTCCTAATCAGAGAGCTTTTCTTATCTAGGGTTATTCTCTTCTTATCCAGGGTCATTCTCTAGGGAAAAACCACTTTCCACCTGGCAATAGTAATATACGTGGCCGAAGTGGAAAGGGGGAATTGCGCTTATTAGAACAGTATAGTGGGGTAGTAAGGCGATCGGCTGCTAAACACCCTACTATTAGGAATTGGATTATTCTTGTTCAAGCAGCTAGATGTTGGTAAAGGCGAGCGCGTGAGCTGGGCCTTGAATGGATGGGGGTGGAATGCGGGTCCTACCCATACCTACGCTTCATTATTCTTATTTCAGCATACTTCCCGCTCATCATCCCTACTGTTCGGCCCCCCTATCCATATAAGCTGCCCCGTGTATCAATTGAAAGGGAAAGTGAAACCTTTACCACTGGTAAGCCGAGAACACCCCTATTGATCAGTAAGTCGTGCGCTATCCGAAACCGTCCCCCCTTCCGCTTAACCAGCCGATATGCGAAGAAGCGAATGGGGCGGGCTTAAATAATAATAGAGCTCGAGGTTGTTTCCGAGCCCGCCTCTTGATGTAATGGAGCGTGCGGCCTTTTCCGGCAATCCCATGGGTAGCATTTCCTATCTATTCGTTCGCCCGACCTAACCTATTCCTCGAAGTCGCTACGCGCCATTTGTTCCCAAGGACTAGCGAAATCGAAATAGCGGAATTCTTGGGTCATCTCAATTGGTTCGGAAACCACACGTTTTTCCGAATCATCGTAGCGTACTTCCACATATCCACTCAGGGGGGAGTCTTTTCGTAATGGATGACCCTCGAAACCATAATCCGTTAGTATACGGCGCAGATCCGGGTGATTGATGGAATAAACACCGGACATATCCCATACTTCTCGCTCCCACCGGCCGGCTGATGGAAATGGACTTACTACCGGAGATATTCGTGTTATTTCGTCTACACTGGTTTGTACACGAATGCGTGGGTTATACCGAGTACTTGGTAAATTATGAACCGCTTCGAATCTTCGTTCCCGGGAGGGGTAATCAACTCCGCGGATATCGATCAGAACTTGGGAACGCGTATGGGTATGGGATTTCGGGAACCACAACAATTGGAATGGGTAGTCCGTATCGGCATATAAGACATTTTCGTGTTCCGATCTCTCCATTTTATGTACCCATCTATTGGGCGAAGTCTCTCTCGGATATTCGGAAATTAATTGGTTATCCATAGCTTCCTTTCCGTTCCCCAATCATGACCCAAGTCCTTGCTGGACTTGTTCTATCTATCCGAATCGGCCCTACTTACTATATAAAGCGAAATGCAACGGAGAGCATGGGAGTTCTAGATCGTATTACTATCTCTAGAATGGACCGGTTGTTATTACGTCTATAATAGACTCAACGTCGGAAAAGGTTGGGAGAGAGCATGCACTCTATTGATTAGTCCAACTACATCATATACGTATTAACAACCAGCAAATCGAATCTTCTTATTATTTAGCCGGGTTAGGTGTGGGCTATTCTTATTTAGGGCAGCTTTTATGCGAGCTTGACCCCGACCTCTTTAGCTAGAATTGGGATGGTAGAGATAGATCTAGATACCCAACGATTGAAAGCTTTAAGATCGAGACTTGTCTTCCTCCTTTTCAAAGCCCCCCTATTATCGATTCCTAATTGGGGGATAGTATTGATAAAGAGAGGCATTGGAGGAAACCGCCCCTATTCCTATTCCCTCCCTCCCCAGGCTGCCCACTCCATTAGTTTCTCCATAGTAGAGGGTTGTTGATGCGTCCCTATCCATCGGCTGGAATAGTAGGGGCTATTGAAAGAGCCGGG
>Ga0181473_100445_pt1 | contig 10245 bp, 5 predicted proteins | sample In2P11_FD_119089 | JGI IMG/M metagenome (GOLD analysis project Ga0181473, IMG submission 119089) | Clean room microbial communities from NASA Spacecraft Assembly Facility at Jet Propulsion Laboratory, Pasadena, California, USA -... ... | reverse complement strand
TTCAAGGTGAATGATTCGGTGTTATTGTATGATAGTAAGTTTGATAAATTCCCAGGAAAATTCAGAATGCATGGGAGGGGATTGTATGTTACTAAGGAGGTCACAAACAGAGGTGCAGTGTAGTTGGTAAAGTTAAATGGAGAACCTTTCCTAGGAAAAGTGAATGGTAGTTGGTTGAAGCCATACACATGTGGCTTGGCTATCTGACTAGCAGACTGAAGAACAGTCTTAACGCTCCAGACAGTGGAAAGGAGACGCGGAACTATAACCAGATGCAGGGAAGCAGTTTAGCTATAACAACCTTTGAACAATGTGTGTAGGAGGTACAACAGGCAGCTGCTTAGTGCACTTTTGATCTTGCAGCAGTTCGGAAAGAATTAGGAGGTCTCTACACGAATATCTCTACACAAACAGAGTGACTCAAGGGTAAGTCACGATGTTTGTGCTGGGGGGCTGTTAGGTGCGGGATCCCCCAAGGGAAGTTTTGGGGCTTAAAGCCCAGATTTTGACTAAATTCTATGTAAAGACTCCACATTTATGGGTGCGGTGCGTGAACTTGTAAATGAGTCATAGGGTTTTCTGCCCTCATTTTTGTAAATGTAATGTTGGCTTTGGAGATCTACCCATGGTTTGTGGATAATGGGATTGTATAAATAGAGCGAGGCTCTAAGTTGTAAATCATCTAAGTAAGAGAAGGATGAATAATTGAGTCTTATCTAAGTATAGAGTCGAGTCTTGGGTCGTAGAGTAGGAGAAGGCTCTGTAGCTGAGTGCGCAAAGGCCTAGTAGTCTACAGCTAAGTGCACAGACCGCTGCAGCTGAGTGCGTAGGATAGGTTGAGTCTATAACCGATCAAGGCATTAATAATGAGAAGTTTATACCATTCCTGTGTATTTATATATTATTTTCTATATTGAATGTATTGGGTATAAATTAAATATCTGTTTTTTATATGATGCGTGAACATATATGATTGTGTTGATTAAGTGAATATAAGATAAAGTATCTTTTTACGCAAAGTTAACTAACAATTATAAGGAGATAAGTAAGATCCATGGTGTAACTTGGGGAAATAGCACAGATCGTTGCCTTAGCAGCACAAAAGCACCTCAACCACTAGTTGGGGTTGCGCGAAGGCAATTATAACAGATCGTGAAGGCCTCGCAGGTCATGGCAGTGCATGAAGTAACCTACACGAAAGTATTCATAGTTAGACTAAATAAATCCCTTAGACATCTCAAGGGTGCAAAAACTTAGTTCCAACATCTCCTCATACTTCTTCGGCTGAGACCTCAGTCCGCGCTCCATGGGCTGGTGCCAAAAGGGTCAATAGTGTAGGGATTTGTTTGGCTAATTAACTCTGAACTTGGATCAGGCCCCATCAATCCAACAAGGCACTTGAGATGGTCATGGCATGATGACTATGTTGTACATTTTTCTATCACCTACTGCACAAGTGCTTCAGGAAATATAGAAACCTCCTAGAGACATCCTCTAGGCTGATTGTAGACTAGTGCCTAGGACATCTTAAGGGAGGAGTGCTTTTGAATATTATGAATAGGGCTTTCTACTACACTCCAATTTTCACTTAATATGAAAAGGTAATAAAGAGGGCTTGGATCAATAATCTTTCATTAAGGTAGAATCAAGAAAATACATGGATCTGAATACATAAGGGGTAGATTGAGTTAATCTGAAAGAGAAATGATTGATTCTAGTGTACAACACACAACAATAGACAACCTTAATATTGGCATTGTAATAACATGAAGAGTAGGAAAGAAAGAAGAGAATTCAATGTAGAGGGTTGGATACAACACAAAATCATGAGCATCAAGCTCCAGCATAAGTATGAAAGAATGAGGAGGTGAATTGGCAGAAAATGTGGAGCACAAATTAAGATCTCACACTCTATACCTCATGGACACACATGTCACTAAATAGTATAAGTAAATATGTGATCATAAAGGTGTTGTAAGCTATCAAATAACTGATATAAATATATAATTAAAACAGGGACTAGTATTCTTCAGCAGCATAAATATAACCATGAGAGAGTGAAACGTACAACTTCTTTACACAGTTTCAGGAGAAGAAAAACATACATGAAGTGAAATACAAAGAGGAAAACATATTTCATATTTCTCTAATAAGAATCAACAAAATAGTTTCATTAATCCTCTAAGATCATTCCAAATCACCAGTCGATACACATTCAACACTTATCACTCAAATCTCTCATGAACAGGCAAGTAGAACCAATGTGGAACCATGAAATTTGAGCCTCTTTCTTGCAGAATTCGGGAACATTTCTTAACTATCGCTACCCTCTATTTATTAGCAGAGGAAAAACTTTGAAAAGAGTTGCAAAAATATCTTAGCTTGAGCTCCACTTCTCTCATGGATTGGTTGTCTCGACGTGCTAACACTCTATATTCAAAATCATTGCAATGGAATGATTCCTTTCTTTAAAATAGAGCACCACAGAATAAGAAAACAACAAAACAACAAAGTCATGGGAAAAATTGTATGATGATTCTGGCTAAATTTCTCCATACCACTTCTTGTGATGACCTCCGATCAAGCCACATATCTACCACAATGTGCCTCTTTCTATTACTTGGTCAATCTCCCTGTCGCTTTCCGCTCGAACTGAATGAATTTACCATTTTCTAGAGCTGGGAGCGATAATGGTGATGCCCTATGTGCTCCTCAGGAATCGAAGTTTCTGACCCATCCATCCCTCTAAACTCCTTGTGTAACACTCTCGGTGCCTTATATACCCACTAACATTGTTGTAATTCTATATCATAGATTCTCATTATTGGCACTTTATACTTAAAAATATTACAAAATGGGCGAGTTCTGGGATTCTTTGGTCCCCTTATGTTTAGCCCCTTTCAGCATTTTCCTCCATAGGAACGAGGTTCATGACCGAGTACTTAGCCTTAGCATGCTAGGGCCTTTTGTTTATGTTCTAGGGGTATTTTTCATTTGTTAATAGCTTAGCAACCATTTCCTTTGAGTTTCTCCAGTGATAATGTGCTAGCCCAATATATTGGAGCTCCCTTATTGACAGTTTCGATCAGGGTTTTACTTTGGGAGTTGCGACATGCTCATTTATCTAATCATCGATAGCCCTCTACATTTAGCCACAACCCCACACCTTTGGTTCTTTTACTCTTCTTTCAACTATGCGTCAACCTTGTATCAGAGCCCCTTTATCGGTGTTTTTCAAGTGTCCAGTGGTGTAAAGTGTCGATATCCATCAACCCCTTATATTTGATTGTCAATGTGGCATCATCACTACCATGTGGCACTTCCTGAGTGCTGACACGTGTGACCTGGACATGCCCCCATATGTCCCCTCAAAATGCAAAAACTACATGACACATGTCCTTCAGTAGAACCACATCATGCTGAAATCATCTACCATGTGTCCTTATTGATGCCAATCTTGTATCACCATGTGTAGCTTATTAGGACCAGCTAGAAGTTGCCACGCATCCTACTGGAGGAGAGAGAAAAGGGCCTATTTTCCCTTGGTTTTGCGATGAAATCCTTTGCAAAAAAAAATTGGGTCCCCTTGTGATTTTACACTATCAACACTTTTTCAAGGTTCACTCGTTCAAGGGTTGTGATCCTCTGATCGTCAATGTGAAAATCTACTTGATGTTGCAATGTGCCAACCATTGAACTGTCATACTACGACCTCCAATATCGCACCTCTGAAATGTGGTACGCTGATGTGCTTGCAGTTATGATTTGTGATCGTTGATTGCCAATATACCTGACTATTGGGACCTCCAATTGCAATGGTTGATATTAGGCTTCTAACATTCCTTCTTTCCTTGAGGCTTTCATCCTTCAACTTCATAAGACCATAACTTTTGATCTGAGAGTCCATTTTTGGACTTCAACATATCATTGGAAAGCTTGTTCACAGAAATTTCGAATGGAGAGGGTATGATTTAGAATTTGAGTCATTTTGAGGTTTGGAAGATGACTAGAAACCATGGTTCTCTTTTGCACACTTTTGATAGCTAAAAACATAATTTGCAGTAGGTGACAATAGACTACATGACAGAGATTATCATTGATGATGCGTGATGACACTTGAAGATACCATAATGTTAAGACAGATGTTGGTAGGTGGAATTCTCCTTAGTTGAGAGGGAGTGTTAAAATTATGCAACTGTAGTCAAATTCCACTTTGGACAACTCATATTATGAAGATAATAATTGTGATAGATTCCTCTTTTCAAGAGGACCAAAATCAGCATAAAGAGCATCCAAATCAGTTTTAGACGCTCACACATAGTATCTCTACATTTGTTTGAGACCAAAATATTCAGTATCAGTGTTTTGAATATTTTGATCAGTGACATCCATATTCAATAATTAACTACAATCAATAACAATGCATTACAGTCTTCAAAATCAAGTTCTTTGAGTACAAGCATGTTTAAGATCATATTATGGGTGTTATAGTTGTTTTGTTGCATAGATAAATATATGGATCATTGTACTCTCTTTTGTTGAATCATTTGATGACGATATAAGAAGAAGAATAATTTCCAAAGATTTTCCCCATAGTGGGTTTTTCGTTGGTCTCCGATCAATCCTGGTATCTCTATGTGTACATTCTTTTCTTTTATTGTTGCTTTATATTCCACTGCATAGATGATGATGATATTGTTCTTTCTACATAGTTGCATATGTTGATGAATAATAATGTAAATTTGAATAATGTTATCATATTATGGAGTGAACTCATTGTTTTAATGAAGAAATGCAATTATCCAACCAAAGAATAATCTAGCCCCATGAAAAATCAACATTACTTTGGCACAGGTTTCATATTTTCTCTTCCATTGATGTATCTTATCTGGTGTGGTTAAAAACCGTTACATCTACCTTCTTCAATAACACATTAAGTAGACATTTATGGTTTGTTAATAGTTCTCCCAACAAGCTACTATAAGGATCACTTGTAAATACAAAATATCCGTTTGTTAAGTTCAATAAAAACTTAATTGGAAATTTTGAAACTTAGCAATTGTAGTTCACAAATTTGTGGATTATTTGTTGTGGAATATGTCACATATTTGTGGATTCTTTGGTGTGAAATCAGATCAAACATGAATTTGATTAGTTATCTTTTTTCATATTAGACCTTTTTTTTATCATGACAAATAATGTATGTTTGAGATTCTCATGGAGAAACTATAATGCCATTGAAGTTGAGCAAAATATGATGATTTTATCCTTTATCAATGATACTTCCTTTATTTTTTCTTAACTTTTGTGTTTCCTTTTTATGCTCTTTTGTTACATGTATCCACCACCCACCTCCCAAATTTCCCAAATTTGATATCAGAGTCTTATGTTGCCAAATCCAAAGTATAATTTTTTCTTTTAGTGATAAAAAAATACAAAATTTTGAAACCAAATTTGCTAAACCAAGAAATAAAATACAAAATTTTGCTAAACCATGACAAGAACTAAAAACTATGGAGCAGAGAGTTGCACTTCTCAATATTACGAATCAATTAAATAAGATTACAATGGAGACATCAATATGAAATGACTACATTGAGATTGAACTAAACTGGATTAACTGAAATTGAACTAGAACACTTGGATGGATGGTTTTGAAACCTAGTGAGTAGTTAGAATTAGATTCTCCAACACTCCTCCTTAATTACAACCACGTAAAAATTCAATTAAGATATATGTTGGTCTTTGTCTCAGCTATGCTTACACATTAAAAAGAATTGACTTCAACTACATTTACTTTTCTTCTTCTCTTCTTCCAGATCCTGTAGCCTCTAAATTGTTTCAACTTTTTCTTCTTGTTATATCCTTCAAATCCTAGTTTCTTCATTTGTGGTTGTAGCTCTTCCATCATTCCAAGTTGTCTAAACGTGTCCTAGACTTCGTCAAAAATGGCTTGTATCTAGGTTGTTACCACATTATATTTTGTAGTCTACTTTTGATCATCAATATGTTGCAACATAAAATGAGAATAAATTTTTATCTCTTCAAAACTCCAATACTTGAAAATTTCATTGTTGTGTTCATCATGAATGTTGTCTTCAACATTCATATGGGCAACTTCTATGTATACCTCATCTAGACATGGTGTTGCAAGCCATGCTTCAAGGAACTTTAACTTTTCTTCATAATCATCTTGTTTACTTACATGTTGAAAATCAACGGTAAGTGTAAAAGAATATGCAAAACCGCATTGGTTTTTTTCCTTCTGCTTTGCAATGATATTTTTCTCTTTTTGCATTTTTTTTCTCTGCCTCTCCCTCTATTTCCTCTTAGTGTGCTTCCTTCCTTTCCTCTGCATCTATATTTGTTTTGTCTCTTCCAGTTTTTTACTAACATGTGCTGCTACAAACAAGTTTCCCTCCACTTGGTTTTCATAATCAAGTGGGTTTACTGAATAGCATCATGTCAATATCATGTCTTTGTTGCATCATCTGCAACCATTAATCATTAGTCAACAAATCTTCATCAAATTTTACATCAAAATTATTAATTGTTGGATTCCCTATAGCAATGATTGCCCCAATGGCAGCTTCAATGTCATCATGAAGCTCAGTGGCTGGATTTAACAAATCTTCATCCACTTGTGGCTATGCATAGTGGCAGTCATGAGCATCTATGTGTTCTTTATCTTCTTTTGCAAATCCTTCATAGACATCATGCACTTGTGGCTAAGTAAAGTGGGATTCAACAAACTTTTCAATGCTCCCCCTTGCACCAAAACTTCTCTCAAGGGTATTCCAGACCTCCTTAGCATTCTTGGCATCTGAAATGAGGGTAGAATGTTGTCATCTACAAATTCTTTTATGCATTTTATTGCGAAGGCATCCTTTTGCCTCTTCACTTTTAATTCTTTCTATAAACCTCATACATCTCTCGATGTTGCTTCGACTTTCTTAGCCTCTTGTATTTTCTCATTTGTTGAGGATTCGCTGACTATAGCATAATAAGAAAATAAACTTGCAGACATAGCGATTTTCTAAAACAAAAACATCTTTGTGATACCTTCTCTACTACTCAATGTAGAACAAAATGAGGCTACAAAATGCTTTCACATAAACTTGTAAAAAAATACAATGCCCATAGCCAATTTAAAGAATGAAAAAGCATATTCCTTTTAAAAATAAAAAATAAAAATCGTTTCAATAACAAACTTCTCTTTCTTAAAAAATAAAAATATTATTTTATTTAAATAAACTCTTTTTTAAATAAAGAAATATTTTAGATAAAAAATCATTAATACAAAAACCCTCTTTTTAAAAATAACTAAGAAAAAAAGAAGAAGAGGAACATCCTCCCTTTAAAAATGAGGACCTTTTTTTCAAAAAGGTTAAATAAAGCCTATTCCCAAATAATATCAAAGGGACTCAGTACTTCTAAAAGCCTTTCGAAATAATTAATAAAGAAACTCATTAAACGTGAGACTTTTTAAAAGAAAAATATGAACCTTCGTACGTCAACCAATAGATGTAGTCAACGCAGTTCTAGATGGATATAGCTGCAATGAAGTTTTGCTGAGTTTCGAAAGCTATCCATGATGGCAATGGCTAACAAGTCTGTTATAGGGCATTGAATGCCTGTTTAGTTGCATATTTTTTAAGCTGATAACACACGCGCGGTGAATTGATAAATAAAAAATAACGGCGATATATTATCGGCTTAAGGAGTATGCAGCTAAGCAGGCATTTAATACCGTAGGGCAGGCTCGTTAGCCATTACCGTCATGGATGATCAGTGCTAAATGCTTTCAACGTTTAATTTTATTTCAAATGACGGGTTACAGTTCTTTTTTAAAAATTTAAAAGAATATTTTTTTTGAACAGTGCAATCGTTCACTCGCCCAGCTTTCTTCGCAACGTTTTTTAAAACAACAGACTTTTTGATCTCTGTTGTCCTTATGGAGTCTTAGGCAGGCCGCCTTTTCTCTCTGTTGCTGTTGTTTTTTCATGGAGTTTTGTACTAACTCTTTCAATATTAAGAATTAATTAAATAAAATTATATTAGAAATATCAACGTTAAATAATAATTAAATTTGGCTAACTGAAACAAATAGACAGTTTTGACACATAGCAGATGATTGGAATTAGATTCACAAAGCTCCTCAACACCGCACTTATTACAATCTGTTGAATTGGCGTCTATCTATAAAAATAACTTGATTATAAAATATTTAAAAAAGTTTAATAGATTTTTTATTTATTTATTCCATTTTCAATATATAAAATTACTAAATTTTATATTTAAAATGTTTAAACTAATAAGAAATTATTAATAAAAAAATATTTAATAGAATTTTATTTATTTATTCAACTTTCATCTGTTGAATGTTTAAAGACAAACATAGATGGACTAGGTTGAACTGTAAGATCCCTGCTTTAACCCACTGCACATCTAGGAAGCCATGTCCATATATTGTCTAATAAATTATAAACAAGTAACTCATCGCGTCCCGATACCCATATCTGATGTACACAATATGCCTCGTTCCTTCAAAATTGAACCGGAGACCTCGACAATTATTGATGGCAGCGTTTCTCTGAAAATGTTGCATAATAGATTGTGGCATTTGTGCAATCTCTTCGGTCCCCCACATTTCAGTGATCGAATGTGGGTTTTTTTATTTCCCATATAATAACACCACTTAAATTTGGGCTTGTCAAAGAAGATATCTTGAATTTGTAGGAGGGTTTAACAATAACCTAAGTTCTAGTGGTTTTGCCATCTTTAAGTGGATTGGAGATTCCTCGAATATTCTAGAATCTGACGGACATGTGTTAAGTAAACTTGACTCGGGATAGAGTCAAAAGAGGTTAAACAGTGATGGTTTTGGAGCACATGGTATTGTGCATCCATGGTATTCTGCCCGTGGTATTATATGTAATGGAGCCAGAGGTTAAACAGTGATGGTTTTGGAGCACATGGTATTGTGCACCCATGGTATTTTGCCCGTGGTATTATATGTAATGGAGCCTATAAAACGCTGGAAGGACTTCATTGTAATGCAAGGGCCTGGAGGTGAGCGGTGAAGGCTCAATTGGCCGGATTGGCCAGGGTTTTGGCCAAGGATAATGAAATTTCATTATGATAAACATGTGTGTTTATGTGTTTATGGTTGCTGGAGGTGAGCGGTGAAGGTTCGATAATTCTCAATAATTCTCCGTAATTAATTTGTGTTCTTGGGTAAATTTTTTAACAATCTTGTAAGGACTCTATGGACACCACATTGCTGCTGGTTATTTTTTATATTTATTTCTCTCAATAATTCTCCGTAATTAATTTGTGTTCTTGGGTAAATTTTTTAACAATCTTGTAAGGACTCTATGGACACCACATATCTCCACAATGGTATGATATTGTCCACTTTGGGCCTAAGCCCTCATCTATTTGCTTTTGGACTTACCCCAAAAGGCCTCATACCAATGGAGATATTTGTCCATCCTTATATACCCATGATCCTCCCCACTTCTAGTCAATGTGGGACTTTGGTCGTATACCCAACAATCCTCCCCTCGAACAAAGGACCATCGAGCCTCCCCTCAAATGATTATCCATCTGTCCACTCTCTACCAACCAGGATTCTCTGCTCCAATGCATTGGAAGCACACGCCTTACATGGAAGCACCACCTGCCTCGAGAGCTTGCTCTAACTGAGCTCATCCACGGATCCCATCAAGATATTACCAGGGCTCACCACCTTCGTTCGGCATTTCAAGGATTCATCCACTTGGCTAACTTCAAACTTGGCTCTGATACCACTTGTAAGGACTCTATGGACACCACATATCTCCACAATGGTATGATATTGTCCACTTTGGGCCTAAGCCCTCATGGATTTGCTTTTAGACTTACCCCAAAAGGCCTCATACCAATGGAGATATTTGTCCATCCTTATATACCCATGATCCTCCCCACTTCTAGTCAATGTGGCATTTTGGTCGTATACCCAACAACATGGGTGTCGTCAATTTTTTGACCGCAACCATGTCCATCAAATTCCCAAATATTGGGGGAATCTACAATCGATGGTCCCAGTGTTATGAATCTACTATGTTGTAAATATCTAATATATATACCCGTAGATGAATTAAGCCAAAGACTAACTTTTTCTAGAGTTTCACACCCTTTTTAATTTTTGATATAATAACACCACGCAAATTGGCAATGGATTGTAGATTCCCCCAATTATTT
>Ga0181473_100444_pt1 | contig 10246 bp, 7 predicted proteins | sample In2P11_FD_119089 | JGI IMG/M metagenome (GOLD analysis project Ga0181473, IMG submission 119089) | Clean room microbial communities from NASA Spacecraft Assembly Facility at Jet Propulsion Laboratory, Pasadena, California, USA -... ... | reverse complement strand
ATTTTGAGCTGGTGAGATTTTTAATTTTGAGCTAGTGAGATTTGGGATCAAGCATATGTCCTGCATTTAGGACTGGCTAAGCAGGGTCCACATCTTTGTTGTCCTGTAAGGGAAAGAATTCCTGGCGTGACCATGCAATTTAGTTCATTCCTTTATATCAAAATTATTTGGGCAAATAAATCTGCCATCAACCTAGAAGGTTCTCAAAACCTCCTCCTTAAAAGAGGTTCTGCTTTAAAATTAACTTTTCTAAAGACCTTGAAAAGGAAAGGCTCTTCACCCAACACCTCACGCTCTTCAATGTCCCAATGTTTCACATATCATGTTGGTGAATATATTGCTAAGAGACTGAAAAGAAACTTATCAGAAATAATAGAGTATCAGGGAACTAAAAAAAATATTAGGATATAACAGCTTGAATAACCCTTTTTCTTTCAATCCCCTGCTTTTTCTCTTTAAAGTGGATAAAAAATCCAAAATTTTCAAAATATCTCCAATATTTTACATCGACTTCTGACATTTTGACAACATATCATAGTTTGCCTCAAATAAGGACATTGAAGATGTATGGGTTCAAGTGGTCCAAACGAATTAACAAGACATAGGCTACGATAACCCAAAAGGGACAAGATAGCAATCCTTTGACTTCTATTGGGATAGTTAGAAGAAAGCCAATGGCCTCATCCACAATCAAGAAGCCAATGCAATCCCCTCAAAATGTTACCCTTGGAGGCCAAAAAAAAAGGGCACACTATTTGTGTCCTCTCTTGGAATCCAAGGAGCCTTTTAACCCCAATGAGGCCAAAATAAAACTCAAAAATTCCACCATGCCATCAACTTTGAACTCCTTCAAAAACAAGTGTTTGTTTAAAAGCTCTGTCTTTAGCTTGTTATGATACAGTTTGTCTTTGCTTTTATACATTACAGTTTCAGAGTAGTGAACTACTACAACGTTTGAGGTCTAGTTTAAATTGATAGCCTTTGCACTTCTTCCTTAACCAATGTTTTCATATTAATTTGCTAAAGATATTTTAAGTTTCTTATTTTCAGCACATTTGCTTGGGATATATTTTCAAATCTTGAAGTTGTGACAACTGGACACTCTAAGGAATGAAATTTGTCTTCATCTTCTTATTATATATTGCATATTTTTCAAGTTGTCTTCTCACGCAGGGTGTTACTGCTTTTAATTTTGAGCTGGTGAGATTTTTAATTTTGAGCTAGTGAGATTTGGGATCAGGCATATGTCCTGCATTTAGGACTGGATTGAGATATGGAAACTACGTCGCTGACATTCTCAAAATAGAAGAAGGCTGACTAAAGGTAAGTTTATATTTTATTTCCAAATAGTCTACATGTTGAGCTATCACATCTTGCAACACTCGGTTATGCATGAATACTTTTGTTGTACTCTCCCATTGGTTAGAGGACATTTCAGCTCAGAACTGTGCACAACTCTGTTGTCCTGTAAGGGAAAAAATTCCTGGCCTGTCCATGCAATTTAATTCATTCCTTTATATCAAAATTATCTGGGCAACTAAATCTGCCATCAACCTAGAAGGTTCTCAAAACATCCTCCTAAAAAGAGGCTCTGACTTAAAATTAACTTGTCTAAGGACCTTGAAAAGGAAAGGCTCACACCCAGCACCTCACGCTCTTCAATGTCCAAATGTTGCAAATATCATGTTGGTGAATATATTGCCAAGAGACTGAAAAGAAACTTATAAAAAAGAATAGAGTATTGGGAAACTAAAAAAAATATTAGGATATAACTTTGAATAACCCTTTTGCTTTCAATCCCCTGCATTTTCTCTTTAAAGTGGACAAAAAAATCCAAAATTTTCAAAATATCCTAAATATTTTACATCAGCTTGTGATATTTTGACAACATATCATAGTATGCCTCAAACAAGGATAGTTAATATGTATGGGTTCAAGTGGTCTAAACGAATTCACAAGACACAAGCTACGATAGCCCAAAAGGCACAAGATAGCAATGCTTTGACTTCTGTTGGGATAGCTAGAAGAAAGCCAATGGCCTCATCCACAATTAAGGAGCTAATGCAATCCCCTCAAAATGTCACCCTTGGAGGCCACAACAATAGGGCACATTGTTTGTGTCCTCTCTTGGAATCCTAGGAGCCTTTTAACCCCATGTGGCCAAAATAAAACCCAAAAATTCCACCATGCCATCAACTTTGAACTCCTTCAAAATTCTAACTAGCCTAGGTGATAATGTTAAGGGTAACATGGATTCCATTTCTTTCTAACCCAATGAACGTATCAGTATGCAATGTAGGAGGGGACCCTTACTCCAAAATCTAGAAATTTTGTCTACAATAAGGGAAAAAAGCTTTGGGTTTTCTTTTCAAAAGTTCATTGAACTTTATTTGGCAAAATGCAAGCATTTTTACCTCCCCCCCCTGCTTTGCCCCAATGATGAATGGGAGATGTATCAAATCTAGTCTCTCTCTATGTTATTGTTCTCATCTATTAGAATTTAGAGAATAGACACACCATATGGGTTAATGCTAATTTTGATTAATCTTGATGTGCACATGTTGCAATTAGTAAAGATTCATTTAACCTGCATTGCAAAAAAAAGGAACACAAATTTGGAAGTGGAAAGCTGATGAACTTCCAAATGCTCACTGGTTTGTCTATGGTACTTTAATATGGTTGATGCTCAAGGGCCAAGAAGGAAAGAAAGGGGAAGCTAGTTGGGATTAAATGGTAGGAAGATCCCATCACACAAGTGACAAAACCCCTAGTTTGAAGGATTATGGTAGGCCAAGTAAGAAAGAGCTTGACAATTTCATGCCCAATTCATTGTTAGTAAGTTAAAAAATGAATTTAAATTTGCTAAGAATTCCATACAGAAAAGGCATTACAAAATTTGACTAAAATTAATGAAGCAACAACATAAGAAACAAAATACAACTTACATTGCAAATGCTTACAGGATTTTCCTTTGCTTTAAGTGTTTCAACATCACGCTCTAATTGATGTTTCCAATCAACGATAAGGGATTCTTCTTGTATTTAAAATGAGAATTTTGTTAACTATGGAATTGATGTACGCGACAATATCCATCATGTATTTGAAGAATATTTAAATACCTGAGGCATCTACACAATCACTTTGTTAGGAAAGAGTTTAGACAAAAGCTTTATTGCCTTTGGAGCTTCTTTGTTTCGTTCATGTAACCTCCCAAAGTTATCCTGCATTTTTCCAAAATTCAGCACATCATCCATATAAGATAATAATAAGAAGATAGAGGTTCAATTGTTTAAATTTTGGATTCAAATTTTAGAAGAATAATGTAAAACTCAAATAAAATCAAAATTAGTCCTAAATTAAAAGACAGTGAATTAGGAATCTGTATCAACATTAGAACAATACGATGGCCATACACACTATACAGTCAAACAATCTTGACTATGAATTAATTTTATTACATGGAGTTGTAGAATGTTTGCTCATATGATATTTTTTCTTATCCTATGTAACAATGGAATATAACATGGCACATTTTTTACAGAACGAAGATTTTGTATTGTGTTGACAAAGCTCAAATCTCATGAGAAACTTCATGCTCAAATCCCATTAGTCTACATTTGTGTACCCTACATAGAAAATAGGCCATAACCATAACAAACGCCAAATTTTGTATCTACTTCATCCAGAATAAAACATGAATTTATAGAGTCAGGGTACCGATTTGAAGCACACTTATATATTGCATATTTTGCAAGTTGTCTTCTCATTCAGGGTACTATTGCTTTTAATTTTGTGCTGGTGAGATTTAGGATCAAGAATATGTCCTGCATTTTCCTAGGTGCCCATGTTGTAGAATGGCTTAGCAGAGATCCAGGGACCATAACTGCTTAAGATCCTCTATTTATCCCAGTGGTAGTGGTCAAGCAAAAATTCTTAAACAGAATTACAACCATTTTACAATATCCATTGGATGCACCCCTATTAGAGCTTTATTTTACTATTTCAATTTTTCCATATTATTGTACTAGAGATATTTTAAGTTTCTTATTTTCAGCAGATTCTCCTGGATATATTTTCGATTCTAGAAGTTGTGACATCTAGACACTCTAAGGAATGATGTTTGTCTTCTTCTTCTTACTATATATTGCATATTTTGCAAGTTGTCTTCTCATATAGGGTATTATTGCCTTTAGTTTTGAGTTGGAAGATGATTTTCTTGAGCTCTTGTCGAGAGGCATATGCAGAGATCTTACTCGTACAGGTGATGTTAGAAATTGCCCATATTTTCTCTGAGAATGCAAATGCTTATTCTGTAAAGGCAAAAATATTGACCTGAAAAGAGGCAATCTTTGCCCGTAGGTGTTAGTTTACTAAGGCCTACCTACCATACGAGAAGAATGAGTATTATGCCAAATCCCATGGTGAAACCAAAACCTAATGGAATTATCATGAACATAAACTGATCACTAGGTTTTAACAATAATTGTCACTCCACCATTTTTTCATTTTCATGTGGTTTTTCATGTATTTTTTTATCATGATATTTCATTTTTTAATGAGCATAAATAATAGTTTCAACTTTGATGCTGCAAATATTCTCGCCCCCTGAGATTATAATGTCTTTTGATCTATCCTAGATGTCCTTACCAACTTGCTATCCATCAATAGAGGACTCGATTGCAACTTTTCCATCCCAGTCATTTTCATTATATCTTTCCATTACTTCCTTTATCAAGTTATATTGCTTTCCATAGCAATTTTTTCATTTCCAATTCCTTTGTCATTTCTAAATATGACTTGTTGCTAGAAATTTGATATTTGTTTGGCAACATAATGTAAGAGCCTGTTGTTTTAATATATATATTTTGTTGGAAACAATCATCTTCAGTTTTTTCTAATCTGATCAATATTTTTTTCAAACCTGTAGATAACAGCAATAGTAAAAATTGCTAAAGTAATTAAGTTTTTGCGAAGACAGTTGCAGAAGGCAACTCTAGTAATAAATTGGAAATGATGGAAGAAATAATAGATGTCGATAGTTACAAATTCATATTACAATGCATTGTGCCTGACAACATTGATTGTGTATTAAAAAGAAATGGTCTCTTTAGACTAGATGCATTTGCATATAGTGAAGGAGATTGTCTATTTGACTCATTCGAAATTCTTTTACATTTTCGTTATACTTCAAATCAACTACGAAATGGGTTAATAGAACATTTTCTTTTTTTGCTATCAAGCGCAACCTATTCAAGACTCTCTTATTTTTGACCAACCAAGAATCAACAATCAAACAATAACACATGATTTCTGGAAGGATAATGTCAGGTGCTTCCAATTGCATATGACTATGTGACAAACAAATGAGAGATTCATATCATTTTTAAATAGAATGCAAACAAATTGTCAAAAATATGAAGTTATAACATATATGAATGCAAATTTCATGGGCCCTGTACCAAATGATCCAACATTTCCCTATTTATTTTACAAAAACAAGGATGTTGCAATGCATAACATGAGAATGTTAATGCTCATGCCTGGCAATGAAATTTTAATTAATGCAGTTGATGAAAATGAGGAGAATAATGACAATTTTCCAACACATCAACATACAACTATTTTGCCTTCACAACTTGTGATAAAGTTGAACATGTTAGTTGAAATGTATGCTTGCAATTATGATGCACCAGATGGGCTAGTAAATGGTGCAGATGGAATAGTTAAATCATATACCCATATAGATCAGGTCGATGTTCTATGGATTAAGTTCCATGACCCTAATATTGGTCATCGACAATCTAGAAAACTGGCTCATTTGTATACTTTAGACATAGCACATAATTGGATGCCAACACTGTGAATATCAAAAGCAATGCCTATCACACCAAAGATGGCTCATTTGAAAATACGGAAAGAATTTCCAATTCAACTTGCATATCTCTTAGCACATAAGCTCCCAGAGCAATGTCAGGTAATAAGAATTTAAAATATTTTAACACTATTGAAATCTATGTATGACTTCAAATTGAACTCTGAATTGTTGATGAATTTATTGTCGCATACAGTTTAATCGCAATATAATTTTGAAGGAAAATTTGACCTAGTGAGATTTTTGAAGACTGTACAAGAAGCAGGCCTTTACCCTCATCCTTGAATAGGACCCTGTGCTTGTGCAGAGTGGAGCTATGGGTATGTATTTTTATAATTTTTGTCAAAAATATTTGTGGAGTTTCACAACTTGTAACTCTTGTCTTTATCTGTTGTCACTACAATACTTTACTTTATAGTAACTAGTATTGCATGCATTTTAGTATTAGAATTTATATATACTCTCATTACTTCCTCTCTTTCTCTTTATAGATTATCATATAGCTCACTGTCATATCCTTTCTTCTATGCAAGGCTTTGTGAACACACAGTTGGAGGATCCATTCACGATGCAATAAAGTATCCGTTCATGACTATGCTGCCCTTGATCATGAATTCACCAATTGTAGCACCATCATGAAGAACACTTTCCATTGTGTTGGGATTCTTGATAAAGGCACCTTTGTACACATTTACACTCTGTTCATATTGAATAAGGACTGAGTTTCATATTTATGAATCTTTCCCTGTGTTACTCATCTTCTTCATAATGCAACTTAATGAATTAAAATGTCATTTTTTGTGTGTCTGTTGCACTCACTTCTCAGACTGATCTTAAGGGCACATTTCCAATGGTAATGGCATCCCATTTTTTCAAATGCTTTGGCTGTAGCTTCAGAATTTTTTGAAGTATCCCTTCATGACAATGTTGCCCTTGATCATGATTTCACCAATTGTAGCATGTCATTAAGAACACTTTCCATTGTGTTGGGATTCTTGATAAAGGCATCTATGTACACATTTACACTCTGTTCATATTGACTAAGGATTGAGTTTCATATTTATGAATCTTTCCCTATTTTACTCATCTTCTTCATAATGCAACTTAATGAATTAAAATGTCATTATTTGTGTGTCTATTTCACTTACTTCTCAGAGTGGTCTGAAGGGCACATTTCCAGTGGTAATAGCATCCCATTTATTCTTAGGCCAGCATGTCTCAAATTAATGGTAATTCCTTTTTCACCTGTGAAATAATCCTTACTGCCACTTTTGTAACTTCGAAGAATTGGTAATCCACAAATACCACCTTAGCTTTTGAATGCCTCAAAATAAAAGACATTGTATATGCATCATGTCTAATATTTAGAGTGCTGAGCACAAAAGGACTGAACCAACAACTTCAGAGCTATTGCACTGAACCACTAAACCTGAATCAATGCCACTACTGTGTCTTACACTCTAAAATTGTCCACAGAAAAAATTTCCAACTTCGACAGAAACGAGAAATTGGAGCCTGTGGCACTCAACTGCCAAAACCTGACAATCGATCTCCTTTATTGATTTTCTAAGCACTTAATTGGGTAGATGAAAAACTTGCAATCTAACACCAAGTTTTTATTTGGGATTTTCCTCTGATGTCAGATACATCACTTAATTCCCGATTTTATTTTGTTGTCACATACATTGGTCAGATAGATCACTGAATTGCACTAGATGAAACACTTGCAATCTAACACCAGGATTTTATTTGAGATTTTCCTCTGATGTCAGATACATCACTTAATTCCCAATTTGATTTTGCTGCCACACACATCATTTTATGTGCAATTTTCCTCCAATGTCAGATAGATCACTTAACTGCACCGATTGTTGACATTCCAAAATTTTGTCAATTTGCATATCAAATTCCGCGCAGAGCCCAAGCATCGACTGTTCAACAAACGCTTCACAAATATTGCAAAAAACATGACAGGGACTACTTCAAACATATCCTGTAAAGCATGACCTTTGAGAAGGATTTCGACCAGTTACTTTAGCCCTCTTGTTGATATGAACAACTCTGGGCAGGGTATTTGATCGGAGAGTCGTTGTTTAAAATGATCAAGGTTGTGGCTGTGTCGAAAAGTTTGACCCTATTCACTTATCATATATTCAAATTCGATGAATCTAGACCATTTGAACTTGTATCCTTCCTTCTCGTATTAGAAGGTATACGGTTTTCCAATTTGGAAAATTTTGTTATCTTACATGCATGGTTAGGATACAATCAAGTTCTTTGTTATATTATTATGCAGGTTATGGGACAAAGATACAAATTTAAAGACTCATCTACTGACGGAGATAGTGAACATTTGGTGAATCAAATATAAATTTGATTGCTCTCTTTTAGTTAATTCGTTTGAAAGTTTAGGTCAAGCGACCAGAATTGGTAGGCGTCAATTGATCTGTGGAACGTATCAAATATTTCACATATAAGTTCGTTATGAGATGAGCCCACTTATCTCACAATGATATAAAATCATTTCAAACAGATCTATTTCTGAGTAGAGATCTTGTTGGACACCTAATCCTCAATGGGTTAGTGTGGAAGCTGAATGGACAAAAGAAGTCCAAGAGACCTTGGGATGTGAAACCCAACGGTCAAATAATGTACTATAAATGTATATCTCTTGTTAATAAAAATTGTACTCTCATGATTTATCATTCATATTGTTCTTGCTCCCATGTGTGTTTAACATGATATCAGAGCACGCATATTCCTGCCCTGCATAATTAATTTGAGCCATTTGTTCTATGGCCCTTATGTGTATGTGCAGATCATTTCATGAATATTTTCTCAGCTAAATTTTAGCTGTAACATGTCATTTCTCCAGTGCCTTTTTGGCCTCACTCTGTCATTCTGAATCTTCTCAGTCGTAATAATCTGCCTGGTTCCCCTCAAACCTGAAATAACCTACCTCTGCCAGCACTGCACATCTGTCCATACTGTCATTTACTATTTTAGCGGTGAGGCCTAATGGTGTGATTATAGAGATACGCCACCAGCTCCTGGTATGCATTGTTGAATGGTATGCGAATGATATGCATGTGATTCAAGTTTGAATGTGTTATGAAGTTGAATGCGACTGTTTGAATGCGTTTTGGTATCAACATTTTGTTATGTTTGAAGTTTGAATGCATATTGCATTGATTGCGGCTGAATCATTTGAACGCTGTTGAAGCTTACCAAACAGGTGCTCATTTGAATGCAGTTGAATCTGCTAAGCCACGCAGAGATAGCACAGTCTCTATAGTTATCTCAGCGTTGAACCTGAATAGTATACGCCGGATGGATTTGACACAGCGTTTGTTGAATGGTATTTTAACACAACATTTGAATTATTGAATGCGTTCAATAGTTTATTATGTAACAGTGTATATATTGAACGGTTTATTGAATGCGTTGAATGGTTTATTAAATGCGTATATATTGAACGGTTTATTGAATGCGTTGAATGCGTTGAATGGTATTGAACAGTTTATTGTGTAACGCTGTATATATATTGAATGGAGTCCAGCAAGTGTTGAATTTTTGTTGCATTGAACTACAGTGGTATATGCCCATGCGTTTGAGTTTTAACGCTGTTGAGTTTTATTGAACGTTGAATGGTATAAACCTGTCGATAACAATTGAACCGCTTGTGTATATGGTACACACCGTAAGTGTGCAAGAGCTTAGCTTATCAAGAATGGAAAGAAGATTGTTGCCTTTGTTCACAACGATGGTTGTTTGAAGTACATCAAAGAAAATGATGAGGTCTTGATTGCTGGATTTGGGCGAAAGGGGCCTATTATATCAGAGTTGGTATTAACGTTGTTTGAGTATTATATTAGAGTTGGTATTAACAATGTTTGAGTATTATATCAGAGTTGGTATTAACACTGTTTAAGTATTCAATTTGTGTTGAGTAAGGAGGACGAGTTCTGTCCATTTGTTTATGCCCTAGAAGAAGGCCGGAAAAACCTCACTCTATGAACAAATCCGATACCACAAGTATAAATTTTTTGAAAGGCCGAAGCCTATGATAAAGGCCTAAATGATCTCGTTCTATCGTTAACAGGGCCGAAAGGCCTTAGCCCGAATCTCAGGGAAAAAAGTGATGGAAATTAAAGCGCAGAAAATAAGATCTGAAGTATGATCTTGAATTAAATTCTGAAATCTATGGAAGTATTAAAGCTGTGACAAGGAACCAAAAAGTATCAACAAGAGGTATACATTTATAGTACATTATTTGACCGTTGGGTTTCACATCCCAAGGTCTCTTGGACTTCTTTTGTCCATTCAGCTTCCACACTAACCCATTGAGGATTAGGTGTCCAACAAGATCTCTAC
>Ga0181473_100441_pt1 | contig 10264 bp, 11 predicted proteins | sample In2P11_FD_119089 | JGI IMG/M metagenome (GOLD analysis project Ga0181473, IMG submission 119089) | Clean room microbial communities from NASA Spacecraft Assembly Facility at Jet Propulsion Laboratory, Pasadena, California, USA -... ... | reverse complement strand
TTATTTTCTTTGTTGGCTCCGTAAAGCGAGTAAGGGTCGCGTACGTTTCTGATGCGATTTCTTTAAGGACCGTTAGATCATTGGGGTTCTTATCGAATGGCTATCAGGTTGTAAAATGGTTGGTGGTTCTTTGTGGTTTTCTTGGTGGTTTTCATAGTTTTTTAATGGTAAGTTTTTCTTTCAAATTAATTTATTTAATTTTACAATAGAAATTAAATAAAAAAGACAAAAAGGATAAGAAACCTATCTTGGTTTGAGCCTTTGGGATGTTTGTGGGCTTGTTGGGGAGGTTAGTTGGGTTGCTCCATGGCTGAATTTCTCAATCGATCCCTACAAGTCTCAGTCAAGCTCCCATCTAACTCGCGGTCTGTGCAAAAATGAATTTTCTAGACCGCGGCCATGTATTTTAATATGAAATAATGGATCAACCAAGATCTAGCACTTTATTGATATCTAAAGCTCGATCAAGCCATAATACATCCTATTGTCGTGTTAAAAAAATCCCGATTGAGTGTTTGAATTTAACCCTTGATCAAGCTATTTTTTGTCCCTTTTTTTAGCACTAAAGGAGCTCAATCGAGCGCTTAAAAATGGCTCAATCGAGCGCTTAAAGTGGCTCAATCGAGCTCTGTTTTCTCACCTAAAAATTCCCTCCCTTGCCAAAAAGTGTAACCCAACTCCATGCTTTTATCTTGCTATCAAACGTTTTGGCAATCCCTTTGGTAGACGTTGCCTCCCTCTAGTCTGCTACTTATTTCCCTCTCCTGTCATGCCATGTTTTGGCTATGTTCCCATGCCTCAACACTTAGGGTGATTCACCCTTGATATTGCTCTCAATCACAGTGTTTTTATCAAACATATTTGAATCAAAGGATGTTATCTATAATCTCTACTCCAGAGAGGTGGTCCCTCATAAGGATGGAATTGTATCAGGTTTGGGACAGATCAACCTCATTGTAGCCAAAGGTAGAGGTTGAGGTAGAAAGTATTTATTATCCAAAGCAAAAGAAAAATCTCATGCAGATCTTGTTGCAAGGAGATAGTTGTCCATCAAAGGGGCCCTGAGAGGAATCCCAACCTCTGTAATGGTCTCAAAATAAAATTGTTCACTTTCAATTTCTAGGGTTTATCATGTCCGCCCAAAAAGCATGCATTCAAGAGAATTGCTGAAGTCAATGACCTGGATCTCATTTTTCTTCAGGAAACCCTCGGTTGTGGTAACTCTATCAAAAATATTCTTGAATCCCTCTTGGTAGGATGGAGTTTCATGGCTTTGGATGCTTGTGGGTGATTTGGGGTCTAGTTGTGGGATGGATACCAAGGCACATAAAAGTGATAAACCTATGGAGTATAAATTATCATTTGGGAGTAGAGGTTTTCTCTGCAAATCCAGATCTAGCTCTTACACTAATAAATATGTATGAGCAAACCCAAAATCGCAAGGAGTTTTCAGAAAACATTTTGAACATATCTATCTTCATATCTAACTCCACAATCATTGGCAAAGATCTAAATTTCTCCTTGGGTCCTTAGAATCTTGGGTTCCACGGGAAAGGGCGGATCCCCTTGTTGATTTCTTTAGAAGTAAACTAGTGTTGGGTAGGGGTATCCTAGGTCTAAGTTTTGTCTGAATCATGTAAAGACTCTGAATTTTGAGGAGTGGAGTGCAATTAGTGAAGGGTTATAAGAGTCAAAGGAGATTGAGGGCGGGTCAAAGCCCCTTCTTTTGTAAAGGTATGGGATTATCTAGAGGATTTTGAGCTCTACCCATGGTTTGCGAACCATGGTATTGTAAGGGTGAAAGCATATATAAAGAGATTTTTTAGAAAATCTATGGGATATTGAATTAATTAAATATCTTTGAATCTGTTTTTGAAAGATCTTTCTGTAGTCAGGTGAAGTGGAAGGCTCCTGTTGTGCACGGAGACTTTGGTAACTTTGCAGTTGAGTGCACAGGCCCTTACAACCATGTGCACAGGGTCAAAAAGATTGTATATGGGAAGACTTGACTAATAAAGAAGAATTTTGAGAATAAATCTATGTATTTTTGTATGTTCGCATAGCTTCTGTGTTTTATCCTTCTTATAGTTTTTCTTTTTTTTTTCTTTTGCAATTGCATCATGAAGGTTTAGATATTGTTTTGTATGTTGAATAATACATGTTAGAATAGTTTCACATAGTTTGATAATCTGTTAAGTTGAAAATACTTTACCATTGTAACAATAAGGTTAACAATTCGCAAATTTCAGATTAAGCCCTAAAACAAATAAATACTTTACAACCACACTTCCTAGTCCCTCTAGATGTAAAAACCTAGTTCTAGCATCCCCCAATATCGCCTCGGGTGAGACTACGGTCTACGCAAGCAGGTCGTTGCCAAAAGGGTTGGTGGTATAGGGTTTTGTTTAGTGTAGCTAACTCTTAACCTGGGTCTAAGCCTCTGAAGTAAAAAAATGGTTCCATTATCAGGATCGAGATCTATTATAGGGATATGTGATGTGGCTATCGACTAGAGGAGAGATCCAAAATTTGGTAGATTGGAAGTTTCACAAATTTGTAGGACAGGAAAGAAGACATCTGAACTAGTCGAAAGAAAAGTGGTTACTGTGTGCATAGGCCCATGTAACTATGTGCATAGGGTCAAAAATATTGTATCTGGGAAGACTTGACTAATAAAGAAGAATTTTGAGAACAAATCTGTGTATTTTTTATGTTCGCATAGTTTCTGTGTTTTAGCCTGCTTATGGTTTGTTTTATATATCTCTTCTACAATTGCATCGTGAAGGTTCAGGTATTGTTTTATATGTTGAGTAATACGTGTTATAATAGTTTCACACAGTTTGCTAATCTGTTGAGTAGAAAACTCTTTGCCACTATAACAATAAGGTTAATGGTTTGTGAAGTTTGTATTAAGCCCTAAAATAGATAAAGACTTTACAACCGCACTTCCTAGTCCCTCTAGATGCAAAAACCTGGTTCTAGCATCCCCCAATATTGCCTTGAGTGAGACTATAGTCTGCGCAAGCAGGTCGTTGCCCAAAGGGCTAGTGGTATAGGGTTTTATTTTAGCGTAGCTAACTCTTATCTTGGGTCTCAGCCTCTGAAGACAACAAATGGTTCCATTGCTAGGACTGGGATCTATCTGAGGGATGTATGGTGTGGCTACCGACTAGAGGAGAGATCCAAAATTGGGTAGATCAGAAGTTTCACAAATTTTCAGCACAAGAAAGAAGAGATCTGCACTAGTCGAAAGAAAAGTGGTTACAAAGGTATATCTATACAGAACAACACAAGATCTTTTTCGCATCATTCGCTAATGAGATGCACAAGTGGCTTCCAAAGCTAGAGGACAAAGAACCCTGTTGGAAACACAATGATCCTATTGTGTGAACCCCAGAGATGATTAAACGACTTAAGGAGTCTGATAATAAGGTCGCAAGAGTTTTTTATTACTAGGTTGATAGTATCCTTGGAGGCTTTATTACTGAAATTGCAATTGACACAACAATATCCTACAGTGAAGCTGAGTGCATATTTTTCAAAGGTCCATGAGGTAAGTATCTAAATTCCTTAAAGCTTTGGATTAAGATGTTGTTATGTGAAAAGAGTGTTATGCCTATAGATTGATGTTTAAAAGAGGCCAGACTAGATCTATGTGAAGAGGAAAAATATTCAGAGCCGATCATGACAAATATATTGAGGGTGAGTACAGTCTATTAATGGGTGAATTGGACAGCGAGAAGAGAGGAGAAACCCTAGTACATCTAGAGATGCGGTATAGTAAAAAACTCAAGGAACTTCAGGGATTGCCTACTCATCCACTCCACCTCCACCTTATACACCTCCGACTCCACCTCCACCTCCACCATTTGACATGGCTAATGCAATGAAGATGCCTATCTTTAAGGGTCAGGGATCAATGAATCCTGATCAATTTTGGTTTGTCGCAGAAGTTGTGTGGATAGAGTAGTAGATCAATGATGATAATATGAAGAAAGAGGAGATTGTCACAACACTACAAGACAGAGCCCTATCATGGTATATCAAGTAAAGCGCATCAAATCTGGTTGCTTCACTAGTTGTGATGAATAACACACTAAACACACAGTTTAAGAAGCCCAAGTCACAGTCACAGTGTATTACAGAAATAAAAGAGACTAAGAAATTCGTCAATGAGACTGCATGGGATGTAGATCAGAGGTTAAAATTTTTGATGGGACAAGCCAACTTCTAGTTCTCTGATGAATTGCACAAAGAGTGGTATATAGCTGTGTTATTGCCACACCTTAGATTACCACTATCACAACAAAAGATTGGAACTTGGGTAGAAGCATTAGAAATCACAATGAAATTAGAAGCTTCTTTGGTACAATATACTCACGTAGGGGTTCAGCAGATATAGTCCTAATTAGCAATTTTGCATATGGAGCTGCAAGATCTAAAGAAAGGAAAGGATGTTTGGTTTGAGATGCACTCAAAATTATGGTGCCTAAAGTGTAAGAAGGAAGGTCACTAGTGTTGGACCAAGCACCGGACCAAGCGTATGGTGTAGTATTTTCCAAGTTGCAAGCCAACACCCAAATGATCACTGCTATTTTCTATAGAAATATGTGCACTCACTGCAACAGTTATTTTGTAAGTTCGATCGATCAGTAGGACATGGTGAGAGTCATTTTCATAGCTATGACTTGATGATAGATCGAACCCCGACATATAGGATGCAAGTTGAAGGTCGCGCGCATGAAGATAATGGTTCAACTATAGTTCACATAGGATTTCAAGGCCGAGGACATGGTTGAGGAGGAGGCACTAGGGGAGGACAGGGTCAGATCGTATGCTATAATTGTGGCCAAGCTGGACATTATGTGTGAGATTGTCAAAATCCCACTCACCCCTCATGTTAGTGTTGTAGACAATTTGACCATGTGATAAAAGATTGCCCAGTGTTAAAGGCTAATATGTAGGAAAAGAAGAACCAAAAGCCTGCACAGAATATCCAAATGATGCAATCTGAACCACGTGAGGATGATCCAAGCATTAATATAGTGACACAAAGTGGTGTAGCTACCGAAGAAGATAAGGCAAAAGGTAAAAAACTTGTGGCATATACATGGGTTAGGAAGACATGAGAAAAGAATATTGGGTTCAATCTGCAGAAGGAAAAGGAAACTTCTTGGAAGCAAAGAAGAGTTTCATGGACATAGGAGCTTCGACATCAAAAATGCGGACACAACTAGTACCAAAGAAGAATGATCTTGAAGTAGGTACTACGACGAAGAACCTAGATTCAACTATTCTGAAGTTGTTATCAAATGGCCCTAGCTTTTGATTATCAAAACCTGGATCAGGTTTGGAAGGTCCTTTGGCGGAACTCGCAATGGATGAAAATCAAGTTGTTTATGTGGTTGGTTCAACAAAAGAAAATTCTCACATGGGAGAATCTTCTAAAAAGGGGATTTGTTGGCCCATTCAAATGCCATCTATGTGGCTTACAGGAGGAGACGATGGAATACTTACTCAACCTCTGCCCATTCACCTCTACCTTGTGGGATTTGGTGGCCTTAGTCTTAAGGAAAAATGACAAGTACAGACTCAACATCACTAACACTTTGAAGAATTGGAGGAAAGACTTCTCAGGAAATGAAATCATCAACAAAGCTTCGACTCTGGTTCCAGGCTTTATTATCTGGGATGTCTTGAAAGAATGCAATGGTAGGATTTTCAATAACAAAACAGGCTCGACCCAGAACATCATTGCCAAAATATTACGACAGCTCAAAGATACAGTTGGAGCCCTTATGTGGAAACTTCCTAAGAACCCTCCTTTGCCCCAGGATGCTCACATACTGCTATAGCTGGGTCTCTATTCTCTGGTTCCCTAGGGCACTGACAAGGGTGTGAGCAAAACAACTGTTGGTAAAGATATCTGGCAGCCTCCTTCTCATGGTTTTTTGAAAATCACTATAGACGAAGCCTCTAAGGGCAACCTAGTGATGGCTGGATTTGGTGGTGTCATAAGAGATGAGTAGGGGCACATAAAGGATATCTTTCACAGTCATTTGGGGACTGCCACTGATAACATGGCAGAGCTCATGGCCTTAGAATAGTTCCTAGAAATGTTGATCGAGTCAAATTTACACAATGCCATCATTGAAGCTGACTCTGAATTGGTCATTGATGCAGCAAAGAAGATGTGTAATGGAATGGCACCTAGAAAAGTGTCGAAACATTGGAGGCTATCACAGGTATTTCAGTGTATTCATTCCCACTTGCGAACCCTGAGAACTGTCAGCTTTGTTCATGTACGAAGAAAAGCCAATATGTTAGCTAATCATCTGGTGAATGAAGGAGTGCTATGTAAGGAAAGCTATATTAGGTACGATTGCAATTCGAGGCCCTCAAGGAAACTGCGTGATGACTGTCAATGACAGGCGACCAAATATATGGAGTACTTCTAGACCATAAGTAATGAGCAAGAGGAAGACTAGCGGAAGTAGGAGAGTGCCACAGTAAATCCTAACCATTGATCCCACAATCAATGCTTAAGTCAAAGCTAACTACAAGGGATAAGTATTTGGTAAACAATGGCCTAGTTGAAGGGCTGCAAACCATAGGTTTTGATGGCCTTCATTATCGAATGGCTATCTGGTTTGAAAATCATCGGAGGTTAAGTCTACAAGCGGACCCAAATATTTATAGATCAATTGTTTATAATATTTATCAGCTCCATAAAGCGGGCAAATGTCGTGTTATTTTCCAATACGATATCATTGAGGACCATCGGATCAAAAGGGGCTTGATCGAATGGATATCAGGTTTTAAAAGTGATCGGAGGTTAAGCCTTAGAGCGGACCTGAACTTTTATAAACCAATGGCTTATAATCCTTATCAGATCTATGAAGTGGGTAAGAGTCGCGCATGTTTCTGGTGCGATATCATTGAGGACTATCGGATCATTTGAGTTCTTGATTGACAGGATATCAGGTTTCAAAATGGGTGAAGGTTAAGTCCAAGAGCAGACCCGAAGTTTTATACACCATTAGTTTATTTTCTTTGTTGGCTCCGTAAAGCGAGTAAGGGTCGCGTACGTTTCTGATGCGATTTCTTTAAGGACCGTTAGATCATTGGGGTTCTTATCGAATGGCTATCAGGTTGTAAAATGGTTGGAGGTTTTATGTGTAAGGTTTTTGGTTTTGTTGACCCTGTTGACTATTAATCATCAATGGGTCTGTCTTTTGTTGGTCTTTACACTTGTAAAGATGTGTACCATATGTAATCTTTTTATCGGTTAATTGAAGGCCCCACCCTTACTTGACCAAAAAAATCTTATATTATTACCTTCTTTATCTTATATAATAATAATATTAATAAGATAATAATATAAGATATAATTATATAAAGATAAGATAAATATATATGCATAAAAGATATATATTTTTATAAAAAAATTTATCTTATTTATATTTATCTTAATCTTATTAATATTATTATATTAAATATTAAATATTATGATATAATGTTATATAATATTATATTTTATATATATTATAAGATAAGATATAATAATATAAGATTATTTCATAGGTAAATCTTTATCATCTAAACTCAGTTTCTTGGGCCTGCGCAACAAGTCTTCCCCTTTCCTCCAATGTAGCATCCTTCACTTGCTCTCATCCCTTCGAAGTTGTTCTCTCTCCTCGTAATGGTTTCCCCTTACCTAGTTATGTTTTCAGCAATCCCTTAATCCACTCTGCACCCTCACCTGCTCAACCATCCGATCTTTCTAACCAGCGTACAAGCTCCCTCATTCCCGTCACTCCTGTTTTCCCTTCACATGCTCCTCCATCCGATTTCTCCAACCAGCATACAAGCTCCCTCGTTCCCTCTACTTCTGTTAACCCTTCATTAGAGAGTGATTCCCTTTTAGTTGTCACATTTCATGCCCATTGTAATATCCTCAAGAAGGCTTCTATTTCAGTTGGTATTAGTTTTAACAAAGATAAAACTTGTAGTAGTAGTAGTAGCAGTAGTAATAATAATAATAATAGTGGTGGTGGTGGTGGTCCTAATAATTTTAAGAATAATGTTGAGGATCTAATAGATAATAATAATGTTAATTATTATTATCCTCCTCTTAATAATAAAGTTGTTAACCTGTCGAGTTTTTCCTTCCCCCTTCTAGTCTTTAGGCTTTTGGAAAAGGGATTAAAGTTTTCCCTTGCTCCTAAGAAAATTACGGTAAATGATATTATGTGTGACTTTGAATTTGGGATAAGAGATTTATCAGATAATACTAATGAAATTATTAGGCAAGACTGCATTGTTATTCTTAGGAATGCTAAGCCCCCCTAAGAATAACATTAGCAAGGATGAGTTTGAAGCCCTCAAATATTTGAACAGGAACCATTACATTGTTGTCTTGAAAGCTGACAAAGGTGGGTCCACTGTAATCCTTGATAAGGTGGATTATTGGAAGAAGATGTAAGATCACTTGGAGAACAGTGGTAGCTATATAAATTTCGACAAGAATCCCTTGAAAAGGATCTCTAGAGAGGTTTCTCTTTCTATAAAATCCAGTAGCACGGTTGGCTTTTTTATCCACAAGCTTATTGAGAGTAGCCCCATCACTCCTAGGATCTATGGACTTCCAAAAATCCATAAAGAGGGAGTCCCCCTTATACCCATCTTCAACACCATAGGTGGCCAACCTATCTTCTAGCTAAATTTCTAGCCATGAAGTTTCAGCCCCTTGTAACTTGGCCTCGCACAATATTTTGTCAAAGAATCCTCGTCATTTGTAAATGTGTTGAGGGATGTGAAATTTGATCCCAAAGACATTCTGGTAAGCTTTTATGTAGTCTCTCTATACACTAATATCCCCATCAAGGAAGCCATGGATGTCATCTTTCACCTCACTCATCCCGACATTGCTAGATTAATCGAGATCTGCGTCACTTCTACTTTTTTTTTTGTTATGAAGGGGAATTATATGAACAAACCTATGGTGTGGCCATGGTCTCCCCTTATCCCCTATTGTTGCTAACCCATTTATGGAAGAATTTGAATCCAAATCATTGTCCTCAGCTATTTTTAAATCTAAGCTTTCGAAAATATTTTTAGACAATACCTGCGTTATTTGGCATCATGGTACAGATAAGTTAGATCTCTTCTTCGCGCATCTTAATAATCAATCTAAATCCATAAAGTTTACAATGGAGAAGGAAGTTAATGGTTTACTTCCTTTCCTAGATGTCCTCATTTCAAAGAAAGATGATGGCTCGTTCTCCCATCAGGTGTTTTGGAAGAAAACTCATACTGAGTAGTATCTTCATGCCAGGTCCCATCATTTCCTTGCTTAGAAGTTAGGAGCTCTCTGCACTTTAGCTACTCGTTCTCTGAGGGTTTCTGATGAAGACCATCCTTCTAAGGAGAAACCCTATCTCCTGAAGGTTTTTGCTAATAATGGTTTCAGTAAGCAACAAGGCCTTAAAGCTTTCCTCAAAGCTATCAAGGGTCCTAAGGTTAATAATGACCCTAGTGTTCGTAATTGTGGAGTTCACCTCCCCTTCATCCAAGGGATGGCTGACAATATTGCAAGAATACTCAAGAAGCATAATGTTCCCTCAACCTTTAGACCCCTCAACATCATCAAAAGTTCCTTAAAATAAAAAAAAAGACCTTGTGGACCCTAAGTATATGAAAGGTGTTTATGTCACCCTGTGTTCTTGCAGAACATCTTACATTAGTGAAATGAGTGGGTCTATTAATCAAAGGATTAAGGAACACGCTACTGCTATAAACCATAGGAGGACCCACTCTTGAGCCTTAGCAGAGCATTCAAAGAAGACCAAGCATCATATATGCATTGAGGAAGCTAAGGTCATTTCGAAGATTTCTCATTTCCATCACCGTAAATTTAGGGAAGACATAGAAATTGAGAGGGGGCCTAGTAATCTTAATAGGGATGATGGTTGGATGATTAGTGGCTACTGGATTCCTGCCATTCCCTCTTAGTTTCTTTTCCTTTTTCCTCTTATCTTTTTTGCTTTCTTATTATTGCCCTTGGGGTTTATTAATCCTCCTTTATCTCTTTTCTCCTGCTTGGTTTTATTTTTCACTTTGTATTCCCTTGGGGTTTATTAATCCTCCTTTATCTCTTTTCTCCTGCTTGGTTTTATTTTTCACTTTGTATTCCCCTTCGACTTTAAAGGTTTTTAGTTATTTTTCTTTTAGAATATTGTTTCCACTTTTTATTAACTTTTAT
>Ga0181473_100439_pt1 | contig 10295 bp, 4 predicted proteins | sample In2P11_FD_119089 | JGI IMG/M metagenome (GOLD analysis project Ga0181473, IMG submission 119089) | Clean room microbial communities from NASA Spacecraft Assembly Facility at Jet Propulsion Laboratory, Pasadena, California, USA -... ... | reverse complement strand
TCAAATATTCTCTGAGGGAATCTTCATTACGAGATTCACAGATCTAGAGTAGAAGAAAATGTTTCATCAGGAACTCCAACTTATGGAATTCATGGGATGATGGTATGATGACATGAAAAATGAAGTAGATCAAGAGGATATTTTCAACCAAGGAAGCTGTTGGAAGAAACCTAGATCACCTAAAGGTAAAACGAGGTATGTATGCTTGTATTTAATATTATAAAGTCATGCCGTATGGTTGTAGGTAACATGGATCACTACTTCTATCTTGAGAAGCATGATCATAGGAAAATGATCTCCTCCTCTAGGATGCAGGAAGGCATAAGTTGCACTAGATGAAATAAACATAATATGTCCTCATATGAAGTATGAGGTGGTTGACTACAATAAAGGAACTTTTATTGGAAGTTCTTGGGAATGGAATGTATAAGGAAGGAAGAGATCGTGAGATATGCAACCACTGAAGGCGATCAACATCAAAAATAACAAGAAGATTTGACTAGAAAATCTTCGGGAAAGACATGAAGACTCTGATGGAAGTCTGAAAAGGATGGAGACCCTTGATAATGGATATCTTTGGGAGATGTTTCAACATGCATGCATGATGCTGATACCTACCAGAAGATGTCATGATAAAGAGCCATCTCGTAAGCTACTATTTGATTTAATGTTATGTTTTGATTTCTTGAATAATATCTAGATGAGTTAATGCAGGGCTACTGGAACAAGAGTTGTAAGTGCAAGTACAACTAGCATTCATGTGGTGGATGGAAATTCCTAAAAGAAGCATGATGAGAAAGAAGTAGCCATGTGAAGAAGGTTATAGATATGTGCCAAGAAGGCCACTTTCCATGAAGAAAGGAATAACATGACAGATTAAGAAGGAAAGTGATCATTGATTGTTTCCCAAGAAGAAAGAAGCTCAAATGAATTTCATGACATCAAGGAAAGAAAGTGATCAAGCAGCTGAAGGACCCATGAAGAAGAATATGTTGATGAAAAGGAGAGTCCCTAGTTGAGAGGGAACTCTAACAAGTCCCTAATCAAGAGGGAGCTTAGGCAAGTTCCTGGTTAGATGGAGCATGGGTACATTCCTTCACAAGAATCGACATATCTTCCCTAATTGAGAGGGAGAGATAGACAAAAAATTCTTGTCTTCACTTGGGAAGAAATAATGGAGGATTGGGTAATCATCTGGCATCCGATGCTCTTTGTGGATGAGTAGGGCATCGAAGATAAGAGTAGGCAAGAGGACCGATATTATTTGAGGGCGGGAGCCTAAGATACGAATAGTCCTAGAATGTCATACTCAGTGAACACCCGGGTGAGTATGTACCTTTTGAGAGACAATGATGAAGGTGTCTATAGTCATTGTTCTCGCCAACATTGTACTCAGATCTAATGAGAGATAGAGTTGCCAGTTAAGGCCTTGCTATGGAAAAAATGTTGGTTACTATGATGCTATATAGATGGATTATTAATCCAATTCTTCTTATGAGAAATTCTTTAGATTGAGAATGACCAAGTACCATTATCAATACCTCCCTAGTTAAGAAGGAGTGTTGTAAAATGTAACTAGGTTCGGACTTCATAATGACATGTAATTGTGATTTTTGTAAATAATGTAATGAAGAAAATAATTTATTATTGGCTTGCTTCATGGGTTTCATGAGCAGGGATATTGTTTTTAAAGTCAATGTTATATATGACCCTTCTTGGGCATATAAATAATATATCTAGGTCTACAAGTTGACTAGAAGCCCTCCAATAGAAAAGAATGGTCATCCTCTTCTTGATGTCGGCCTCAAAATGTATACAAATGACAAGTTGACTCACATATGGAGACACACCCTTTCAAGTGATCATTTCGGATCAAATGTAGGGGAAAATAACTATATATAGGAGCCTATACCCTTGCATTTCCACAATGGACAGATTTGATATATCTTTGAAATTTCGGATGGGTACAATAGAGATAAAAATGCGGATTATCCACATGTAGCTTCTTGGCATATTTTCTGAGGTTCTCAGTGGTTAAGACAACAAGGAGTTTGATCACAATGCAGACTAGTTTGAGGTGACATTACATCGATATCCTACTCATTGTCTTAGACATATATTCACTTAAATGCGAATGTATAGCGGTGCAGTATAGATAAGTTCTCAGTAAGATGATACTCAATGATGCTCGGTGCTAGATCTCAGTGATAACTATTGGAAATAATACTGAGAGGGGGGGAGGGTGAATCAGTATTAGCAAGTCAATAATATTTCTTTTCACAATCAGATTTGTATACGCTACTTCAGTTAATGAAACTTGCATATATACGCAACTATAGTTAAGGAAACAAGCATATATCTTGCAGACTTATAATTTAGTTAATTCATCAGATGTTGATCTTTAATCTGTGCATCAGAACCATATAACAGTAACCAGGTATAGTAAAAACAGAGCAAACAATCACACACAAGAACACAAGATATAAGGTGGAAACCCAATGTGGGTGAAAACCACCTACTGCAATTTGTCTCTATATTATTTTAATAAGAAACTTCTTTTTACAATATTTCTATACTGGTGCAGTCTTATACCAGTACGTAGGCTTCTACTTGCAGAGGGCTAGAACCTTCTCTCATTCTCCAGCTTCTCTTGGAAAGGAGCTACAACCCCCTAGCTCTTGTACTAGATGATGTACTAGTATGTAGGTGCTGACCTACAAAAAGCTACAACCTTCTCTTTTCTTCTAGGGACCACGTTTCATAAATTTTCAGACTGGATCCATCAATAACATCAATCAAACATCAAAATATATTTGCATCAATCAATCTCCTTTGCACCAACCAAAACTGAATCAAACAATCACTTCTATGAATGCTGTAACCAGAATACAGTAACAGTAACCAGAACCCAAGCCAGAACCCAGAACACTGCAACAACAATCAGAAGTAGCTAAAACATATTTTATAAGGTGTATGCTACTTCAATGTGATGAACCTGCATGCATACACACTTGTATCAAGGCAAACCTGCATATACGCACTTTTGGAATGTTGAACTGGCATGTATACGCGCCTTTGCTATAATGAACCTGCGTATAGATCTATAAAAGATGATTTAACCTTTACAACTATTCAGACATCAGTTATACCCGGATCATTAGATTTACAGATTATGACATGTGCCATTTATAAAAGATCAAAACCACACAAAGATACTTCTCTTCAAGCCTTAAGATCTTGACCCATCAATAGAACTTATCCTTCATCAAGCGCTCAGGTTCATCCTTGATTCAGATCTAGCTATGCACCATAACCCAAAGACTTGTATTCTAGATCTTATTCTTCATTAGATATGCAATTCTTGAGTGACTTTGCCTAATGATATTCTCCTCCTTTTATAGTCTTTGGCCTTACTCAATACCATGGTCCAAAACCACTTAGAAGCAATACTTTGGACCAAATACCCGGGGTCAACACTTCGGACAGGATACCTTGGACCAATACCATGGATCAAAATACCATGGACCAAATACCACAGACAAAAACTAGTTTTCCAACATGTACATGCCTTTCTTTGCATGAAAGTGCGTGTGTACATCGTACGCGCCTTTTGTTCTGCTAACCCGCATGCACACGCGACTTGGGCAATAGGGATCCTGTGTATATCTCTCCTTCTTCATTCTATGAGTCTGAACTGTGATTTGTCATCTGTGTGAGTTGCCATCAAGGACAAAGCTTGTGTCATAGCACCAAATCTGTGTCATAATGCCAACAATCTCCCCCTTTGGACTTGATGGCAACCCCAAGTCACTCTCCCCCTTTGTCATCAAGGGCAAAGGGTTATGCTCGCCCTGAGTACATGCTGAATTCTCTAATATGCTGAAGTGTGCTGTCCATGCTCCCCCTGACTGTAAGCAAGGTCTGCAAAAAGATGTTCTATATCATAAATGCCCATCCTATCACCAAAGACTCATACATACATCCATCTCCCAACCAAGTGGGGATATACCAAGATTGACTCATCCATCTCCCAACCAAGTGGGGATATACCAAAAGTTTATACATTTTCAAAACAAGAACATTACATCATCCATCCCATGCATAGTGGGGAAACTAAATAGGTCATTACATGACCTTGATAATAAAAGATATACATGACATAGAGACAAAATATCTAAAACAAGACTATGATAGGTATCAACAACTATCATTAGTAGCATCTGTCAATCACTGTCCAGACCAACAACCATGATCTCCCTCTACACCTGAATAAAGACAACTATGAACTTGTACCAAGATCTTCTAAGATAATCCCAACAATGCATTATTAGAAGTATATGCTCCCCCTGAACCTGTGCCAGATGATCACTGTCAGACCCATATTAGACTCTTTTCAGCCTGTGTTTGGCCCACTGTTTTTCTTCAAACCAATCATATAAGCGACTGTATCCACAGTAACTAGCGTATGTATGCAAATACGATTCATGAAACACGCGTACAACCACTTTTCTCTGAACCAGATAGGTTTCAACAACAAGATGATGCATCAACTACTCCCAGCTTCTGTCTGAGATATTCAAATGTCTCTCTGGGCAGTGGTTTGGTGAATATATCAACAACCTATTCTTTGGAGCGAAAATACTCCAATTTGACCTTTAAATTTGTTCAAGCACTTGTTCACGAAGAAAAATATATTTGATAGGTATGTGCTTGGTCTTGGAGTGCATGACTGGATTCTTTGAAATACTGATTGCACTTGTATTATCACATTGAATGGAGATGGGTGGAGTACATGTGATCTGAAAGTATTCCAATGTTTGCATCATCCAAAGGAGTTGTGTGCAACAAGATGAAACATCCACATATTCTGCTTCAGCTGTAGATAATGAAATTGAACTTTGTTTCTTGCTGAACCAAGACACTAATATGGAACCCATATAGAATGGACCACCACTAGTGCTTTTTCTGTCATCCACGGTTCCTGCCCAATCTACATCAGTATATGCATGAAGTGTAAGATCTGTATCCCTAGGATACCATAAACCAAAATTCTAAGTTCCTTGAAGATATTTGAAGATCCTTTTGACTACCTGAAGTTATGATTCCTTTGGATTTTCTTGGAATCTTCCAACTATTCCCACTGCATGCATGATGTCTGGTTGGGTACCTGTTAGATAAAGTAGATTTCCAATCATGGATCTATAGGTGGTTGATGTACTACTTCTTATTCATCATTTGAACTGAGACTGGATCCTGTTACCATAGGTGTACATACTAGTTTCCAATCTTCCATGTCATATTTTTTCAAGATCTACTTAGATACTTGGTTTGTGATAGAAAAATACCATCTTTATTTTGTTGAACTTGTAAACCAAGAAAATATGTGAGTTCACCAAGCAGGGACATTTCAAATTCTTTCTGCATTACTAAAGCAAAGTTTTGACTCATGGCTTCTTCATTGCTAGCAAAAATGATATCATCAACATAAACAACAAGTATTAGCAATTTATCATTGTCAATCTTTGTATATAGATTGCTATCAGCTGATCCTTTGGTGAAACCTTGTTGATGGATGTATTTGTCAAGACAGTAATACCAGGCCCTTGGAGCTTGTTTTAGACCATAAAGAGCCTTTCTGAGTCTGCATACAAGTTTAGGATCATTTCCAAGGATGAATCCATCTGGTTGCTCAATATATATTTCTTCTTCTAAGTCTCCATTAAGAAAGGCAGATTTTTCATCCATTTGGTATACTTTGAAGTTCTGAAAGCTAGAAAAAGCAAGAAACATTCTTATGGCTTCAAATCTAGTAACTGATGCAAAAGTTTCTTCAAAGTCTATACCTTCTTGTTGAGCAGATCCTTTACAAACAAGTCTAGCCTTGTTTCTAATAACTTCTCCATTTTCATTCAACTTGTTTTTGAATATCTATTTGGTTCCTATGATATTGTTGGGTCCCTATAATACTAGTGATTACCCCATTACTATTGTAGTTATACCCCTTATTTATATTGTTGTGCCCCTATTACCCCCATATTGTTATTTCTGTGCCCCATAGAATCCCTCTATTGTTATTTTTGTGGCTTTATATTATTATTGTTAGGTCGGCTAGATTATATTGTGACTCCTTAGACTCCTATATATAGAAAGGAGGTTTTGTCATTTGAATCATCAAATAATTGTTCATTTATGTAATGTAAAGGAGGTTGCCCCCTTGAAGAGGCTGAATTCTAAGGCGTTGATCTATCTTTTCTTGAGCTGATTTCATAACATTTGGTATCAGAGCTTTGGATTCTAGGGTTTCGCTGCTCCAAACAGGGCATCGTGGCATTTTCGCTATAACTTTTTTTCTGTGACGTTTCAGAAGTCGCAAAAAAAATGCATTTGAGAAGAAATTGTGCTGAACCTTGGATCCGAATTTCAGAGCTTTTCCCATGATATTTGCGGAGATATGAATTGAGAAAGTTGGTCTTTTTGCAGACTCCTGAATTACATTCAAAACAGGTGACTTGGGGAAAATCATCATAACTTTCTCTCGGGGGATCGGATTGAAATTTCGTAAGAAGGTACTGAAAGAGGACGGACTGTAGTTTCTTGCATGCATTTTCAGATCCATAGGTTGAAATAGTGACTCGTGGCACGTCGTACAAGTTTTCTCTACTGAACTAGTCTATAATCAAGTCACTGTGGGAGATTTCGCATAACTCTTCCTTGGAGAAACCAATTTGGGTCAGACTTGTGGCATTGGAAAGAGGACACAGAAGGATAACGTAGGTTGCAATTTTAGAACTGGGTGATCCGAAATTAAAGAGATACATCAGATTCAATATCAGGCTTCTACAAAGTGAAAAAAGGTGTGTAGTTTTTTTTTTTTTAATTTTTGCGTAAGCTTGGTTTGAAGGAATTCAAAGGGCATAGTAAAGCATTATTATCGGTAATTGATGCCCCAAGGAAAGAAAATGCAAACACCTAGTAAGAAACCTGAAAGCTCTAGCATGACTCATGAAGAAGAGGAAGAAATGCTACATGATATATCAAAATTACAAGAACAAGTGCAACAAATGTCACGCTCACAAAAGCTAACAGAAGCTAAGATAAATGGCGTGGAATCTAAGATAAATGGCGTGGAATCTAAGATAAAGGGCGTGGAAGCTAAGATGGATGATTGGAAGACATATTTGAAGACAGACATGGAAGAATTGAAGATAGATGTGAACACAAACTTGAAGATAGGCATGACAAATATGAAGATAGATTTGACAAATTTTCTACAAGAAATACTTACTAATGGTGAAAAGGTAGTAAAGGAAACTCATGATGCAAACAAAAGAAATGTTAATCATGATATCATAGACTCTAATGTTGGATCAAAGACCCACCATATTCCAAAAATTGATATGAGGAAGTTTGATGGCAAGGATCCCGCCACATGGATATTACAGATGGAGCAATTCTTCGATCTCAATAATGTGCAAAACACACAAAAGGTACGTATGGCAACTGTATATTTGGAACCAAATCAGTTTGTATGGTATCAATGGCTTTGCTCTCGTAAGCAATTTATCACTTGGGCAATTTTTACGGAAGAATTGATAGCACATTATGAGGGTACAAAAAGCAACACTTTTTTTAGCCAATTGATAAGTCTCAAACAAAAGGGTTCAATAATGGAGCACATTGAGGAGTTCCAAAAATTGAACATAAGGGTAAAAGATATTCCAGAGGAGCATAGAATTGATGTGTTCATAGGGTCTTTAAAGGATAATATCCAACATGATGTTCGCCTTTGGGAACCGGATTCATTAGAGAAGGCATTCAGGTTAGCAAGAAAAATGGAAAGCAAAATGGCAACAAGGAAGCATACCACTCACAACTATAAAGACAGAAGTGTTGTTGCCCCTAGTCTTCCACAACCTATAAGGTTGACACCACAACAATTGGAAGAAAAAAGAGCAAAAGGGCTTTGTTACAATTGTGATAGCAAATACACTAAAGGTCATAAGTGTGCTGAGAAGAAATTATTCTACATAGATTGTGAAAAGGAAAAAGAAAAGGAGCAAGAAAGGTCAAAAGAAGAGGATATACTCCAGGAACAAAGCCTAGATGAAGAACAAATAAATCCGACCATATCTTGTAATGCATTGGCAGGAATTACCACTCCTCAAACCTTCAAGATAGAAGGACAAATCAAGAAGAAAAAGGTAATAGTGTTGATTGATTCAGGAAGCACCCACAATTTTATTCATTGTAGGGTAGCAAAAGAATTGAATTGCTTCCTATATCCAGCACCAGAGTGTCAAGTGATGATTGCAAATGGAGGAACAATAAATTTCTCTGGAAAGTGCCATAATATCAAGCTATCAATGGGAGAATATGTATTGACTAGCCCAATGCTTTCCATTCCAATGGGAGGTGCTGATGTTGTACTAGGAGTCCAATGGCTACAATCCTTGGGTAGAATAGCTTTTAATTTTCAAGAACTTTTCATCAAATTTTCTATGGAAGGAAAGGAAGTTGAATTAAGGGGTATTGTAGGGAAACCAGGAAAGATAATTAGCTCTAATGGTATGACAAAGCTTCTAAAAAAGGAGCAAAGAGGTGTAATTACACAATTATGTTCGCTAGATGTTTCCACATTGGAATCATCTATTTATCCAGATCTCCAAAAAGTCCTGGACAATCATTCCAAGGTATTTGAGACTCCCAAAGGTCTCCCACCTATGCGTGATCATGATCAAGCTATTCATCTGATTCCAAGAAGTGTTCCTCCAAACATCAGGCCGTACAGATATCCCTATGTCCAAAAAAGTGAAATTGAACGTATGGTTGCAGAAATGTTAGAGGCTGGTATAATTCAACCAAGTCAAAGTTCTTTCTCTGCTTCAGATGAATTCTTCTACTTTTGTGAAGAACATGGAATAAGAAGAGAATTTTCCACCGCGAGGACTCCTCAGCAAAATGGAGTGGTAGAAAGGATGAACAGAACTGTTCAAAAAATGGCTCGTGCCATGCTAGATGAGTCTAGAATTCCTGCAACCTTCTGGGGTGAAGCTGCATTTGCTACCATCACTATTCTCAACAAAACAAACGTTCGGGTAAACAACACTCAAACTCCACACAAACTTTGGTATGGTAAGACTTCGATAGTAAAATACTTCAAAAATTTTGGAAGAAAATGTTACATCAAAGGGATTGATGAAAAACTTGGCAAGTTTGAACCTAGAGCAGATGAAGGCATTCTCCTTGGTTACTCTTCTCGAAGTAAAGGACATAAGTGTTATAATAAAAGACTAGGGAAATTTTTTGAAAGTATTGATGTTGTGGTTGATGAAGTAGGCAAAAATCCAAAGCAAGTAAGAACTAAAGAGTGGGAAGAAGATGAGGAAAATCCTTCCACATCAAATCAGACTAATGTTGAAGAAGAAGAAACCAATGAAGCACCAGAAGAAAAGATAATGGCAGAAGAAAAGACTCCATCCAGATATGTTCAGAAAAATCATCTAGAGACTCAAATTTTGGGACAGAAAGAGGCAGGTGTGCAGACAAGAAGAACTATTACATAAGCTTCAAGCTATCTAGCATTTCTTTCCTCTATTGAACCTCAAAATGTAAATGAAGCATGCAAAGATGAATGTTGGGTCAAGGCCATGAATGAAGAACTTGAGCAAATTGAAAAGAATAATACTTGGGAATTAGTTCCTAGACCTCATGATAAGAATATCTGTTATGAAACCAACTCAAGAAAAGATAGATCAACGCCTTAGAATTCAGCCTCTTCGAGGGGGAAACCTCCTTTACATTACATAAATAAACAATTCTTCGATGATTCAAATGAAAAAACCTCCTTTCTATATATAGGAGTCTAAGGAGTCACAATATAATCTAGCCGACCTAACAATAATAATATAAAGCCACAAAAATAACAATAGAGGGATTCTATGGGGCACAGAAATAACAATATGGGGGTAATAGGGGCACAACAATATAAATAAGGGGTATAACTACAATAGTAATGGGGTAATCACTAGTATTATAGGGACCCAACATGCCCCTCTCCTTCAAAAAAGTGTTGTCCTCAACGCTTGAGTAGTTCTGGATATTTCTGCATAAAATTATCATCCTCCCATGTGGAATCTTCAACGGATAAGTTCTTCCACTTGATAAGATACTCTGAAATTGATCGATTTCGTAGCTGTCGAGTTCTTGTTTCTGTGACTACTTCCGGTTCCAATATAAGTTTTCCTTCCTCGTCAAGTTCTGGCAATATTGTTTTAACTGGGAGCTTGTCGCCTATA
>Ga0181473_100438_pt1 | contig 10315 bp, 17 predicted proteins | sample In2P11_FD_119089 | JGI IMG/M metagenome (GOLD analysis project Ga0181473, IMG submission 119089) | Clean room microbial communities from NASA Spacecraft Assembly Facility at Jet Propulsion Laboratory, Pasadena, California, USA -... ... | reverse complement strand
AATATTTTAGGTGGAAAACCCCCTCCAGGTTAAAAACCATTGAACACTTTTGTAATAAATTCTTTAATCTTCAGCCCCAACTGAAATGAAATCCACAACTTCCAAGAATTCTAGAAAATAATTCTTCTCCAGCTCGCATTGCATGGACACTCCAAAGCCTGAGATTCTTTAGTATTCAACTGAATGGATGCCCCAACACCCAATGAGCTACAACTCAGCCTAGCACCACCCTACCACCATGAATTTTTCATAGTCTTGAACCTGTTGGTGACTTCATGCACTAGCCTAGCACCACCCTACCACCCTATAGAAGAATAAAAGAAGAATGGACTCCCATATCAGGGAAAATTGTCCACTTTACAATGATATAGAATGATGTATAAGAAGAAGACACATTAGATCATAACCCCAACTATGACACAACCACCTAATGATGATCCTAGACCTCCCAGAACTACTTATTCAACTCTTGGTAGATAGACACTTGTACAACTTTTACAGTGATGCTTTTACAATTACTTTGTACAATGATACTTTTACAATGGTTGTATGCAGTGGTTCCCACTTGAAGACTTCATGTGGTGAGCTTCGTGCTGCTATTATGCACCTTTATTTTTTCTCTTATCATGTTACCCTTTCTCACTCTTTAGAACATTAGATGATTCATTGAGTCTTGTCTTAATGAATATATAATACCTGCAAAAATTCTTGAAAGGAATATGCATTACATGATAATAGCAAAACTTACCTCATCCTGCAGAACATATGTCATTGTTAAACAAAAAAAAACTAATCAAAATACAAATAAACTAATACAATTAAGACATGAACATGCATATACAGAAGATACTTACCTGTAGCTTACTTTTGCTGCATCATTTTGCTACATCATACTCTTTTCTGCCCTAGAGATTTTGGTCCTTTGCACCCCTTGACAACACTTGATCTAGTTTTTCTTGCCCTCTAGGAGCACTATATTTAATCTGATGTATTTCTACGATTTCAGATCCCGAACATGTAATATTTGGTCATGTAGAATCCCTCTAAGTCTATGTTCCAATGCCATATGTCTGACACGATTTGGACTCTGTAAGACAAAGTTACGCCCAATAGCTCACAATGACCTAATCATGGACTAGTTCCGTAGAGAAAACTTGCATGACATACCAAATGTCACTACTTCCTCCTTCAAATCTAAAAGTGATACACAAAATTATTGTTTGTGCATAGTTCGCCACATTTTACATAATTCCAATCCTCTTCTCTATGACTTTACCAAGGTCACTTCTTTGAGATGATATTTTGTAGCCTGCCAAAACCCTAAATTCCATAGATCATATCTCTAGAAATGTAGCGAACCAAGATCAAAAATTCATTCATGGAATTCATGAGGATTTCAAATCAAATGGGCTTTAATTTCAAAATCTAAGACTTTGAGGAAATGAAGTTATAGTGAAAATTCCACGATCACTACATTTGGAGGATATATGAGATTTTGTTTTATAGAGTTGAGAGGGGCTTATATAGAGAATGTTTGAGGGGTTTTAGGAGCTTAAAAAATGATTAATTATTGTTTATTCAATGAACAAAACCAATTATGAGTTCCATGCCACAACCCCATTGGGTTTTAGCCAATTAATTGGGATTACTAACTTCAAACGTGAATATCTCTCAAACTGTGAAGAATTACTTGGCATTCTAATCTAGGTGGATGTTGGTGGCCACCCACCTATCCCATCTAGACACCCACAACTGTCTCTTTCAGCTTTCCAATTTCCTTAATTGTAGCACAATTTACTATTTTTAGCAGTTTTTCGAGTCCTGATCTTTCAGAGCCATTTTGAGGCCCTAAACGACGTTTTTTGGGAAAACTGGGAACAACATGGGTCCATGGATCGATGTTGTTCTTCCGAAAGTTGTAGGTCTTAGATAGATCATTCTAATGAGATATTGTACACATCAATTAGAGATCAGGTTCCAAGGTTACGACCCCGGGAAATTGATGTACCAATTTACCCAAACGGGGCCCACAATTTGGCATCTCATCTTCTAGGGCTAGGTTTTGGGATGTTAAAGGTTTTCCATTATTTCTCAACAATAAATAGGCCTTTGAGCCTCATTGTAACACAATTCATAGGCATGTAGCCACCACATCTCGTCTTAGAGATAAGCTACCATCACCCTAGCTGGTTTCTTTCCATTTCTGTTTGTAAGCATATTTCATTATTTTATAGTAATGAAATTAAGTATTATTTCCACTACATATATGTATTTATGGTTATATCTATAATTTGTTGCGTTCTTGTTTAAATCTGGATCACCTGAATATATCTATGGAAACATCTCGATGAGTAGAAACTATATAGAATATCCTTGACTCAAAATAGAGTAGGTTGTCAAGTCAAAATTCCCTTGCAAGATCACGGTAGCTCCTGGTGCTACTTGGGTTGACATCAATGACAAGCTTAGATCATCCTTAGATCAACAATCTTCCCCTTTCACATTGATGGAAGGAACCTCTTCCTACTACCTTCTCTCCCCCTTTTTCATCAATGGAAAAGGATAACTCCCCCCTAACACACAAGCATCCTATGGAGCTGTACACACTTCCACTCCCCCTTTATTTTTTGAGTAAGGAAAATCTAATGACAACTTGGGAGAATCGAAAGCTTCTTGTGAGGATATTCAAATTCTTCATGAGGTAAAGGTTTAGTGAGGATATCAATGAAATTTTCTTTTCTACCAACATATTCAAGCTTGATATTTTTTTCAACGACCTTCTCTTTATGAAATGATATTTAATCGAAATGTGTTTTGTTTTGGAATGCATTGCAATATTCTTGGAGATACTGATGGTGCTAGTGTTATCACAAAATATTGGAATAATGTTAGGTCAATACTAGTGATTACCCCATTACTATTGTACTTGTATTCCTTATTAATATTGTTGTGCCCCTATTGTCCCCATATTCTTATTAATGTGTCCCATAGAATCCCTCTATTGTTTTTTTTGTGCCGTTATATTATTATTGTTAGGTTAGCTCGGTTATAATGTGACTCCATAAACTCCTATATATAGAAAGGAGGTTTTGTCATTCGAATCATCAAAGAATCATTCATTGGCATCATTTAAAGGAGGTTTCCCCCTTGAGGAGGCTGAATTCTATGGCGTTGATCTATCTTTTCTATCTTTTTATGAGCTGGTTTCATAACATTTGGTATCAAAGCTTTGGATTCTAGGGTTTCGCTACTCCAAATAGGTCATCGTGGCATTTTCACTATAACCTTTTTTTTGAGATGTTTCAAAAGTGAGAAAAACCAATTTGAGACAAAATCACACTGAACCCAAGTTCCTAATTTCAAAGCCTTTTCCACTATATTTGTGTAGATATGTTCTGAGTAAGTTGGTCTTGTTGTAGACTCCTGAATTACATTCCAAACAGGTGACCTGGGGAAAATCGTCATAACTTTCTCTCCGAGCATCAAATTGAAATTTCATAATAAGGTATAGAAAGAGGACAGAGTATAGTTTCATATATATATATATATATTTCAGATCCAAAGGTCAAAACATTGACACATGCCATGTCGTATAATTTCGCTCTACTGAACTAGTCTATAATCAGGTCACTGCGGCAGATTTGGCATAACTCTTCCCTGGAAAATCCAATTTGGATCAGACTGGTGGCATTGGAAAGAGAATGTAGAGGGATACTACAAGTTGCAATTTTATAAGTGGATGGTCTAAAATTGCAGAGATACATCAGATTCAATATCAAGCTCCTACAAAGTGAAAAAAGGTGTGTAATTTTATTTTTTTTGCATAAGCTTGGTTTGAAAAATTAGTTTGAAGGAATTCAAAGGGCATAGTAAAGAATTATTATTCGTAATTGATGCCTTGAGGAAAGAAAATTTGAACACCTAGTTAGCAACATGAAAGCTCTAGCATGACTCATGAAGAAGAGGAAGAAATGCAACATGATATATCAAAATTATGAGACCAAGTGCAACAAGTGTCACTTGCACAAAAAGTAACAAAATCTAAGATAGATGGTTTAAAGATAGATGTAGAAGCTAAGATGGATTGCTTAAAGAAATGTTTAGAAGCTAAGATGAATGACGTGGAAGCTAAAATGGATGATTTGAAGTAGATTTGAAGACAAATTTGAAGATAGATTTGACATAGTTTCTACATTAAATGCTTACTAATGGTGAAACGGTAGTAAAGGAAACTCGTGATGAGAACAAAAGAAATGTTAATCATGATTTCATAGACTCTAATATTGAAATCAATGACCTACCATATTCCAAAAATAAATATGAGGAAGTTTTATGGAAAAAATCTTGCAACATGGATATTCTATATGAAGCAATTTTTCAATCTCAATAACGTGCAAAACACACTATAGGTACGTATTGAAACTTTATATTTCAAACCAAAGCAGTTTGTATGGTATCAATGGATTTTATCTCATAAACAAATTATGACTTTGGAAAATTTGACAGAAGAATTTACAGCACAATATTAGGATACAAAAAGAAACACTTTTTTTTATCCAATTGATAAGTCTCAAACAAAACAGTTCAATAATGGAGCACATTGAGGAGTTCCAAAAATTGAACATAAGGGTAAAAAATATTCTAGAGGAGCATAGGATTGATGTGTTCATAGGGACTTTAAAGGATAATATCCAACATGATGTTCACCTTTGGGAACCTGATTCATTAGAGAAGGCATTCAGGTTAGCAAGAAAAATGGAAATCAAAATTATGGAAACCAGGAAGCATACCACTCACAACTATAAAGATGGAAATTTTGTTGCCCCTAGCCTTCCACAACCTATAAGGTTTACGCCACAAAAATTGGAAGAAAAAAGAGCAAAAGGGCTTTGTTACAGTAATGATATAAAATACACTAAAGGTCATAAGTGTGCTGAGAAGAAATTATTCTACATAGATTGTGAAGAGGAAGAAGAAAAGGAGAAAGAAAGATCAAAAGAAGAGGATATACTCTGGGAACAAAGCCTAGATAAAGAAGAAATGCATCCACCCATATCTTGTAATGCATTGGCTGGAATTACCACTCCTCAAACTATCAAGATAGAAGGACAAATCAAGCAAAAAAAAGTAATATTGTTGATTGATTCAGGAAGTACCCACAATTTGATTCATTGTAAGATAGAAGAAGAATTGAATTGCTTCCTATATCTAGCACCAGAGTGTCAAGTGATGGTTGCAAATGGAGGAATGATAAATTTCTTGGGAAAGTGCCATAATATCAAGCTATCCATGGGAGAATATGTATTGTCTAGCCCAATTATTTCCATTCCAATGGGAGGTGCTGATGTTGTACTAGGATTCGAATGGATACAATCCTTGGGTACAATAGTTTTTAATTTTCAAGAAATTTTCATGAAGTTTTATGCAGAAGGAAAGGAAGTTCAATTAAGGGGTATTGCAAGGAAACCGGGAAAGATAATCAGCTCTAACGGTATGACAAAGATTCTAAAAAGGGAACAAAGAGGTGTAATTTCACAATTATGTTGCTAGATGTTTCCACATCGAAATCCTCTATTTATCCAGATCTCCGAAAAGTCTTCGAAAATCATTCCAAGGTATTTGAGACTCCCAAAGGTCTCCCACCTATTCATGATCATGATCATTTTATTCATTTGATTCCAAGAAGTGTTCTTGCAAACATTACGCCATACAAATATCCCTATGCCCAAAAGAGTGAAATTGAACATATGGTTGCAGAAATGCTAAAGGTTGGTATAATTCAACCTAGTCAAAATTCTTTCTCTACTCTAGTAGTATTTGTGCACAAGAAGGATGGATCATGGCACATGTATTCAGATTATAGGGAGCTCAACAAGCTCACTATTAAAGATAAGTTTCCCATTCTTGTCATTAATGAATTATTGGATGAATTTTATGGATCAGTTTACTTCACCAAGTTGGATCTTCATTCAGGATATCGCCAAATCAGTATGAAGACTAAAGAGATTCTGAAAACAACATTTAGAACTCATGAGGGTCATTATGAATTTTTGGTCATGCCTTTTGGCCTTACCAATGCACCTTCTACATTTAAAGCTTTGATGAATTCCAATTTCAAACCCTTCCCTATAAAATTTGTGTTAGTATTTTTTTATGATACACTAATCTACAACAAGTCTTGGAAGGATCATGTTGAACATGTTGACAAGGTGCTACAACTATTGGAGGAGAAAAATTACATGCAAAAAGATCCAAATGCTTATTTGGAGTACAAGAGGTGGAATATCTGGGTCATATTGTATCTCATGAAGGATTTAAGGTAGACCCTAGCAAAATTAAAGCCATTAAGGAATGGAAAATCCCCACATCCATAAAGCATCTGCGAGGATTTCTTGGGTTGACAGGGTATTATCGCAAGTTTGTTAAGAATTATGGGAGAATAGTAGCACCTCTAACAACATTATTGAAGAAAGATACATTTTCATGGACTCCAAAAGAAACAAAGGCCTTTAAACATCTTAAAGAGGCAATGTTCCAAGCACTGGTCTTAGCTACACCGGACTTCACAAAAACCTTTATTATGGAATGTGATGCTTCAGGAAATGGAATTGGTGTTGTTTTAATGCAATATCAAAGATCCATTTCTTTTGAAAGTCATCCAATCAAGGGAAAGTTTTTACACAAAGCTATTTATGAGAAGAAAATGTTGGCAATATTACATGCACTTAAGAAATGGCGACCCTACCTAATGGGAAGACATTTCAAGGTAAAAATGGATCATGATAGCCTTAAATAATTTTTATAACAAATAATATCTTCTGAAGATAAGATGAAGTGGGTCACAAAGATGTTAGGTTATGACTTTGAAATCATCTACAAAAAAAGGGAAGAAAAATGTGGTGGCAGATGCACTCTCAAGAAAGGATGAGGATGTGGAAGCATTGTTGTGTGCCATTTGTATTATCCAACCAAATTGGATAAACGAAGAAAGGGAGGAATGGAAGAATGATGAAGAAGTGTGGGACCTTATTCGAAAGTTACAATAATATTCCAGTACATCTGATACATTTAGCTGGAAAAATGATTCATTATGCTACAAAGATCGCTTATACCTATGAAAGAATTCCCAACTGAAACAAAAGATTCTTATGGAATTGCACACTTCTCCTTTAGGAGTTCACTCAGCGATTTTAAAAACATACCACAGGGTTAAGAAGGAATTTTTTTGGGATGGCCTTAAATCAGATATTTGAAAGTTTGTGGTGGAATTTTTTGATTTTCCAACAAAATAAAGTTGAAACAATTAAGACCCCAGGTCTATTAAAACCTTTATCCATTCCAAGCCAACGTTGGGAGGAGGTTTCAATGTATTTTATCATAGGTTTACCCAAGTCTGAGGGAAACAATGTCATCATGGTGGTAGTTAACAGAGTTAACAAGTATGCACACTTTTGTGCATTATCACATTCATTTAAAGCCAATACAACTTCTACTGCATTTATGGAAGCAATTCAAAAGCTACATGGTAACCCAAAGATTATTGTAAGTGACAGAGATCCCATTTTCACTGGAAAATTTTGGACAGAATTATTGTCTTGTCTTGATACTCAATTAGCTTATAGCTCATCTTATCATCCTCAATCTGATGGGAAAACACAATGGGTCAAATAGTTGCCTCTGTATGAATGGTGATATAACATTTCCTTCCATACAGTAAAAAAAATGACCCCATTTATGGCACTTTATGGATATCAACCACCATCCATCACATCATATTTAAGAGAAAATTCTGAGGTTCAAGTAATGGAGCATCACACTGAGCATCAAAAAAAGTCCTCCAACTCTTAAAGGATAACCTCGTGTTGGCGCAAAATAGAATGAAAGAATTGGAAAATCAAAATTGCAATGAAATAATTTTTGATGTAGGTGATTGGGTATTCCTATGGCTACAACCATATAAACAAATGTCCCTCAAGCAAGCTAAGAAGGATAATAAATTATAACCAAAGTATTATGCTCCATAGAAGGTGTTGCAAAATATTGGCATAATGGCATACAAATTAGAGCTTCCTTCAGCTTCTCGAGTGCACCTAGTTTTCCACATTTCGTGTTTAAATAAGGTTATAAGCGAGGACCTCCTGGTTCAAACAATATTTCCAGAACTTGACGAGGAAGGAAAAATTATACTGGAACTGGAAGCAGTCACAGAAACAAGAACTCGATAGCTACGAAATTTATCAATTTTGAAGTATCTCATCAAGTGGAAGAACTTATCTACTAAAGATTCCACATGGGAGGATGAGAATTTTATACAGAAGCATCCAAGACTACTCAATCATTGAGAAAAACACTTTTCTGAAGGAGAGGGGCATGTTAGGTCCCTATAATACTAGTGATTACCCCATTACTATTGTAGTTGTGTCCCTTATTAATATTTTTGTGCCCCTATTATCCCCATATTGTTATTAATGTGTCCCATAGAATCCCTCTATTGACATTTTTTTTCCTTTATATTATTATTATTGTTAGGTTGGTTGGGTTCTATTGTGACTCCTTAGACTCCTATATATAGAAAGGAGGTTTTTTCACTTGAATCATCAAAGAATCATTCATTTGTGTAATGTAAAGGAGGTTGTCCCTCGAAGAGGCTCAATTATAAGGAATTGATCTATATTTTCTATCTTTTTATGAGTTGGTTTCATAAAAAATAGGCTCATCAAAACTAACCAAGATCTTGAAAAATTTTCTTCATTTAGAGAACTTGAGCACAACAAGCTGCTGCTATGATATATTCTACTTCTGCTGTGGCTAAGGAGATTTAGGTTTTCTTTTTTCTCAACCATGATACGACAACCACCTAGACAGAATTTTTCTCCACTAGTACTCTTACGATGATCAACACTTCCAACCTAATCTGCATCTGTAAAGGCTTGAATAATGGTTTTTTTCCCTTGGGATACCACAAGCCATATTCTGTTGTTCCCTTTAGATATGAAAGAATTATTTTGAAGGAAGTAATATGTGATTCTTTTGGTGTTTCTTGGAATCTTGCTACTTGTCCAACTAATTGCATAACATATTTCTGGGAGGTTGTTACATATAGAATAATACCAACCATATATTTTTACAACCTCTAACCCACATCCTTAGATGTGTCATCTATGCTCAATTTGCAACCTGTTACCATCGGAGTAAGGACAAGTTTGCAATCTTCAATTTTGAATTTCTTGAGAATTTCTTTGATGTACTTGGCTTGACATATAAATATTCCTTTCTCTTGCTGAGATATTTGAAGCCCTAAGAAGTATGTCAACTCATCAAGTAAAGACATCTCGAACTCACCTTGCATCTTTGTAGAAAAGTTCTTACTTATTTGATTATGATTTCTACCAAAGATTATATCATCCACATATACCTCAATGATTGTTAAATTATCTTTATCTATTTGTACATAAATATTGCTACCAATGGTGCCTTTCTTGAACCTTTGTTGACATAGATATTTGTAAGACGAGCATACCATGCTATGGGAGTCTACTTGAGACCATACAGAGCCTTCTTTAACCTACAAACATAGTCTTCTTTTTTTGATAATAGAAAACCTTCAGGTTGTTCTATGTAAAATTCTTCTTCTAATTTTCCATTCAAAAATGTTGACTTAACATCCATTTGGTAGAATTTTATTTTTATTGAACATGCATAGGGGAGAAACATCTGAATGGCTTCCATTCTAGGAACTGGTGTAAATGTTTTGTTGAAATCAATTCCTTCCACTTGTGCATATACTTTGTAGAATAATCTTGTCTTGTTCCTAGTAACCTATAATCCTTCAACTGTCTTGATCCCCGTAAACCTTTAATGAAACTACCATCTTGTTCAAATTACCTTCCTATCAATCATAGACTTGTGCCATATACTGCTACATTGACTCCTCTTGTACAAACATTAAGGAGTCAACAAGCGAGATTGTTCAAAATAGTGAGTCACCTAACATGCCATCTTGAATTGAGTCATTATCTGAAGCAACTGCTAATTCCTCATAACCTTTGTCTTTTACAAATCCTAAAAGCTTAACTATTGAAACCTTGTTATTTTACTTTTCTTCCTGTACCTATTTCCTTTTCCGGGACTTCTTATTCCTGCAATCTCAAGCCATGTTCCCATAGTTATGAAACTTCAAGCATTTATTGTTGTCCATAGGTGATTCCATCTGATATCCACAACCATGAGCATTATGGCCATAGTTATGGCATTTGAAACATTCAATATTTGGCCCATCTAGCATGTATTCTCTTCTGACAAAATCATCAAGGAA
>Ga0181473_100431_pt1 | contig 10374 bp, 5 predicted proteins | sample In2P11_FD_119089 | JGI IMG/M metagenome (GOLD analysis project Ga0181473, IMG submission 119089) | Clean room microbial communities from NASA Spacecraft Assembly Facility at Jet Propulsion Laboratory, Pasadena, California, USA -... ... | reverse complement strand
TTGTTTGTAATTACTCATATTTTCCAACTATATTTGGTCAGGTTCATTTTCTCTATAATCGTGGAAGGATTTGAAGTCAGTTTAGAATTAGGTTTACTTCCATTTTTCGCAGATATTTCATGAGTAGATTACTTTGAAACAGGATTAGCATTATTATGATTAAAAGAATTACTTTGCATTTTTTTATTGTAATTTTATGTGTAAATATTTACCATACAGATAACATTTTATAGAAAATCTAAGCTATTTAACAAAATGTTATTTCCTAGAGTTATGGGTTTTTTCTTAAAATTCTCTCTTTATTGGTCTTCATAATTTCACTTACTTTTTTGTCATGGTAGTCTTCATAACTATTACACTAAGTGAAATTTACAAGAAATGCTTTAGGTGGAGATGATATAGGATTAGACTGAGAATATGAAGGCAGAATAGAGTTAATGGGAAAAGGAGAGACCTTTTTTTCAAATGATATCATTCAATTATTCATATCTTGCATCAATTGAAAGGCAATTGTAATTTAAACACTTTTATTTAATTCACTTAAAGGAAGTCTAGTTCTTAAATTTTGATCTTCAAATTCCGAATAGGTTTGTAAGGTTGATCCCAAATTATTAATATCTTTCTCCTCGAGCCTATTTTTGTAGATAGGAGGTAGAGTGTTGTAGAAATGAATCATAACATGTTGACTATGAGGTATTATTAGTTTTGGAATTTGATTGTAGAGTTTGGTGAAACTAAGATTGAAATCCTTAATGGTTTCACCAAGATGATAGACCATGCTATTGCATTCTTTTATTCAACCATTTTGGATTTTATACTGTCCATATGTGGATTTCAACTAAGCATATTTATGCCTAAGTAGAGAAAAATATAGGGGAAAAATTTTAAAAATTAGATGCATCCTTCCCTTATAGTGTATTTACAAACAATCAAATAAACCCCATTTCCAATATATATCCATGAAGATGTTGGATGTGATTTCCCATTGTTATCTAATTGTTGTGGGATCTAGCCCAAACGTTACGTCGAAAATAATAATGGAATAACTTAGACTTTATTATACAAACAAGGGAAGCTGCGAGGCAGCGAGTCCCTGCATCAAGTTAACATTTAAGGTCTAGGGCTAAAGATCCAAGGTACAGGGCTCTCAGCCAGGTCTAGTTCTAGTTAGTAAACAAAGGGGGGGTGGTTCATGCCCCTGCCATAGCTGCCTACTTGTTTTGTCTTCCTGGCTGGCTTAACTCCATCATCCTAGGGTTCCGGCCGGAAGTGTGCACACTAGCGTTCTCCTCTAAGCTTCTAGTTAGCTCATCGAAAAGACTGACTCAAATTACTGGATTCTGTATTCTTGCGCCTCAGATATCCTCAACTGTTTGCATGTTATCCTGATTCCTCAACAATTTGCATGTCTAAGTTCACTTAGGTCAAAGCACTCTCATAGGTAGGGTGTAGATTTTCCAATGATTAAAAGGTTGATTGTCAAGTGTCAAAACACTAGCCACAATGCACATATGTATCGTAAGAAATAGAAAGCCAAACAGCAGCAGCAAAAACAACTTGTTAAGAGTTCAAAACACTTTCGAAAAGGTAATGTGGCTATGTAATGCCTGAATCACACCGTACCAAAATGTGAATATTTCCCAAAATATGCTCTTGGAGAATAAGCTTACTGATAGGCACAAGCAAAACATACGTTGTGGTCAGCTACCAAATGAAGGTCATCAAGCTACAAAATCTGCTTGCTACTATCGGGGCCAAGGTGGAAGATGAGAATTTGGTGCCCATAGGCTTCAATGGGTTCTCGCCATGTTTGTGCATGCAGCATGAGAGAAGCTTCCGATTTCTGCAAATCTTTGGGATGCTTTCATCCAGGAAAAATGAGACTAGACACAATGTCAGCCAGAACATAAGAAATCTATAACATAACACACATCGACCAAATGAGGCTAGACACAATGTCAGCCAGAACCCAAGTAGGCAAGGGACAAAAAGGAAGAAACTAGTTCAAGGAACCAAATGAAGAATGACATCAATCATGCGAGGTATTTCAAGTGTCAAAACACTAGCCACAATGCACATATGTATCCTAAGAAATAGAAAGCCAAACAACAGCAACAAAAACAACTTGTTAAGAGTTCAAAACACTTTCGAAAAGGTAATGTGGCTATGTAAGCTATGAAAAGGGCCATTGGTTCATATGCTCTTGCTTCTCCTGCTTTTTTGTCGAATCAATTAATTAACTACTAAGTCATTCAAGCAAATGGTTTGTTTACATATGCCTTATGGTTTCAGCCACAGGAATCAAAACGAACAGATGCAAGTGTAACAAGGGTACTTTTCAGAAAACATATAGAAATATTTCTTCTTCTTCAATAAATGTCAAGGCTCAAGTACCAGTTTCAGTAACGTATATAGGGGGGTTGCTATATCGGTGTTTTGTATAGTTTATTATGTCCTTTAGTCCCGCTGGATAAGACCTGTAAGTAGAGACTCCTTCCTGCAAACATATGAACATAGTATCAATATGTTCTTTTATCAGGTTATCCTCATATCACACAATAAATTGAATTGAATTGAATTTCTATCATCGTTGAAATAATTCAATAAACTTTTATGAAGATAGGCTCACCACTGATCCAATGTAGACTCTGTTAACTTCTTCTGAAACTCAGACAACAGGAAATGATAAATGTCAAAATAGTAAACAAGAAAGAGTGTAAGACTGTAGAACAGATTAATGAAATACGGAGTGGCAACTTACCACTTACACAAAATCTGGAGGTTAGAATACAGAGTAAGTTAGTCTATCTCATAATAGCAAATTGGATTCAGCTTGGACTTTAATAGGTAGATTGAAGAGTTTTACTCCACAGTGAGCTCTTCAGTTCAGATAAATGGGACTTTCACCCTTTTCTTAAAAGGGTCTAGGAGTTTAGGACAGGGATGCCGCCTGTCCTACCAACTTCTTTTGTTAGTTGTCGAGAGTTTAAGAAGGCTTGCACAAGCTAGCAAAATAGATAAGGGTCTTTGAGACAGGGATCCACTCTATCCCTGGACCAGAAGTGTCAGTAACAGGTGGCAATGGAGGTTCTGAAACTGTTGAAAGCGCTGGAGCTGGTGCCAGGGCAGGCGGCATGTTGCTGGGTGCCATGAGCACTTCTAGTGAGTTAGGGTAAACAAGGAACATTTGATACTCAGTTCCTGTCAGAGGACCAAGACAGGCATTGCCTGCAATTAAATATGTCATCAAAAGTGCTTAGAAAATTAGAAATAATGGAACAGTAGTAATGGAAAGTCTATTAGACAATACCAAGACTCAACAGCCAGTGATACCAACATGCTACAAAATCCATACTGAAATCCTTAGACCACAAATCAAAAGGTTTGAATGAAAGATACATATACCATTTGACAACCTAACAAACTAATTGTTTTTAAAATCTAAGTTTGGGAAAACAATGTTTACTTTAAGCACTTAACAAAAAATGATAGCAACGACTCTTACCCACATATATGCTTGCAGGTATAGCCTGTTTCTAATATGAGTTGTATACATCTAGAGGATCTCCCAAGTCCATTAAAATCAAGAATAGCTGTCACCGTTTGCTTCATACCCGTGTTCTCTTACTTCCTTTTTCACTTATTCATACACGTGCCCTGCACATTTGCGGTTATTTAGATTCACATAAAATTGAGTTTATGTGGACAAGTGATTGATTTCTTAGTTTATCTTCTTTGATATCCTTGCTGTTAACTATTAATGTGATTGAATAAGCTTAAGTCTGAAACTCTTTTACTAATGATTTGAATTGGCCATGATAAAAAAATTGCCTTCTCCATATGTTCCCAATAGTTAAGCAGACTATTGATAATTCTACTTTATCTAGTCAGGGAGCAGATCCTAGAAAAGGGCATGCTGTGTTTCTTCCGCAGAGGACATGACAATGTCCTTATGTAATATCTCAGATTCATAAGCAAATGTATGAGGCCAGTGTCACCTCTTTGTGGATGAAACCTCATGTATTATTAGTTTTTTTTTGCTGACAATGGCCTTCTATATGTATGAGGCCTTTATGTATTATTAGTTTTTTCCTAAGAATAGCCTTATATAAAACCTAAGATCAATAACTAGATGTACGAGTATATCATTAATTTTCCTTGCTTCTTTTTCCAATAATGAGGGGGCACCCATGCTTATAGCCCTGCACATTTGCAGTTATTTAGATTCACATAGAATTGATAAGTTCGTTCTACTTTATCTAGTCAGATCCTAGACTTGGTTTTTTAATATGATAGGAAAATCTCAACTATAGCCCCAATGGGCCTGTCCTTGAAACTTGTATGAATCCCTTTTCATGAAAAGGTAAAGGGCATGCTGTGTTTCGTCCACAGAAGAGATGACAATGTCCTTATGTAATATCTCAGATCCATAAGCAAATGTATGAGGCCAGTGTCACCTCTTTGTGGAAATAAGTCGAATACCAATAGTTAAATTTACAAAATCAAAATTATGAATTTAATAATTTTCCTTTTCAAATCGTAGCTGTTCAGTTGGAAGGCCTTATATATTGAGATATACAACACATATGAAGGAAACCCTCCTCTTTTATTGCATATGTCAGTTGTCAAAAGCCTAAAAGAAAATAGTCGATACAAATTTGCTATACTGCAAATAAAACTGGTTTCAAATACGTAGGGTGTATTGCAATTTACCACAACAGGGCATGGCCTATCCTGGTAACCAAGTTATAGATGAACCGTCAGACATCCGTCCTCAGAGGATTTTGTAAAACAACCATGACTAGAGATTCTGCTCGTTGACCCAAGAAACTGATCAAATATTTCTAATTTTTCGTACCTCTTGGTTAGAATTCTTGATCGACTACCTAGGCTATGTGTGTAACATACCGGATCAAATAATGTAATGTCCTGAATTTAGCAAAGGAGACTCGAGTGGACTATAAGCATTACCTCCCACACTTCTAATATCTTCGATTGACAAGAAGCATTGGTGGAATATGAATAGCTACCATTGCAAGTCTCGTTTACTGCCTGCAGGAACAAGTATGGAGAAGTTCTATATTCAACACCTGCTGAAATGCCAACTGATTTAAATTCTCTAAACATAACAGTAAACAACTCGTAAAATAATACCATATTAGACTAGTAGTCAAATGGCATCCTTAGAACTACCATCCTTGTATGAAGAATACAAAAATTGTGCCTATGATTCTATGGTATCTTATTTTGCTGTTGCAGGGTACACACCTGGTATAATTCATCTGAAATAAGTCCCTTTCCATGTGCAAAATGCACCTGTGTGCTGTCAAATGCTTCATCTGTAATTCCATTTCCAACCAGATAACCCTGAAAAATTAGCCATGCAAGAAGTCAGACAATGAGAAAACGTAACGTAGTTTCTAGTCATCAACATATTTTGGAGAGGCCTGAATGAAGGCTATGAATTTCAATTAGATTAGCAAAGAGTTTTGACCTTAAGGTTCAAGGTTGGGTACTTAATACCAGCTGCATTTTCTGTCATAGACAATATACAACACATATGAAGGAAACCCTCCTCTTTTATTGCATATGTCAGTTGTCAAAAGCGTAATTTAGCCTTTAACCTTTAATTACAATCAGTAGATCTTGACCAAAAAATGATTCCTCGGGAAAGGCCCACTAAATCTAAATTCTATTAAATTGGCTTTGGGAAATGTTTATACCTTTAGCTTCTACAACATCATGGACAAGCACAACAATGCATGAAATCCTAAGAACTGAAAATTAGCCCGCAGTTAGCATTTCATATGGAATTAAAAATACGTGATACCCTCCAAACAATACAGAAATTTGTAAATAGATTTCGGCCAGAAATCATATTTCCAGAAACTGTTGGCCTGTGCTTGCACCTACCATTACATTAAAAGTAACACTAGAATAAAGCCCACATCTTCAGACACGCAGAGAAAAAAATCATCCCCGCTGGTTCAAACTTCAACAAATAAAATCATGGTGGGGCAAACCTAGCTAAGATGCAACTCAGTAGAAATTGAAAAAACAGTTTCCCTCTTATCGTCCCTTTCTTGAGATAAAGACTATTTAAAACTTAAAAGAGTACTTTTCTGTGAGTTTGTCCTCATGAGTCATAACTGATACTCCGCATAAACTCTAGAAACTAACTGGAATCCACAAATACAGACAGGTGTTCAACAGGCATAAATATGTGAGTCTGAATGTGTACATAAACCTTCATTGACCCGTGTTGATTTTAATTTTTTGGGAGAAGCTGCCTTGACAAACGATCCCCAAGGCCCAGTCTACCCGCACAATTTTATGGACCTTCTTCGGCTTAGATGTTAGGTGTGAGCTCCACCAAAATTGCCCCTGTCCCTCTTCCATTTTTTAATCTTGTCATTTGGTGAGGCAGACCATGGCAAGATTGGAACCCTGCAAGATGCTTAATACTCCTTTGACCTCAAGGCTTACACCAGTAAGCCAAGACCTCATTGGCTTGATTTTGATTTTCAGCTGCAGAAAGCCAAGTCTCAAACATACCTCGATGCTTATTTGACATCCACATTCTTTCACACAATGGCTTGGGAGCTCAGTACCAGCCACTTGCACCCCACTCACTGTCTAACAGTAGTAAAATGAAAATCTTCAAACAAGGGTAATATTTCAAAGTACTGCTGTTTCCTGATGCAAGTTGTGTTGAGCTGTTTGTATAAAAAACACAAGAATTAATTGGCCAAAGCTTTCGTGGCCCATCAAAGTTCAGGAAATCCATGACTAAGGAGGCAGAGCAAAAGAACTACAACAATATGTGAGCTGTTTGTATCAAGAAGACAAGAATTAATTGGCCAATGATTTCATGGCATACCTTTATGTTCAGTACTGCTGTCTCCTGATGCAACTTGTGTTGAGCTGTTTGTATAAAAAAACACAAGAATTAATTGGCCAAAGCTTTCATGGCCCATCAAAGTTCAGGAAATGCATGACTAAGGAGGCAGAGCAAAAGAACTAGAACAAGCACATAAAATTTTATCTATACCCAGGAGCAGGCCCAGTTACGGATCCATTACCTACATAAAATTCAAATCAATTCCAACAATAAATACTCTAAGGGATAATGGAGAACTCGCATTTGCACCAAAAATACTAAATTACCTGAACATGTGAGCAATCTATAAATTTTACGAAATCATCAAGCCTTATGACATCGTCATAAACATATCTCCAAACCTATTGCAAATATTGTAATTTCGATAGGAATATCCACAAGAAGATGCAAATATTGTGGAAACATGTTCTTCAAATCAAAAGACAAAGAATTAAATAAAAGCTGGCCTTACAAAAAATGATGACACTTTAGCCCTAGGATATGGAAATGTGAGAATGAAAAAACTGACATTTTCAAACCTAAAAAGCAGATTTGAACCTTGAGACGAACTTTAGAAAATGCTTGTTGAACCTAGGCTCCGATAATAATGCTTTAGTGAAGATGATGCCCAGTAAATTGAATTCAGTCTTTCCATTCAAATGAAAAGACATTTGGACACTTATAAACAAATACATCCCGCTGTTGTAGTTGAATCCCAGAGGCTTGCTCATATGCAATGAGCAAGAACATTACTATGATATTTGGAAGCCTAAAAAGACAATAATGAAGGTTCAAGAAGCTTCAATCAGTTAGTTTTCGAACTTAATTAACATGAATTTATGGAATTTGATGTTAAACTTATAGTGACAGTGTCATGTCACATCACGAAATATAGATTCTAGAAAGCAGTCACCGACCTTCACAAGGTTAAATTTGTTGTTTATTTTCATGAAAAAATCTGAACAATCGCTTGCTGATGTACAAAAGTATGGATATGGCTAGGAAGACAATCTGTGAACCTATGTACCATTTTCTTGTACCATTGGTATTTGAGATACATTAAGATGGATTGAATGATAAGCAGAGTGCAAACCTTGAATAAACAAATGGCGAGCATACCAGAAAGCATTGAAGCCGACTAGCTTACGCAAAGGCCACAGAAGTTTGATTATGTTTGACCGGTTTAAGCACCACCAGTAGCACTTGTAGACCAAGCAGCAGTAGAGCTTCCAGTTCCTGATCGAGACCTAGTTCCTGTTCGTATTTGGGCGGATCCAGTGGAGGCAAAGGCAAAGATAGCAGCATCTAATCTAAACAAATTAGAGAGTCGGTTGAAGCATGCGTTGAATCCGCTGGAAAGGATTCTGCTAGGCTAGGGCAATGACAACATAAATAGACGCAGGGGTGACAGAAGCTATTGCAATTTCTTTAAAGCCACAAGCGGGCACACAACTGTTTGCCAGATTGAGAAAATAGATACGAATCATCTAAACTAAAACAAATTCCAGTTTTCCCTGTATCGATTATCATAGTGGTGGGTATAATCTATCAATACAAAATCCTTCAAACAGTTTGGATCATATATTAATTTATCCAAAGAAAACTAAACAAAAGTTAAACACCGTCTATTAAGCGTGTTATTTTTCAACCAAGTAATTTATTATATTTAAACATAAATTGAAGTTCATTAAAATTATTAGTAAAGTGAATATGCCAGTTAGAAAAATGAATACGACAGGCTGCCAAATGTTGCATGCACAAAGAAACCTGGCCACATGTTAGCAACATAAAGTGTCTTCTCGTACACAAGACCAACTAAACAGCAAGAACCAACTGCTACAAGCTGTGGTTTTGTGGACCAAGCATTTGTCACAAGAGGCATAAATCCCTCTTCAGTTGCTAGAAAAGCATTTCGTATCACCTCAGCAGACATTCCCCACTGCTCCAGTGCAAAGTTTGTGAAAACACAGTACGCATCTGTCTCTACCTGCTGGCTCGCTAGAGCTGCTCAGGAACCCCCATTGTGATTATCTCCAGGCTCTGTCAATGTGTCTGAAAGTAAAGGGCGTTCTGCAACGTCTGAGTATAGTAGCGTGAGCGCCCTCCCTCGTTGGGGTCGGAAGCATGCTGTACCAACCCTTCCAAATGCCCCCAGTCACGTAAGGAATGCCCCCCAGTCACTTCCTGCCCAATGAAGAAATCCATCCTTTCACTCTCGCTGCTACCCTTTCACTCTCGCCTTTACCTTAGATAGGTCTGGCTGGCTTTCTGGCTTGTGCTGGCTCTGATGCCTATCCCTTTGTCTATGCCTTAGCTACTGATGCTTATGGATATGTTCCCGCCTTCGCTACTGGATCAATAAGGTAAACTGACCCTGCTGCTTATGGTGCTGGTGCTAGATCTATCGAAGCTACTGGCTCTGTTCCTATTTATGATGCCTTTACTTGTGCCCTAGCTGCTTTAGGCTCTGCTTGGACTGCCGCCTAAGACAAGTGTAGAGGCCATGAAGGCCAAGAAACCCTAGCTTCAGGCTCTACCTTTTTCTTTTATTCAGTAGTTTGGGCTGCTTCTGGTGTGCCACCCGCTCCTTTTTCCTTCCCTGTGTGTGCATCGGTATGGCCCGGCCCGCCACCTAAAAGCCTCTTAGTTCCCTGAGTCACCCCCAAATGAGTTGAATGCCTCTGAGACGAAATCATAAACCACTTTGCTCCAGGGCTGCCGCTCCTTGAGCCCCGTTTTGGCCTTGAAGGATGAAGTTTCAGAAGATATGATAGGCTAGCTTTTAGATTCTGCCACTGAAGCACCAACCTCGTCAAGATCTGGTTGAAGCAGTTCGAGAGCCCTAGCCTATTCCAATTCCATATCCAATTTAGAAGGGTAGCAGCAGTTTCTACGCCCTTCCTGAAGCAAAACGTTCATCCGAGCCATCAGGGGCAAAGGTAGCAACAATAGCTATAGGTGGTCAATAAACCCTAAGAGCCCAAGCAGCCACGACTGCTCAGCTCAGCTCAGTGTTCAGCCCCCAGAGGCATGATAGGGTAGGGGCGCCCACCTGATTAGTTGGGGAGTAGTTAAACCCTGCTTGTTTGAGAGTCCCCTTCCCGCCTACCTTACTACTTTCCTTACTGAACTGCCCTCCTGACTTCAGATTCAAAGACTCTGCTGAAGGCCGGACTCTGCTGAGCGTAGCGAGCGGGTACGATGCCATACTGGACTACTACAAGTCTAGTTCTTAGCGTCCCATGCCCGACACCTCCCGCCATGCACGGACACCTACAGCACCTACTGCACAACACCCGTTAACACCAAACCTTAGCATACCCTGCAAACAATTCTGCAGATAATACGAATTAATCGAATTAATGTTAACATTAACACGAGACCGTTGACGGTTAGCGATAATGAACCGGGTGTAAAAGCAATTTAGGCTATGCTCGAGCCTCTTCCGCCTCGGGAAGAGGCCAAATAAGATGGAAAAGCCTCAGCTCGAAATA
>Ga0181473_100430_pt1 | contig 10388 bp, 17 predicted proteins | sample In2P11_FD_119089 | JGI IMG/M metagenome (GOLD analysis project Ga0181473, IMG submission 119089) | Clean room microbial communities from NASA Spacecraft Assembly Facility at Jet Propulsion Laboratory, Pasadena, California, USA -... ... | reverse complement strand
TTTATTGTTGACGTCCTATGTGTAATATTGATTTTGGGTAACATCGAATGTGATCTAGCTATGAAAATTGGTGGAGAGGCTAAAGCACATGAGATCTCCAAGACCCAGAAATGGTTTGGGAAAATTCTGCCCAATGAAGGAGATATCAAAATAATTAATATTTTTAAGACTTAGGAAAATATTAATGGTTATTAATATAAAACTGGGTTAGAAGGTTCTAAATGACATGGATTAAGCCAAATCTAATCTTAGCCATTGATTAGAGATGTAATCTCGGTTGTTGAAGACTCAATAGAAAAAAGTATAAGAGGAGGCTTGAGGGTCAGTCGGAGAAACATTAGAGTGATCAGTCAATTCGATTTTCTAGAGCGAGGTTTGTTAAGAGAAATCGAATTAGTGAATAGAGTTGCAGCATAGGGCAGTGAGTAGCGGAGAGGAAAAGATAGTGTCAGAAGATCAGCACACAAGTAGAGAGGTAGACGGAGAGGCCAACAGTGATTGCGTAAAGACCAAAAGGGCCTGCGTCATCCACGTGGAGGCTGCAGATGTGACGCAAAGGACTAGAGAAGTTGCACAGTGCCTCAGACGGCTGACACAGAGGGTTTCAGGCTGACGCAGAGGCCAAGAGAGCTGACACAGGGCTTCAAATTGTACTGGAGAGGGCTTCGTGGGGCAGACTTTCAAAATATTTGCTTCCGAAGAGAGGTATTACTGTCGGATTATTTATCTTTGTCAGGTGAGCCAATTTGGTACCCAGTGTACTCAAGAAAAGTTGCTTAATAATAAAACCCTCAGAACTATTGCATTGGTTTTCCCAAGTTGGGTTTTTCTGGGGAAGATTGTCCAAAAATAATGATGTCCCTTGTGTGTTTGATTATTTCTTTCAACTATTGATCTGTAGATGGTTGAGACTGTATTGTGTTTATTTCAATGTTTATATGGTTAAATAACTTGTTAGTAATTAAACAAGTAGGCGAAATAAACTAGAGAATACAAATAAAATTTCTAATGGGTAATACTTAGAAATTTCAACATGGTATCAGAGTGTTGCAGATCACAAGAGAGTTGAAGGTGCTAGCTGAATTAGAGAATTTGCAATAGAAACAGTTGTCCTGAGTGATAGAAGTTATTCCTAGGCAGAAAGCAGCAGAGAAGAATTGACGCAGAGGGCCTGCATCATCAATTTGAGCCAGAGAGAGGCCATCACATATGCAGAAGAAGGAAAAAGAGGCTCACAAAGAGCCACACAGAGGCCAAGATGGTTGACACAGTTGGCCAAGGGAGAAAATCAACCTTCTCGGGATTGTGCAGAGCCTAAAGGCTCAGTTCTTCAGTTGATGGGGCATAGGAAGTTGTGGGTAGATTGTGGGGAGTGAAGCTAGTGGGGTGTTGTTGCTGCCGAGGCAGAACAATACCTAACGGGGAAAAACCAAGGTAGAGGGAGACACTACCTATGCGGATGTCTAGCCAAGAAATCCAGATCATTGTTGCAGGTGCATAGGAGACTGAAGAAGTGTGATTCAACGGTTGGTAGAAGGATTTCCAGGAGGGAAATCGAGACTCGGAGGGAGTCGAGCAAAGAACTTCGAGGAGAAAAGTAGAGACTCAGAGGGAGTCGAAGAGAGAACTTCCAGGACAGAAGTAGAGACTCAGAGGGAGTCGAAGAGAGAACTTCCAGGAGAGAACTAGAGACTCAGAGGAGTCAAAAAGAAGAGTAGAGAGATGGCCATGAATGGACTAAGGGATCAGGATAGGCTGGACAGGGCATCCAACTTTTTCATCTGGAAGGCTAGGATCTTGTTCGTTTTAGATAGACATTGCATCAAGACCTTCGCCTTAAGAACCCTGACTATCCCAATTGACCCAGGTGACAATGAAAAGTATGAGAATGCAATAGCTAAGGTGAAATGCATAATCCTTGATGGGGTCAAGGATCATGTGGTCCAGCATATTGCCGAGAAGAATATGGCAAAGGAAATGTGGGACACCTTGACAACATTGTATCAAGGCACTTTCGTGCAGATGAAGATGCTGTTGGAGAATCAACTGCGATTATATCAAATGTAGAAGGGGGCGCAGGTAGATCACTTCCTCAACAGATTGAAGGAGATTCGGGACCAACTGACTTCCATAGGAGCCGCATCGGATCAGGAGTTAATGGTGAGGATTGCCCTGAATGTAGTCTCCGAGGACTAGGAGATGTTTGTCCAAAGCATTTTGGGCAGAGAACATCTTCTAGATTGGGAAGAACTGTGAGCATTGTATGATGTCAACATCATCTCTTAGACGGTATGAATATATCGTTGCCTTTATTAATTATTTCTCCAGGAAGACCTAGATTTGCTTTTTGAAGACCAAGGATGAGAAATTTAGTTTCTTCTAAGAGTTCAAAGCTCTTGTGTAAAATACAATAGGTAGGAAGATAAAAGTTCTTTAGTCAGATAGTGGAGGTGAGTACATTGGAAAATCCTTCCAAGAATTCTGTACGAGGGAGGGTATTAAGAGGGAATGGATGATTCCTTAGAACCCATAACAGAATGGGGTTGCTGAGAGAAAGAACCATGCCATATAAGAGGTAGTGGGGGCCATGTTATATGACCAAGATATGCCCAGATACCAATGCGTAGAGGCATGCATTACTGTAGTGTATATTCTGAACATGGTCCCACAGAAGGCGTTGGGAAAGACGATACCTGAGGAAGCGTTTACAATAAAGAAGCTAGATGTCAACCACAAAATTTTCGATTATATGGCTTATTTCCACATTCCAGGGGAACACGTTCCAAATTAGATCAAATTGTAGCAAAGGGGTACTTTGCTAGGTACAATCCAAATTGGATCAGATTGTAGAGAAGGGGTACTTTGTCGGGTACAATGAGACTTCAAAGGCATACCAAATATTTATTCTAGGGACCATGGGGATAATTCTCAAGAGAGATGTTTGATTCATGGAAGACAAGGCATATCATAGGTCCATAGATTTGCCAACAACAATTGATCATAATGAGCAACCAACAAAAGCTTCAAGGGTAGAAAAATGGATTCAGGGACACGATAGTACAAGTACTATTACTAGTATGAGCACAGGCTCAGGTATAAGTGTTTTAGAGAGTTCACAAAACATGGAGCAACAAATGCAACAGAAATGAGAGATGCATCATGAAGATGTGGAAGTCCAAATTCCACCCTCTACAATTGGCAGGAGGAATCGAGAGTTCAACAAACACTCATGGATGCTTAGGAGTTTATGGGGACTCCTCGAACAAGTAGGAGAGAGTGGAGACAACCAAACATGTACACTTGCTATATGGCATTGATAAGTCAGTTCGTGGATAGTGAGACTTCCAGTGATTAGTTGGTCACACAATAACAGGTGTGGCAAGATGTCATGGTTAAGGAGCACACCTTGATCATGCAAAATGATGTTTGGGAGGTGGTGCCCAAACCAACAGACATGGCGATGGTTAGATCACATTGGATCTATAAGATCAAGCACAGTGCAGATGGTAGCATTGAGAAATATAAGGTGAGGTTTGTGGCCAAGGAGTTCTCTCAAAAGGAAGGAATAGATTACGAGAGGACATTTGCTCCTATGGCTAGGTATACTTCCATCAGGGCCGTGATCTCACTTGCAACACAAATGGGATGGCAGATCCATTAGATGGATGTCAAGACAATGTTCCTCAATGGTGAATTGGAAGAGGAAGCTTAGATTGAATAATCAAAAGGCTTTGTAGCATACAACAATGAGACCAATGTGTGCAGATTGAAGAGAGCTTTGTATGGGCTCAAGTAGGCTCCTAAGGCATGGTATGAGCACATCAAAAGATAATTGAAGGGGATGGCGTTCGTAAAGAGTGAGACAGATGCAAAACTCTACTATTTGATGGTTGGGGGCGAGGTACTCATTCTCGTCCTATATGTGGATGACTTGTTTTTGATAGGATCATTGGGGTTGATAGAATAATGCAAGTGGGACTTTGCAACGAAGTTTGAGATGAAAGACTTGGGGTTAATGCACTACTTTATAGGCATGGAGGTGTGACAAATAGAAGGGGAGATTTTCCTTGGACAAGGGAAACATTGTATCGAGATTTTGAGGAGATTCAGGATGGGAGATTGCAGTGCCATGTCTACACCCATGATAACCAATTGGAAGAAGGTAGATACATCTAAGGAGAAGGATGTGGACCCCACATTATACAAGCAATTGATTGGCTCTCTTATGTATTTGGTCAACAACAAGCCAAATATAGCCTTTGCAGTAAGATTCGAGTCAATTCATGGTTGAACTGAAGAAGCTGCACTGGACAGCAACAAAGCATGTGCTACGTTATTTGCAAGGTACAATCGAGTATGGGATCAAATATACTCGAGGTGATGGTGTCAAGTTGATGGACTATACTAATGTAGAATGGGCAGGCAATATAGTGGACAAAAAGAGCACTTCAAGGTGATGCTTCAACATGAGATCGAGAATTGTCTCTTGGTAAGCAGGAAGTAGAAGTCCATGACACTGAGCTCTATAGAAGAAGAGTATATAGCAACGAGAATGGAAACATGCGAGGCCATTTGGCTTCGAAAGTTGTTTGTAGCCTTGTTTGGTTAGAAAGTGGAGCCAACAATTATTTACTGTGACAATCAAAGTTGCATCAGGCTCTCTGAGAATCTTGTGTTTCATAACAAGTCAAAGCATATAGACATCAAATATCATTTCATCAGGGATTGTGTACAGTGCAGGAGAGTTTAGCTACAATATGTGCATACAGATCAACATGTAGCAAACATCTTAATGAAGGCGTTGGGGAAGGCAAGATTCATGTTCTTCATAGATAAGTTGTGTGATATAGAATACATTCCTCGCTAAGATGAAGTGTTAGATTTTGTAGCTCAAACAAGCGTTCTAGTCTCAGGAGGTGTTAGTGAGGCCAAGAGCACAGGAGAATAAAATATCTCCAAGCCTAGTTAATTTTTCTAAGGGAAAATGTATTAATTAAAAAATTAGCCACTTTTTAATTTTCATAAGTCTAACTTAGGAAAACAGGTTAATTAATCAGTATTAATTGAGACAAGTTAATTTCTCTCTAGTGACTTCTAGTAAAAGTACTTGATAGAGTCAAGATGATCTTAGCCATCAATCAGGATTAGATCTTGGCCGTTGAATTCTCAATGAGAGATTATAAGAGGAAATTGATGGGCATCTTGATGACACAACAAATGAGTTGAGGCACAATGATAGCGTCAGGTTTGACACCAGCGAGGGTTTTTGTAGTGATTGATCAAGAAGATATTTTTTGGAGTTGTTCTTCATCTAGGAGGCTTCCAGCTTTAGAGGGAGTTTCGTTGGCCAACTTATTTTTCTGTAGAGGAGGCCAAAATTGTCTCCAGAAAGGCAGTACGATTTGCCAAAGAGCCAATGTGAATTGCTGGAGCACAGTGAGAATTGCCAGGGGCCATGTGAATTTTCAGAGTGAGGCAGTGCAAGTTGTTGGAGGTAGTGCGAGTGCCCGTGCAAGTTGCCAGAAGGGTAATGTGAACTGCTAGTGAGTCCATGTGAGTTGCCAGAGAGGCCATGCAGATAGCCAGAGAAGCAGTGTGAATTGTAGACGAAGGGTCAAGGGGTTATTCCTTTGCCGATTTGATCAACAGAGGAGAAAAAATTATTTGCCGGAGCTTTGCTATTTAACGCCAAACAGTTGTAAGGTCTATCAATTACATATTTGTTGAAGAAATAATAAAACCCTCATCTGCCTAGAAGGTTTTCTGCACATTGGGGTTTTCAAAAGATATCTGTGCAAAAACATCCATGTTTGTTTTCATGGGTGTGGTTTTCTCAGTTTCTATGAATTTTTAATTGGTGAATATTGCAGTAGTGTTTTTATTCAGTATTTGCAGTAAATAATTTTTGCTGAGAAAAATAATCTTTAAAAGGTAGGAGGATAATAACCAGATAACTGCAATAAGTCCAGATCAGAGTTAGATCTAGGAATTTTCACAGATATGATAGATCCAATTCCCTAATTATCTTCCACTATATCTTGACATGCATCTCTCAAGAAAACTCCACACTTCTCTGCCAGGCTGTGCACCAGATTCATGTTCCCTTCCAAGATTGTTCCTTCTTGAGGGATATTTTCTCATAATCCCCAATGGACTTCCATCTTTGTGTCTTTTCTTGTACAGTATTTGGAGATGTATATTAAAATTTTTGGGCTTTTGATCACAATTATCACACTAGTTGAAGGAGGTCAAAGCTATAGTTTCTCCAATCTAGCATCAAACTCATCAAGCATGCCATTTATACTGTGTTTGCCATTACTGTCAACACCATCACTTGTTCTCTGGATTGCTCTGTACTTTTTTACCATCAATTTATAACCTTGTTTTAAGAACATGCTAGAAATGATAAGAAATGGAATCAGAAACTTAAAAACTTCATTAATTCTAATATAAATATACATATTATAATTTACACGATTACAAACTTCTCTAGCTACATTGCTACTGTAGTTAAAGAAATTAACACTTTCCTCAATGATATGAGCACGTTTAGCTTATTGAGACATTTCCCACAGTTGCTACCTCAAAAAAATGACCGTCAACAATGTTTTATCAGTGGGGCATTTCTTGCATGGCCCAAATTGAGACTGAAAAGCATAAATAAATTATGAACCAAGTTCATGAAGAGTACATGTAGGAAAATATTATAAGACAGTTGTGACTGGGAAAAGGCAGATAAGCGCTATCTGCAACAACATAACCCTAATAAGTAGTTCCTTGAAATCTAGTTATGTTAATCATGCTTTGATAAGGAATAACTTTTGGATCTCTCATGTGACATTAAAATGCATGTATTTAGAAAAAAAAGATTCTCCTGTTAGAGGACAATTTTTACAAATATCAGTACACGTATTTACAACAACAAATGGAAGGAATGTTGCTGCAGTTACCACCCACCAGAAATCAATATTGATAAACCATCAATAGTAAGTCAAGGCTTTCTCAATGTACGGACTACTGTAGCAGTAATACCACCTAGGGCAAAAAGCAAGAAAGAACCTACAACAAACATTACATCATCTGTTTTCATGTTCATGTACAATGGTTTCCTGTTGTTCCTCCCTTGTTGCTTCTTATACTCCAAGTTTTCATGCAGAAGATTGCTAAGAATGTCTAACTGATGACCCATTTGTCGCTGACTTCTACCAAGAATTGCTACCTGCCATGATATTGATTAAACATCAGTCTGAGTCTTAATGTGTGATGCTAGTGCACAGGGACTCCTCAAAATGAAAGAAAAAAAAAAGATATTTTCGCACCTCCTCTACCAATGATGATTCAGCTGTAAGCTGCCCACTTGATGTACTAATGGGCAATAAAGGTCCATTCATAATATTGTTACTGCAGCCACTAAGATAAGTGGATGTTGGTGCAGGCACACCACAGGGTTCAGGTTGAAGAGTCAAATTTTGTTGGCTATGAGAAGCATTTACAGGTACAAATTTATCATTCAGTTTCTCGAGACAAGACAAAAACTCATCCAGCTTCTCATTCAAAGTAGATATCTGTTCTGACAGTTGGGTCATTATTCCCTAAGAAAAAGAATCATTGAATTGCATCAGGAGATTGATCAAAGCATAACAGGAATGCTAAAACTGACTCTGGCAATATTGCCAATCTTCATTTTCAAAATGCACTCACCTGATTCCCTGATAAGGATGCTGGTGAATCAGGCAATCTACTGTCAAATCTTTTGCTGTTCACGTCTAGGCTTGTTAGCTTAACAAGGTTTCTACCACTTCGCATTGAATCTGAGTGAGTTGTTTCACTTTTCAAAAGAACACATACCAAAGAAAATGCTGTTATTTTGAGAATATTTGATAAGATAGTTGATGAACTCTCCATTGATTCTGCTAAAAGTGCAAAATGAAAATATGAAGGCTACCCTGAAAGGATCATTTATAGAAAACTTGAATCACCTTACTGATATGTCTTTAGCAGCATTGCGTGTCCAGCTAAGACTGTCATGTTGACAATGGAACAAATAATAAAGAGAATATCGATACTAATGTGTCTTCTAAGTTATAAGTAGTCAGTCGGTTGCATAGTTAGATTGAGATATTTATTATTCCAGAAAGCAATGTGATTCCTGATCTCGAAAGCTCAAAGCTTACCTCTTTGAGTATTTAGGTTTTGCTGCTGGCTTTGGTGATGAAATTCCAGAAAAATATTGTTTTGGGCTTGCAACAAGCTCTTCATCAATGCTGAGCTTTGTTTTCAAATCTTCTGGTAATGCCTGTAAATTCAGGAAAAAAATAATAACCAAAAGGTAAAGAGAAAATCGAAGTTTGTTTTTCGTGATACTGAAGTAACAAATGTCAAAATTAGCCTCAAATGACAATTAGTTTATCTTACTAACACTACCAACATTCCATACCATAACTTCTTTTAGAAGTTTTTCCAGCTGAATCTGTTCAATATAAGTACGAGGAATATAAGAACCATCCAATTCAAGCTGCTTTGCTACATCCCTTACAATTGTGCGTTCCTTTCCTTGTATCTGTTCTAACATTTCCAAAAACCAGTGACATGAATTAATGAAAAGCGAAACTTTATATTAGAAACAAGCCACATATACAGTGGAAAATAGCAAATAAAAATACATGAAAACTCCAATTTATAAAAATTTACTGCTCTAAACAATCAAGGCTCACATCGAAACATGAAAAATTTACTGTATGAAAATCATAGTAATGATATTCCAGAGAAAACTTAAATGCATATTTATTCTTACACTGTTTGGACAATAATTGATTGAAATTTGGATATCCATCTAACCATAAAACAGTTATGCACATACGTAGAATCTATAGGATCCGGGTGTTAATTTTAATCCTTTGAATTCTTTGGGTAAAGTAAAAGCTTTGAACGATGTCAGTAGCCAAAATCATTGCTAATGATTGGATTTGCCAGAGTTATGCCGTAATGAACTACGACCATTTGAAGATGGGGAAATTGGAAGTTTCAACCTCATGATTTTAGTTGCCCCAACTATGGGTTTCACCAATATTCATAGCACCAATAAACAGTGTTAGGCTATGGATCTGTATCAGTTACGAGAAACTACTAGAAAACATATCAAAAGTTCCGTTTCAAATCCCCACAATGTTTATGTTTTGTTTGGCACAAAATCAACAACATCATTAGCGAATGGAAAGATGAATACAAGGGGAGTTTTTGTATGTTTTACTTTATGTGGAAAACTGGGTACAATCTTTGAAGCGTCAACTGTCATGTTGAATCATTTGATGGCTACAAAGCTTAATGTATAAGGGAGGAAAATGTTTTGACGATAAAGAAAATCGTGACTGCAGAATCAATAATTAAAAAATATGTATGGATTTTGCCAATCATTATAAAATTTTCCACAAGCTGACCTAAAGTCTCCTTTAATAATGTAAAGAGATGAAAACCATGGTAGCAGAATTCAGTCGACTCAACCCTAAGCATACAGAAATTCAGCCTAATTTCCCTCAACATTGGATTCTTTTCGTACGGAAATTTTGACTGTCCATTTTTTCCAATTTGATATTGATTGAGAGCAATTCTTAACAAGAAGTCACTAAGACAATTATTGGGTGATGGGCTTAGTGTATGGTGTGTATCGGCACACATTTTCTTCCTTTTTGCGATATCTCCATGGTTCGGACTCAGGCAGGCAGGTACATTTCATGGCCAGTTAATGCACAGGCGGGTAAGGCTCCACGGCTGGTTAAATTGATTGTTGCACAATATACCTTATTTAATGTTGCGCTTAATAAGTATATTGCACAACAATAAATAGCGTATATACTTTGCAACAATCAATTTAACCAGCAGTGGAGCCTACCCGCCTGCGAATTAACTGGCTGTGGAGCTTACCTGCTTGCATGAGTTATTGGAAAAAGGGAAGATAATGTATGTCCATACACATCATGGGCTAAGCCCATCACCCAATGATTGGCTTAGTGATTTGTGGTTAAGAATTGCCTTGGTTGAGCCTCTAATATCCATCCATCAAATATTATCGTACTCATTAGACTCTAGTTGTAATGCGCATTAATATCATTAATTAAATTAATAAAACAACATTTCTTCAGTTCGTTTAATATTTTATTATTTTATTGAGAATTTAATATCCATTGGTCTAATAGTCTTATGATTCAATGTCCACTGTGCTGCGAATTAATATTATTAGTTATATTAATAAACCATATTTAACATGATAATATTGTTTTAGAGAACACATGTGCGCATGGTTGGAAATTTTCCAAAATTTTGAATAATATATATTAATAAACCATATTTAACATGATAATATTGTTTTAGAGAACACATGTGCATGGTTC
>Ga0181473_100428_pt1 | contig 10399 bp, 5 predicted proteins | sample In2P11_FD_119089 | JGI IMG/M metagenome (GOLD analysis project Ga0181473, IMG submission 119089) | Clean room microbial communities from NASA Spacecraft Assembly Facility at Jet Propulsion Laboratory, Pasadena, California, USA -... ... | reverse complement strand
TTTGACAGGCAACATTCAATCTTCCTCCTCCTCCTCACAGCGACCTCTTAACCAGAACTATCTCACGTCCCAGATCCCAGGCGAGGACCGAAGAGCGCCGCAGAACACCATAGACGAGAGCGTGTGGGAGGAGGAAGATTGAATGTTGCCTGTCAAAGGTGCTCGATCTGAGGTGGCTGCTGGCTCATCCGGCTCAATGTCTGCAAATGTGTTAATACTGCTACTTGGATCGAGCACGTTAGCTTGCGCACCATCATCGAGAAAGTCATCGTCAAGCACATTGTGATCGTCGTCGTCGTCGTAAATGTTGCCAGATGTTCCACTGGCCATCATAGCCATTTATTCGGTCTTCAAGATAGAAACATTGAGGTTGAAAGCAGATCGAGGTGATTTGGTCCTCGTAACAACACGGGTAGCTCTACAATACCTGTCAAGAGCACAACGTGGTAAACAGTTGAAGCAATTGCAGGAGGCTTCATGTTCCCAACCGTAAGTAACACGCGTCACATGTGAGAAATGCGTGTCTGGCACACCATACCAACCACGATGCAGATTGATTCTCAGCTCCACCCCCCTGACTTTGACGTGTCACCAAAATGTGATACTGCACTGTATGTCATGCTATTCGTGCGATTTCAGTACTTACGCGTTTACGATTAGACTTTCTGTTCTTCTCCTAGTAGGGAAACCATGTTAACAAAGATATTTTTTTCACCCACCGACTCGTTCCGGAAGGAATGAGTGAGCTAAAGACCCAGTCATGTCAGCGATACAACCCATGCAATATGTTGCCCTCGACCAAGAGAACATGCCTCCAAGCTCGGGCGCGGACACTCAAGTCCGATCCAAGAGCCTCTACATCTCTCACACCATCTCTACCTGGAACAGTCGTGGATTTGAGTTCGGAGCGGTCTTGTTCCTGGCCACGATCTATCCTGGTACCCTCTTACCCATGTCCATCTATGCCTTGATTCGAGCACTGGCAGCTACAACATTATCTCCATTCTTGGGGAAGTACATTGATAGTAGTGATCGGTTGCAAGTGGTCCGGATATCAATTCTTGGTCAACGTGTAGCTGTGGTGCTATCATGTGCTGTGTTTCTTATTCTACTGCTGTTGCAGGAGAGTCTACTTCAAATTGGATCGGGGGGACTGTTCGTTGGCGTGATACTGCTGGCTTGTGTTGAAAAGTTGTGTATAATTACGAATACCATCGTTGTTGAAAGAGATTGGGTCGTGGTGGTTGCTGATGGGAACGAACCACTTCTACAAGAAATGAATGCTCAGATGAGGAGAATCGATTTGTTTTGTAAGCTCGTTTCACCTTTGGCTATTGCCTTGTTGGATGGTCTGTCTACAAGCATCGCTATCAGTGTCACCTTGGGCGTCAACTTGACCTCGGCACTGGCTGAATATTTCTTGATAGCCTGGGTGTACAAAAACACACCCTCTTTAGCAAGGAACAAGATGATGGGTGAACACGACCCTGAGGACGACATCCAAGTCAGACTCTCATGGTCAACGATAAAACAGTCGATATTGTCATTGTTGGGTGATCTAAGGTCATATACACGCAGCCATGCCTTCCTGCCCTCATTATCCCTATCGATACTCTACCTCACCGTGCTGGGCTTCGGCGGCCAAATGATCACGTACCTTTTCAGCATTGAGTATCCTCGGCTGACTAGTATCCACATCGGTATCCTACGGACCATCGCGACAATACTCGAAATTTCCTCTACGTATATTGCACCCCTTCTGATTGAGCGTGTCGGTGCAGTTCGGGCAGGAATTTGGAGTCTTTGCTGGCAGTTCCTCTGCTTGACACCCGGCGTAGCGACCTTCTGGATGCCAAACACCAATCGACAGACCGCAACAACCTTTCTATTTACAAGCAGCGTCATCCTATCTCGAATTGGCTTGTGGTCATTCGACTTGACGGCCCAACTGCTTGTCCAGAATTCTGTGGATGCAAGCCATAGGGGTTCTTTTTCGGCGACAGAAGCATCCTTGCAGAATCTGTTCGAGCTCGGGACATTCGCTATGACAACCGTATGGTCGAGGCCGGAGGATTTTAAATACCCTGTAACTATCAGTCTGGCCGCTGTGTACCTGGCTGCAGCGTGCTATGCGCGTTTCGTTCGTGCTGAACGAGGTCATCTTCTGCATATGCCAAGCTGTTGTAAGTCGACGCATGTTTACGAGGTTGTACATGCAGATGACGAGGTCGAGGAACACGAATTGCAAAGACGAAGTGTTGGACGAAGAACCGGGGGAGATGTTGGAGGAACAAATGTAGATTGTGCCTGAGACTGCATTCTCGATAGAGTACCTAGGTATTATTAGTTTGTTGATAGAACCGATCGATCGCTTGTTTGAGACAATGTGGACAATGGACGTTTCAACTTCTAGCCCACGTAACACCAAATAGGAGCTTTTAATCGAACATATGAGCAATTGTTGATTATACTACGATCGATATTGCTGAGGGTCCAGCACATCGAAATCCTACCTATTGGTAAACCCTGAAAGGAATAAGTCAGATCTTGCAAGCAACTTTGAAACTGAAGGGATGCCGAATGTGATTTAATGTTGTAGCCGTCACCAACCTATCTATGGGTGCCATTAAATTTGGCTAGCAAGAAGCTGTTTGGGAAACTTGACCATTGTGCGAGAGAGTGTGATGATGCCTCACTTGGTATGGAAAAGAAGATGAATTGGATAGAAAGGGCCTGAAATAGTCCATGCAATTTATGTAGAAGGAACGACAGACACTATAGCATATGGTGCCTGTCTTGCTTTCCGTTATCATTGCAAACTCGTATACGTAAAGAAGATGCATAACTTCATTTGAGCATCGATATTCCGCTGCTCCACAGCCTGCATGAACAGTACTAAATTGTTGCAATGGGAACATGAGAAAAAAAACATACAATGTCTAGTCGTGCGGCTGTTGTCCACCATACGTATAGAGAGAAGAATTCGTTCCGCTTCCATGCAGGTATGAGGATCCTGGTTCGTTGAGGGAGCTCCATCGTTGCTCCTGCCATATCCCGGACATGCGATTCCCTACAGCAGGGTTTGAGAATGCCATCGGGGTTTCGTCGATATTTATGCTTGCGCTCGTCTGACTGTGGTGTCCGCCACCCTCCATTCGTGTGCTTAGGTCACTGTCTATGTTGTCTGCTGGAGGACTGGAGTCAGTCGTGCTGTCGGCACTGCTACTTTCTGGCGTGTTGGCCATTCCTGATGCACTCATGGAACCGACAGTGGAATCGATGTATGCAGGGTCTGGGCCATCATCTGTGTTTGACTGTTGATCGAGAGTCATCTTCGAGAAGAGGCCCTTGACCTCTCGAATTGCAAACAGACCCTTGATCTCTCGAAGGTCATTTTTGCCATCATCTGTTCCAGCTTCAGCGACAGCACGAATTCGGTCTTCGACGACCATTCTGATCTCGTCCAGTAGACGTGTTTTACCTTCGCCATTAGGCAGCCACCAGTCTTCTACTTCAGGCAGATTCCAGTGCAGCGCCATCCTCTTGCGAAACGGAGGGGGCCATACGTATCCCATTCGTTCGAGATGAGCCAACTGTTGGCAATTCCAGGTCGTATACTTTGCCGTCCTCGGGAGGAGTACAGTGCTGAGTCCGATACAAGCATGGCAGCCATGTAACGCCCCCTCTGGTGCCGTTGGACAATTCTTAATAGCGCTGAAGATTGAACATTGAGTCTGAAAAAGGGTTTCGAGCTCGGTAGGCTGTGTAGCTGGAGTGACGGGTGGATCTTGTGTTTGTAAAGCCTGAACACTCATAATTGCCGTTTGTTGGGATTCGAACATAATTGCGACGCCATACCATTCAATCCAAAAATAATTGAGCGACCACAATGCCCCTTTGAACAAGGGCCTGCTGGACGGAAACACATCGTCCTTGTTTGCCTGGACATCCTGATCCTCGTTCGGATCCATTGTTGAGAGGTAATGAAGCTGTTGAGCCTCGCACCTAAGTTTATGAAGTCGTGCTAACACTCCGTTTAACTGCTTCGAAATCTCGTCGATAGTGAATTTCGGATGACGCCCATCCTCAAGTCTAGCTAGGCTAGCATTGGCATTTGCGAAGAGACCTGCAACATCGCGTCCGATCAGTCGTAACTGAGCAGTATAACATAAGATCACACTCTCGATGGAGGGTGATTCGGACGGTTTTGCCCGTGCTTCATACCATTTCACGCTATAAATCAACCAAGAACTGTCGAGCACGGTGTCTTTGACCGCAATCAAAGCTGAGTAGACATCAAAGTGAGCATACAAATCAAAAATTCTGCGCCCTCGACTGGTCTCCATAATTGACTGTGGTGTGTGTTTTGTCGTTAGTATCTCATATGCTGCTCGGAAATGAACCGCAATGTTTGTCCAATCACCCAAAAACTCCTCAAAAACTGCCAGTTGCAGTACTGTTAGGAGTACTAGATCGCTTCCGTCGTCGTTGCTCAACAACCATTTCCTCAGTTTGACGATCGATTTACAGTAGTACTTCCAGAAGGACTTGAAATGAGCTTCGGAGTCTGGCAATCGTAAGGTATGATGGTACGCTGCATATGCGACAACTGCGTATAGGAGTGGTTCAAACTGCAGAGCCAAATCGATAAGTTCAACATGGAAGAAGTCTTCAGGGTCGAGTCTGCAAAGATAGTGGTAGCTGTTCATGTGTTCGTACTGGAAACGTAAATACATCTGCATGTCAGGCTTCAGATCTGGTTTGAGCCGCATCCATCGGTATGAAGGGTCCTTGGACGCTGTGGCAAACGCAGATGGTGGTGTCTCAAGTTCGGAGGCGGAGGCTTCAGTCAATGGAGTGTTCGTTTCTCCTTGGACATTGCTCAAGGGATCTGATTTCTGTCTATATTGTGTCGGAAGAGGGGAACCTTGAAGACTTTTTGTTCTCATTCGTGCTAGGCTGGGTTTGTGGAGCTTCGTAGAAAGCTTTAAGGGTGGTGCTTGCTCCTCTTCGTCTTCGTGATCGTCATCGTGATCGTCTTCCTCTCCTTCACTCTCATCTCTGATCGTCTCTAGCTTCGATTCGTCGGTTTCGCCTGCTGAAGTGCGAGCAGTGGTTCTGTGTTCACCTGTTTTCGTTCTCTTTGACGATGATGTGCCCTGAGGGAACTCACATTCTCGGTTGCCCTTGCGACATCCTGCAAAACAATTAGCAACACCCAATGTACGTGAATTTTCAACCTACGATCACAAATAGGCCTTGTCTCATCGCACTATAACAGGATTAGTATTACTGCAATGCAGGCCATTAAATTCCGTACCTTGACTCTCCGGCTGCGACAAGTGAAGCAGCCACTTCTGGTTCTTCGATGTTTGATGGTGTTGTTATTTGCTTCTATCATTGCAGGTCCCTGGTGTGGCATTCCTTGACCAAAGAAAGGTGCGTCTTGATGATATATAGTCTCTTGTGGCTCGGGCCTATACCAGAACGCATATCCCTCATACGGAGTAGCAGGAGCGGACATTCTCTGGAAACCGCCATAATGATTGTCGTACGCAGTGTAGCTTCGATCAATTGAATCCAGCGGAGGAGCATTCATGCGCTGATCGTACGGACCACTCATGGTAGTTGCAACGATTCGTGACACAGAACAAAGGCCCAGTCGTCAACAAACCCAAGAGAACCGATGTGTCGGTTTGAGCGCGCCCTAATTGTATATATTTTCCAGTCATTCACAGCGATCCTGTATCCGCCGAACAATGTGTCTGGACAATTATATGCGCTGGCAGTCCAGCAGGCACACAGCAGACGTTGAAAGAGTACAAGGACTGTGGTGCTTTCTTCGAGACAATTTGTGGTACCTGTGAGGCTTCGTGATATGACGAATCAAACCGAACACAATTGAGCCTGTTTCAAGTAGGATTTCGAGCAATCACTGCTGCGCTGAGCATTTCTCAAGTGGGTGAAAACTCTGAGATGGCGCAGACGATTGTTCGAGAGAGCAGGGTTGACAATCTGTGTATTGGAATACCCGCGTACCACAATGGCTATGTATATGCACCTTTGGTGTGGATCAGAGCAGATGCATAGATGGACCGTCAATTAGCCCGTTATCCGAGGGACAAAGTTTCAACGTTCTTGAAGTCTTGGGAAGTACAAAGCTCGCTGTTGGTCAGATTGGTGCTCGTAGGTCTACAAGAGAACCAGTAATGCACGACGCAACCAGGATAGACGAAGTGTGCTAGGATTGTGTATGTGATGTACTGTAGAGGACTGTGTTGATACAAGCCACTCCTGCACCCAACGTGGAGCCGAGTAGACCGGTTTTGCTGAGCAGACACAACCAGGATTGTCAGTGGCGCGCCGCTGTGAGGTCAACAAGTTTGTCTGAGCCAGTCGAAGGAAGCCCAGTGTTCTTGCCTGTCGATCGGGAGAAGAGTCGGGTTTCTGAGACTCAAGATGCTGCTTCGTGCTTCCTTGGAAATATGAGAGACAGAAGAATTTGTGCTACCAGGTAACAAAACGGCTTGCTCGTACCTGTGGGACCGCAACCTAGCTAGTAACCCCCACAGATGGGAGAGGCCGACAAGAAGATTTCTGCCGCACACTAGACTGTGAGAGAAAAAGCTTGCAAGGACTGGTAGCAAGGGTGTTGTGTCAGATCGTGATGGTATACGCTGACTAGCTTCGCCTTAAGGAACATGTGAAGTTGATCAGAATCGTCCTAGACAATCCCCAGAATGGCTGAAACAAGCTGCACCGAAGCAACAGCCTCCGGTCCACGAATTCCAGTGCTACGTAACTTGCCAATGTATGCTTTTCTCAATATTTACATGGCAGAAGTTGAAAGGCCGGTCAACGACTGTCCAACCCACACTATGGCTACCCAGGCAAGCGGCAACGATCAGCAGTGATCGTGGAGAAGATGTTAGTTCTCGAATATTCGGCACTTGGTCAAAGAAAGCTCTTTTGACTGCGGGCGTTAGTGATAGCGGGAGCGACCCGGGCGGAAGATGTTAGACAAGAATGGGTTAACCCAAGCTAGTTGAACAACCAGTGTGCTATGAGATAGCTCGAAGAATTGTCCTTGCCGTAACCTCTGTACGGCTTGTTACCGAGTTGATGATTTCCTACTGTCGATCAAGTGATAGTCCTTATCTGTCTGGAACGGCGAATAGCCAGCTGGCTGGAATTGATTAGACTCTGTTTGGTACAATGTAGATCGGTGATGATTCGTCCTAGGTAGGCAGGCCCCAACAAACATGATGGGAGAAACAGATGACCAGCGAGGTCATTCAATCGTGCAACAAAACTTTCTCAAGGTTCCTCTAAAGTCAAGTGGATCTCGTGGATAGACTAAATCGTAGCATCAATGGTGGTCGTCCGAGTCGAGATTTGACAGGGTGAATGGTGAGCCAAAGGAAACAGTCCGACGAGTAGCCCGATATCCCTGTCTGCACCAAGCTGGATTAGGCGGTATAGTTAAGCCTATACCACGTTTTTTGGATGGTCCAAGCAGCTGGTTTGGCATCGAAAATGGGGTGCTCGACCAGACGGTATTGGCGCATTCCTGGGTATTACTATTCCCCGCTCTTCCGCGGTTCTAAGCAGACTAGGGGACGACCGTAGTAGGCGTAAGGGTGGCACTATGGAGCGCTTACGTAGAAAATCCGTCTTCTCAGGTATTCAGTCAATGTAAGCTCCGAAGCTCTTTTCCTACTCACCAGTACCGCTGGGCGTTGAAAGAATGCATAGAATAATGATGCAAAGGTGCGTTAAGGTTGTGGCACATGAATCCATATGCATTGTGGAAGTAACCAGGCAATAAGCAGCCTTGTACGTCGGCGGCAGTATCCTTGTACAGTACTTGTTACCAAGGCGGAAATCATTAGCTGATGCATGTCGTCGATCATAGCCAAGATAGGTGATAAGAGGATCCCGGGCTGGATGACCTCACATGCAAGCTCGAAGCCAGTCGAGCCAGTGAAGCTTTGCAGATGCCACAAGAAGTTAGGTCAAGTGGTCCACCAAAGTCGTTGGAAGTCCTGATTGATCGACAGCAGTGACACAATATTTCCGCTCATTGGGTGTGTTGAATATCGGTACTTGCGTGAAACTGGATCGTCTCTACATCTGGAGATGGAGCTTTCCACAAACCATTAGCGTCGCCAGCATTGCTCTGAAGTTTGACACCGTAGCATTTGCTTCTTCCAAGGATTAAAATAAACCCCGAATTCTACGCAAGAGCCAGTCCGCTGGGTAGCAACGTCTTGTGATCGCCATACAGAATTCCCTATATTGGCCCATCATAAAGATCAGCATTTACTACCTGGGTCTTCGCACAGCATCTAGAGGTCTTTGGACGCCCGTGGGCGTGCACACAAAACAAGTCGTTTTCGGTGATGCGTCGGGGTCCGAGAGAGTGTTGACGACAGCCACAAATGCGTTTCAGGTTGCTTCGATCAGAGTTCACCTAGGCATGGCTTTGAACACGAATTGCTCGAGTGGTCTAGGTCTCTGGTCTCACATGAGCCGCTGAGACGACCACTTGACTGAGTACTCTCTGCCTCTTAAAGCATCCACAAACAAATAGACATTGTAGGGTCATGACTCCCTGCACCGTGGTACCAATTCCAGGAGAGCTGCTGCAATAAGACACTTACATCATAATCGATTGGTTCTGCAAAACCTCGGGCAGGTCAGGGCCAGCAGCTGAACTCTATACTGAGACGTGAACTTGAGACTCTCCTAAGACTGTCTTACGAGAGCCCACTGGCACAGCGCGTAGCCGCAGTCAGGAGTCAACAGAGACGACCGACTCAGTTTTAATGCTTGGACTGAAGATAACAGCTTGCTCCTGCCAATTCTAGTACAGACTACAGTATTGACTATCGCACGTGATACGAATTCATCGAAATCACGCAAGGCTAGCAGAAAGTGTACCACTGCAGAGCCAGCACCAGCACTCAATAATGCGTCGTCTTTGATCGTTAGATCTGAGAGCTTCGAACTATCAACAGCACCCTCCGTACTTAACAATTTGAACTTGATCCAGGTGTGGCAGGGAGAGCACGCTGTTCTGCTGACAACGCCGCTCCTTGAATGTCGACAAACAGCGAAGTCAGCTCTCGTCAGCTCTCGTCACGTTCCCCGTCTTGAATTTCATCATCCCCGAGATTGGGCGCTAGAATTAGCGGCGTCGGATCACAACGGTGTTCATGCCAGTGACTAAGCGAGATTCCAGTACTTGCATCATCACGAGAGACGGCAAGTATAGACTGGACTATCAGCCGAGGAAAGTTTGCATTGACAGCGCCGTGTTTGCTGTTGCCAACGCAAGAGTAGCAGGTACAATGTTGTGATGGATGTGTCGAGGAATGCCCCAGTTATCGAACATGGTCACTGTACTGTAATCGTTCATGCTTACCAGTCAACACTGGAGTGAGAACAGAGATAGCCCATCGTTGAATACTCCCAGCTTATTGTGGATGGAGTTCAGGCGTGGATCTTGTTCTTCGTCTGTCAGTCTGGCAGGCATTGTGAATCACGTACGTTCTTTCAAGGCTTGCTCACGGCTCTTCGTTGTGGTCACTGAGCTTGCAACTCTTTAGTGTTCCTACAGACGTCGCAGCATCCATGCCAGATTAGTGAGTCGATGCCTAATGACGCCACCGGTAGGTAGGTGATCTTCTCAAGCTGTCGGCTTCTCGCCGCTGGCTCCAGCCGCAGCGATCGCTGTGCGAGATCATCGCGCCGAAAGTTACCATGTCTTCGGCGTTCAGGCGTCCTATTATCATGGGCTTCAGTGACAGCAGGCTGGGTACAGCAAAAGTATTGTAGATGATATTCGTAGTTAGTAGACCACATTCGTGGTGTTTGCTCAGATTACACAATATACTCCGTACAATTTTCTAGATCTGCAGATCTTATGCAGCAGGGTTCAGCAGTGGATGCATGAAAGCTTCGACATCCGACTCGCCGAATTCATTCGGTGCTATTACCAAGTTGAGACCGAACATGCTGTACTGTATATTGTATAGGAGATGTTCGGCAGTTGTACATGGTATTTGAAATGAGACAAAGACTGCAGATCTTGCACACGGGGGATCATGATTGACGATGCACCTGCGGCTGAGTCTCTAATACTGACTCCCTAGCACTGACACTCGACACATGGGGAAACTCTTGGGTGTGGACCACGACCTTCCACTGCCCCAGATCATGGTCTTTCGGATGCCGTCCATGTTACAGTACTTGGTACAGTAGAAGTAGCTGCTGTCTTCAAGTTCAAGTTACTATGGAGTCCAACGCCTGATGATGCGTAACTACCAGATGGGTGTATCTCTCCCCTCGCATGCACTCGTGCTACCGTGACCAAAGTAATGCTGAACCCCTGCTG
>Ga0181473_100426_pt1 | contig 10422 bp, 9 predicted proteins | sample In2P11_FD_119089 | JGI IMG/M metagenome (GOLD analysis project Ga0181473, IMG submission 119089) | Clean room microbial communities from NASA Spacecraft Assembly Facility at Jet Propulsion Laboratory, Pasadena, California, USA -... ... | reverse complement strand
CGTAGCAAATAAATTGTTAAAATTTATTAACAATTAGAAGAATAGTTTCCAATTGCTACAACATGATTTCAGTTTTGGAATTTTCACACTTCAAACTGCAGATGTGGGTATCCCTGTTATGGACTTTGAATCCCTGAGGTTGCTCAATATAAACCTCTTCATCAATGGTCCCATTCAAAAAAGTTGTTTTAACATCCATTTGATGAATATTCCATCCCATAGTGGCAGCGAAAGAGAGAAGTGATCTAATAGTTGTATATCTTGTTGTAGGAGCGAAGGTTTTTTCATAATCAATACCTTCCTTTTGTGAAGAGCCTCTTGCCACAAATCTAGCTTTATACTTCTCAATGCTCCCATCCACTATATGTTTGATCTTGAATATCCATTTGGAAATGACAACAGATTTGTCACTTGGTTTAGGAACAATTTCCCAGACATAATTCTTCATGATTGACTAGTATTCTTACATTCCATTCCTCCATTCTCAATGTTTAGTTGCATCTTCACAGGAGGAGGGTTCGGCCTCAATAAGCTTAGTCATATACGCTGCATAACCAAAATACCTTTTAGGTCTCTTACTTTCTCTAAAAGTTCTCTTTGTTGTTGCATGTCCCTCTGCCTCTTGTAGTGTTGTCTTCAACCAAGCAAGTTTCTTACGAGTTTTTGGAATAACAACATGTTGCACAAGTTCACTAGGTTCTTCAACATCTTCATGAATGGATATATGATCTTGAACATTGTCATCCCTTAAAATTTCCTCAAAAATGGGTACCTCTTCCTCATCATAATCAACCAAGATATCTTTGGATCTCTTGTAAGCTACATTCACATCAAAGATGACATCTCTCCTTGCTTCAAGCTGATGATTCTCTTTAATGTAGATTCTATATGTTTTTAATGAAGCACTATAACCAACAAAGATACCTTTTGTACTTGTAGGATCCAATTTCTTCCTCTTGTCCTTTGGAATGTCCATGCAAATTGGACATCCAAATATTAGAATATGATCCACACTAGGCTTTTTTTCTTGTAAATTCTTCTTCTGGAGCCATATTGTTGAGAATTATATGAGGGCTTCGATTTTGCAAGTACAGAGTTGTTACAGATACTTCTCTCCATAAGAATTGTTACCACTCAATTTAGTAAGGGTTCTAAGAGGGCTCCAAAGGGACCACTACTAGATCAAGTGACAACAAGGGAACAAGGACCCACTGTCACCTCAGTTGACATCCCCTGCTCATTACGAACTTTCACCAATGGGAGGAGACCCGGTATAGTGGAAATCACTAGAATGGTGAGGTCAATAACGATCCACAATGTGATTTCAAAAGAACATTCAAATGAGAGCTTAGATAATAGGTTTATTGTTTTAGAAGCAAAAGAAGGGCTCACCAAGAAAGGCTTGAGGGAAAGATGACCTCATGCTTAGGAATATTCAAAAAATGATGAATGCCTAAGATCAGAGCTTCCCAAATCCCTCATTTGTGATTGATGTGTTTATACTAGGGTTCAAAGTGAGGTAATGATGGCTCATTTAATGGAAAGATTCAATTGTGAGCTTTAGGAGAAGCTAGGGAGACTTTCCATGAAAATCCCCTTGAGAGGAATATTATAAGAGACCAAGGGTTGAGAGATATATTGTGGTAAAGGCCCATCCAATGATCACCTATAGCTAAGAGAAAAGGCTTTGAATGATGAACTACAAAGTGCAAACCTTCAAGAAATCTCCAAGTCAAAGCAGCTTCAAGGGTTCCCTCTTGGTGTGATAGCTAGGGTATCAATTTATTTGAAATTCCATCGTTGGAATTCGTTCAAAACGGGATAATGCCTAGAGGAGACATAAATGAAGAAACTAAGTTTCTAGACAGAATCCAAAAATTCCTCCTCCCTAAAATTTCGCACCAAACCCTAGAACATCTTTGTATCCTTAGGAGACAAAGAAAAGAGAATGAAAAGAGGTGAAAGAATGATATTCCATTAACTTAATGTGATCACCAAGGATCTAGGACCAATTCCTGGTTATTGGGAAGATTAGAGTCAAAATGATTAAGATTTGGGAACTTCCCTATTCAAGGAGGCCTAAAGAAGCAACTTCACTACTAATGGATGTAGCTAAACGAAAACTTTAGACCACTATACTTCGATATGCAACATTTGATGGAGTTTCAAGGTAAAGGTGCACAATTTAACCCTAATAAAATTCGTTCTTCTTGCCAAGATGAATAACATATGCAACGAGCAAAGATTACAAGTGTTTCACAAATTTGCATTAATTTTTAGGGCACAATCAAAGCATAGCGTTCCATACATTAGCCACAAATTATCTAGAAATCCGCATGAAAAAAGCACTTACATGACAAGAGAATATATCCATCCATCACATTTGCAAAATAGAAGCTCCAAGAGAGATAGTGCAAATATTTCACACATCAAAATGCATTTAATCATCCAAATCATTCCACAAATTGCAGGTTTGAAATCTTTGGAAAGATATATTCCAAATCCAATTGATGATGAATGAGAGAGAACACCTCTCTTATAGTTATACAACCTCATATGGTGGTTCGTCTAATTTTGTATCATTTATTGATGAATTTTTTAGGAAAGTGTGGGTCTACATGTTGAAAAGGAAGTCTGATGTTTTCTCAGTTTTCAAGCAGTTTAGAGCATTGGTAGAAAACAGCACTGGTAGAACAATAAAATGTTTAAGAACGGACAATGGTGGTGAGTTTACTTCCAAGGAGTTTGACAACTATTGCAAGGATGCAGGGATCGAGAGGCATAAGACCACGGTTTATACTCCTCAGCAAAATGGAGTTGCTGAACGCATGAATAGGACTCTTCTAGAGAGAGCAAGGAGTATGCTGAGTAACGCTGGGTTGCAAAAGGAGTTGTGGACGGAAGCGGTAGCAACAGCTTGTTATGTGATAAACCGATCTCCATCGACAGCGATAGACTGCAAGATTCCGCAAGAGGTATGGAAAGGACACCCTTGTGACTATTCTAAACTCAGAGTGTTTGGTTGTGATGCATATGCTCTCGTGCCTAAACATCAGCGAACTAAATTAGATCCAAAGTCTAAAAGGTATATCTTTGTTGGGTATGGTGTTGGAACAAAGGGATATAGATTGTGGGATCCTACTACCCGCAAAATCATCATCAACAGAGATGTTAAGTTTAATGAATCCTCTCTTGTACAGCTAGATGTAGATAGTAGATTGAAACAGGATGATGTATCTGACTTTCAGCACATTCAGTTTGATAGCATTTCTAATGATAGTCATGATGACCATAGTTCAGATACTAGTCATGAACAGGTTTCAGAATCAGAACATGAACAGGGTTCAGGTATAGATCATGAACAGGTTTCAGATACTGGTCATCAAGAAGTTCCTACAGATGGTAGTCAGCCAATCGAGGAAGCGCCAGAAACATCATTAAGAAGGTCGATAAGAATCAAACGGCCACCAAGAATGTATGATGATTATGTCACTTCTGTTGCATTTATTGCTAATGACGATGAACCTCTGTGCTATCAGGAAGCAATAGAAGGTTTGAAAAGTGATAAGTGGAAAGCAGCCATGAAGGACGAAATGATGGCCTTGGGTAAGAACGGCACATGGGATCTAGTTAAGCTTCCAAAAGATAGGAAAACTGTGGGGTGTAAATGGGTTTTCAAGCTGAAATGAGGTGTGAATGATACGGAAGACAGGTACAAAGCAAGGTTGGTTGCAAAAGGATTTTCTCAGAAAGCCGGCATTGACTTTCATGAGATTTTTTCACCAGTGGTTAAAATAGTTTCAATTAGAATTGTGTTAGCATTAGTGGCTTTGCTTGATTTAGAGTTGCAGTAATTAGATGTTAAGACTGCATTTCTACATGGAGACTTAGATGAGGAAATTTATATGGAACAACTGGAAGGGTTTGTTCAGCATCGCAATGAGAAATTTGTCTGCAGGCTCAAGAAGTCATTATATGGCCTGAAGCAGTCGCCTCGACAGTGGTATAAGAAGTTTGATTCTTTCATGTTGAGTCAGAAATATGTTAGAAGTGAATATGATCATTGTGTTTATTTTAAGCAATTGAAAAATGGCATATTCATTATCTTAGTATTGTATGTTGACGATATGCTTTTAGCAAGCAAAAGCATAGAAGAAATCAACAGGTTGAAGGCTCAGATGGCAAGGACGTTTGATATGAAAGTTCTAGGAGCAGCAAGACAAATTTTGGGCATGGAGATTTTCAGAGACAGGAGCAATGGTAAGCTATGGCTATCACAACAAAAGTATATTGAGAAAATACTTTTGAGGTTTGGTATGAATAACGTGAAGCCTGTGTCAGTCCCTTTTGCTTCCCATTTCAAGCTTTCTTCCAGTTTATGTCCTAATACAGATGAAGAAAAGGATTATATGTCTCAAATTCCATATGCAAATGTAGTAGGATGTTTGATGTATGCGATGGTTTGCACTCGACCAGATATTTCACATGCAGTTGGGGTTGTCAGCAGGGATATGGCAAATCCGGGTAAAGAACACTGGTCAGCAGTGAAATGGGTGCTTCGATATTTGAGAGGCACAAGTAGTTATTGTATTACTTACAATAAGAGTAGTGAATCTGTTTGCGAATATGTTGATTCTAATTTTGCAGGTGATTTGGATAAGAGAAGGTCAACTTCAGGGTATGTCTTTACTCTTGCAGGTGGAGCTATTAGCTGGATGTCAAAGCTACAAAACATTGTTGCTTTATCCACTACTGAAGCAGAATACATTACTGCTTCGCATGCTTGCAAAGAGGCGGTTTGGTTGAAAGGTTTGCTTGGTGAGTTTGGTAGGTTACAGGACAACATCAGGTTACTTTGTGATAGTCAAAGTGCAATACATTTGGCTAAGAATCCGGCCTATCATAGTAAATCAAAGCATATTCCAATTAAGTACCATTTTGTAAGATAGGTTATCACTGAAAGGGGAGTCTCTCTTGAAAAGGTGCATACAAAGGAAAACTGTGCAGACATGTTCACGAAACCAGTTTTGTTGGAGAAGCTACGCTGGTGTTTGGCTTCTCTTAGCTTGCAGAAAAGATAAAATAATAAACAAACAGGGCATCAGGCTAATTGTTGTCAAGGTGGAGATTGTTGAGATCTTCTGTTTCATAAATTAGGCAAAAATCTCTAATGTGTGACAACAATAGGAATTTGTTGCTAGATTAGCTCCAGGTTGTTGGGAGAGAGTTAATGCATCCTAAATTTGATGTGAGAAGATTTATGAGGTAGTTAGATTCTCCTTGCTATAAAACAGGTATCCATACGGATGGTTTGATAGTAGTGTGAGAGTTTGTGAGGATTTGATTAATTATGTAATCTCCTGTCTGATTAATAAAGATTGCCGATGCCTATGTTTGGTGGACGTAGCCCAGATTGGTTGGGTGAACCACGTTAATTACTGTGTCTCCTGTGCTTGATTTTATTTGCTGAGTATATGTTTAATCTGCTGTGCATCTGATCTCCAACAGTTGCATATGTTATTCATCTTGGAAGGAAGAACACATTTTCCTAGGGGTAGGTTGTGCACCTTTTACCTTGAAACTCCATTAAATCTTGCATATCGAAGTATGAAAGTCTAAAGTCGCTGTGTAGTTGCATCCATTAGTAGTGACGATGCTTCTTTAGGCCTCCTTGAAGAGTGAAGTTCCCAAATCTTAATCATTTTCACTCCAATCTTTCCAATAGATAGGCATTGGTCCTAGATCCTTGGTGATCACATTAACTTAACGAAATATCATCCTTTCACCTCTTTTCATCCTCTTTTCTTCGTCTCCTAAGGATAAACAAATTTTCTAGGCATTCATGCAAAATTTTAGGTAGGAGGAATTTTAGGATTTTGCTCAAACAAGTTTCTTCATTTATATCTCCTCTCGGCATCCTTCGATTTTGAACGAATTCCAAATGTGAAATTTCAAACAAATTGATGCCTTAGCTATCACACCAAGAGGGAACACTTGAAGCTGCTTTGACTTTGGGATTTCTTGAAGGTTTGCACTTTGTAGTTCATCATTCAAAACCTTTTCTCTTTGCTATAGGTGATCATTGGATGGGCCTTTACCACGGTATATCTCTCAACCCTTGGTCTCTTATAATATTTCTCTCAAGGGGATTTTCATGGAAAGTCACCCTAGCTTCTCCCAAAGCTCACACTTTAATTGAATCTTTCCACTGAATGAGCGATCCTTGCCTCACTTTGAACCCTAGTATAAACACATTAATCACAAGTGAGGGATTTTCGAAGTTCTGATCTTAGGCATTCATCATGTTTTGAATATTCTTAAGCCTGATGTCATCCTTCCCTCAAGCCTTTCTTAGAGAGCCATTCTTTTGCTTCTAAAACAAGAAACCTATTATCTAAGCCTCTCCTTTGAATGTGCTTTGGAAATCACATTGTGCATCGTTATTGACCTCATCATTCTAGTGATTTCCACCATATCGAGACTCCTCCCATCAGTGAACGTCCATAAAGAGTAAGGGACATAGATTGAGGTGACAGTGGGTCCGTGTCTCATTGTTGTTACTTGATCTAATTATAATAGTGGTTCCTCCTAGAGCCCCTGCCAAATTGAGTGGTAATATTTTTAGCGTTGTTGTTGGGGACACGAGACGTGTGTCTTTTTCCCCATACGACAATATTGACATATCATTCTTGGCGACTACATTGGAAGAACGAAGCCCTAGTTCCTCACTGAACTTCAAAATCAATGCTTGTAGGCTGAAGCAAGCAACCCTCAAGGCACTTCAAGTTCACCTTGGTGACTCCATATCTAAAATGTTATGAAGATTTGCTTAAATGGGTCATTGGAGAGGCCTATTTTATATGTTTCAGGATGATAACCGTCAATCCAATGGTCATGATAGCCAAGGGGAGTTTGATACCCCTCTTTGTGGATCTCTTGGGAGTAATAAGATTGAGGAACCTTCCCAATGCCCTGAAAGGGGGTTGTGGTTCTTCCCAAGATATGATGATTGTAGTCCACCTTGTTCCTTTCTCGATAATCAAGATAATGTGTTTGTGGATATGCCTGAGCAATCTATCTCTTTATGCCACTATGAAGTGCCCACTTGGTTCCATGATTTGTAGGCTCATTTGCTCGATTGCACCAATGAATTGTTGTATTAGAAGGAGAGGAGACGCATTGGATCTTATACAAGATTGTAGATGGATCTTCATAATGGGGTTTGGTCTCCCTATACGAGATCCAAGCCCTCTAGAAGGTATTAATGGCATTAATAGGGTGAGTGGTGAGAGCCATGGGCCTCCACTATAGTAGAGAGAAGATAGCCACACCATGGGATCCCTCAGCACTACTTATTGCTTGCTCATGCACCACTTTTTGGATGATCATGATGCACATGGACCACATAGCCCAACTAGCTACACACTTGCACCACCCACTTGGCAGTTGATCCAGGGCCTAGATGGGGTTTTGTCTCTCATAAGGAGACAAGGGAGGACTTACATCATTATTCCAACCCTTACAGATGGAGGAGATGCTTGATTGATTCAGTTGGAGACCCTTGAGGATGTTCTTTGTGCCCCCACAACCACTTGAGATCACCACAGGTCATTTGCTTGGAGATCAAGGGGCCACTCGCTTCATCACTATTACTGGGGCCCTCCTACTCATTCTGGCACATGAGGGGCTTCATTTGGCCTTCCAATGACCCTTCTAGCTATCTTTCTATTATTTCAGCTCTCTTAAGAGGCTAATTATTCTTTTTGTGGAGCTATTTGATGGGCTTGTCACCAAAAGTATTGTTATTTTGCACATTATTTTAGTATAGCGGCATCATTGGGCTAAATTAGGCTATTCGAACCCCTTAGAGGATTGTATAACTATAAGAGAGGTGTTCTCTCTCATTCATCATCAATTGGATTTGGAATATATCTTTCCAAAGATTTCAAACCTGCAATTTGTGGAATGATTTGGATGATTAAATGCATTTTGATGTGTGAAATATTTGCACTATCTCTCTTGGAGCTTCTATTTTGCAAATGTGATGGATGGATATATTCTCTTGTCATGTAAGTGCTTTTTTCATGCGGATTTCTAGATAATTTGTGGCTAATGTATGGAACGCTATGCTTTGATTGTGCCCTAAAAATTAATGCAAATTTGTGAAACACTTGTAATCTTTGCTCGTTGCATATGTTATTCATCTTGGCAAGAAGAACGAATTTTATTAGGGTTAAATTGTGCACCTTTACCTTGAAACTCCATCAAATGTTGCATATCGAAGTATAGTGGTCTAAAGTTTTCGTTTAGCTACATCCATTAGTAGTGAAGTTGCTTCTTTAGGCCTCCTTGAATAGGGAAGTTCCCAAATCTTAATCATTTTGACTCTAATCTTCCCAATAACCAGGAATTGGTCCTAGATCCTTGGTGATCACATTAAGTTAATGGAATATCATTCTTTCACCTCTTTTCATTCTCTTTTCTTTGTCTCCTAAGGATACAAAGATGTTCTAGGGTTTGGTGCGAAATTTTAGGGAGGAGGAATTTTTGGATTCTGTCTAGAAACTTAGTTTCTTCATTTATGTCTCCTCTAGGCATTATCCCGTTTTGAACGAATTCCAACGATGGAATTTCAAATAAATTGATACCCTAGCTATCACACCAAGAGGGAACCCTTGAAGCTGCTTTGACTTGGAGATTTCTTGAAGGTTTGCACTTTGTAGTTCATCATTCAAAGCCTTTTCTCTTAGCTATAGGTGATCATTGGATGGGCCTTTACCACAATATATCTCTCAACCCTTGGTCTCTTATAATATTCCTCTCAAGGGGATTTTCATGGAAAGTCTCCCTAGCTTCTCCTAAAGCTCACAATTGAATCTTTCCATTAAATGAGCCATCATTACCTCACTTTGAACCCTAGTATAAACACATCAATCACAAATGAGGGATTTGGGAAGCTCTGATCTTAGGCATTCATCATTTTTTGAATATTCCTAAGCATGAGGTCATCTTTCCCTCAAGCCTTTCTTGGTGAGCCCTTCTTTTGCTTCTAAAACAATAAACCTATTATCTAAGCTCTCATTTGAATGTTCTTTTGAAATCACATTGTGGATCGTTATTGACCTCACCATTCTAGTGATTTCCACTATACCGGGTCTCCTCCCATTGGTGAAAGTTCGTAATGAGCAGGGGATGTCAACTGAGGTGACAGTGGGTCCTTGTTCCCTTGTTGTCACTTGATCTAGTAGTGGTCCCTTTGGAGCCCTCTTAGAACCCTTACTAAATTGAGTGGTAACAATTCTTATGGAGAGAAGTATCTGTAACAACTCTGTACTTGCAAAATCGAAGCCCTCATATAATTCTCAACAATATGGCTCCAGAAGAAGAATTTACAAGAAAAAAAGCCTAGTGTGGATCATATTCTAATATTTGGATGTCCAATTTGCATGGACATTCCAAAGGACAAGAGGAAGAAATTGGATCCTACAAGTACAAAAGGTATCTTTGTTGGTTATAGTGCTTCATTAAAAACATATAGAATCTACATTAAAGAGAATCATCAGCTTGAAGCAAGGAGAGATGTCATCTTTGATGTGAATGTAGCTTACAAGAGATCCAAAGATATCTTGGTTGATTATGATGAGGAAGAGGTACCCATTTTTGAGGAAATTTTAAGGGATGACAATGTTCAAGATCATATATCCATTCATGAAGATGTTGAAGAACCTAGTGAACTTGTGCAACATGTTGTTATTCCAAAAACTCGTAAGAAACTTGCTTGGTTGAAGACAACACTACAAGAGGCAGAGGGACATGCAACAACAAAGAGAACTTTTAGAGAAAGTAAGAGACCTAAAAGGTATTTTGGTTATGCAGCGTATATGACTAAGCTTATTGAGGCCGAACCCTCCTCCTGTGAAGATGCAACTAAACATTGAGAATGGAGGAATGGAATGTAAGAATACTAGTCAATCATGAAGAATTATGTCTGGGAAATTGTTCCTAAACCAAGTGACAAATCTGTTGTCATTTCCAAATGGATATTCAAGATCAAACATATAGTGGATGGGAGCATTGAGAAGTATAAAGCTAGATTTGTGGCAAGAGGCTCTTCACAAAAGGAAGGTATTGATTATGAAAAAACCTTCGCTCCTACAACAAGATATACAACTATTAGATCACTTCTCTCTTTCGCTGCCACTATGGGATGGAATATTCATCAAATGGATGTTAAAACAACTTTTTTGAATGGGACCATTGATGAAGAGGTTTATATTGAGCAACCTCAGGGATTCAAAGTCCATAACAGGGATACCCACATCTGCAGTTTGAAGTGTGAAAATTCCAAAACTGAAATCATGTTGTAGCAATTGGAAACTATTCTTCTAATTGTTAATAAATTTTAACAATTTATTTGCTACG
>Ga0181473_100422_pt1 | contig 10474 bp, 10 predicted proteins | sample In2P11_FD_119089 | JGI IMG/M metagenome (GOLD analysis project Ga0181473, IMG submission 119089) | Clean room microbial communities from NASA Spacecraft Assembly Facility at Jet Propulsion Laboratory, Pasadena, California, USA -... ... | reverse complement strand
AACGGTTGGTAGCAGTGTTGTGTTAGGAGAGCACACATCTTGTCAGACATACACACTGTTGTTGATCACACGTAGATATGGACAATGAGGTACAAGGGAGCCCCATTGCACTTGCCAAAGATGAAGAAGCTAATGGTAGTGGAGTTGAAGGAACAGATCCAGAGTCATATCTGGAACTACGAGGAACTCTCACAGCTCATCACCAGCTTACAAGGTTCACATGCACAAGTGTTCATGAGCATGGATGTAATTGTACACATGCATGCAATCCCATTCATTGGCACACTCACCAAAGCGAAGACAAAGAACCAAGTCAGACTAGAGCTAGACATGTACTTTGATCAGTTGATGCGCATAGCCACCAGTGCAGACTTGTAAATGAACGCAGACACTATGCACTAGTATGTTGTTGGTATGGCTACTATCAAGATCATGATGTGCATTATATCCAATGAGTTGGACAAAGGTGCCAAATCAGTGTACTCGGATGAAATGGAAGCAATAGCTCACTTTTTGAAGGATGTCACCACAGAGTACGTGGACACCATAACAGACTGCCAAGCTTGGCATCAATTTTCCACCATCGATCATTGAGAGGATGTCGAAGAGATAGTATTCCTCTTGTTGTTCGATTCTTAGTGATGTCTTGCATGGCTTACTCAATCCCATTTTTTTCTCACATGGGTACATGTGGAGATTGTATTGTAAACATGTTGTAAAAGTGAAAGACCAAGTGTCAATAGTAGAATGTAACAGTCATGTGCAAGTTGAAGAGTCATGAGGGTAGTTGAAGAGTCACAAAGGAGAATGTCAAGGGTCACCCCACCCTTTGCTATTTATAGAATCTCATAACTCATTATACAGGATTTTGGGAGACAAGCTTCCAATAGGTAGAGAAAGCTTGGAGTGTATTGTAATGAGCCTTGGCTTCTCCACAGTGCAGAGCTAGTACATCTCTTTGGAGGAGCAAGAGGCAGTGACTGTAATGTTCTGCTATCAGAGCTAGTGGTTGTCCTGGTTGTATGTATGATTGGATCTTTCACTCTTTTAATATAACAGAGCTAGCACATTTCATGCATATATTGTTATTGTAGTTTGGCTATCCTAGTTACTCTAATGATGTATGTAGCTATAATTTATGCATGTATGTATGGACTATTCTGTATGTGTTTGTATGAATCCTATCAAAGCATATTGTTGGTATAATCCATCACTTTGGATCATCAGTTATCCTACTTTCCATCTCGTGATGCCTTTCTTCTTGTGTGTTCCCTTTCAAGTTGCATCCTATCACAGGCTTCTCAGGGGCACACTCTTCCCCCCTTCCATGTGTTAGAGCCTTTCATGCACCTTCCTTGACTTGCTGCAAGGTCACACCCTTGCTTCCAACAAGGACATCTTACTTACCTCTATGCGCAGCCATAGTTAAGGTGATACCATAATACCCACTACTAGGACTCCTACTCCAAACGATCTGAGGTCAAGTTTTATCGGGGAGATCCCCTGACATGTTGATGGGTCCAACACCATTAACATTTATGGTGCTAGAAGGAGGGCCAGATGATAAGATAAGTCCTCACATCCTATTTTGAATCTTTGCACATCTATCATGGATATTGTTGTAGTGAACCCTCCATGAGGTTTGTCCAACACTCATTCCTTTGAAGTCACAAAGGAGTTCTTTGATCACTTGTCAGAACTCACGTATGATGGTGAAGGCGAAGTGGTCTAGATTGAGCACTTACATGACTTCCTTGCATTATTAGGGAATGAGGAAGATTTTGATGAAGTAGAGGTCAATATGTTGTTTGCATACACACATCACGGATTCCTGGAACTATGGTGCCAAAACCTGCCTCCCAATTGCATGCACTCATTTAAGCAGTTGAGTGATCTAATCGAATATGTTTTCCATCATTTTGATCCTAAATCTCTTGACAAGAAAAAGTTAAAACAATAGAAGGTCTCGCACGAATTGCCTATGGATTTTTGGAAGCACTTCTATCTGCTCATGTTTGAAGCTCCGAAAAGTTGGATGAAATTCCAATATCTTATGGACAGATTTGAATATTGTTGTCACAAATCAATCTGTCCCAAAGTGAAGAATAAGTTCAAATCCCACTCATCATACTTCAATGATGGAGCTTCACAATCATAACCAGATACGGTTGCTGTCACAAGTGATTATCTGCCTCCCCCTTATCAAACATCTCCACCCCTGCAAAGTGATGTGGGAGAGTGTGCACATAGATTTATTCAGCTGGTACATGCTTCCACCCTCACTAATCTTAATTTCTACACAAATTTGGTTGGGAATCCCATGGTTTGTCATATGCACTTGTTACCTCAACCTTCATCTCAACGTTATGTTGATCCTCCAAATTGTATTGTCTTTTGTTCTTTCATTCTGGATTCTACACCTATTGTGAACAAGAATCAAGTCATCGACGGAGTTGATGTTGCACAACCAACCTACATTGTCATTTACAATGAGTATGACTAGGACTCTGAGCATCAACCCGTAGTGAAGAATGACTCCCTTATGTCCGCGCCGCCTCCTCTTTTTCTTGACATCTTTGGTGATTCTGCTATCTCAGATTTTCTTTGTGTAAATCCATCCACAAATGCATCTACATACGATCCTTCGTAGAACACACCCGATGTTAGTCCATCATTTGGCAGCGAAGAGGACAAATTCTTCATTTAAAATCCACTTGATTTTTCATCTACTCTTTCCGAAAACGCAGAGGGTGAACATTCTTGCTTCTCACATACCCCTCTATTTGATTCATCAAATCATGAGGATGTCAATGAACTTATTGATATTTCTGATTGTAGTTGTCGAGATCTATTTACAGTTATATTTGATCATGATGTTGATTCAATCATTGTTGATCTTTCAAAGCACATGTTTATGATGATCTATCCATTGATGAAGTCGAAACCCCGCAGGTTGTTGAGGAAATTCAACTCGAGCTGATGGTTATGCCAAGTCCTTATTGTCCTTAGGTTAGTTTCACTTCTGATCAGGAAATTTTTGAACCACCCAAGGCTCCTCATCACTCATCTATATGCACTGAAGATGAATCCAACACACATATTTCACTTCCTCCACTTGAATCACATGATCCTATCGCTCATGTATTGGAGGAATCTTACATAGTGAGCACACTTGCAAGGCGTAAGTTATCTCTCTTTCTCATGTTTTCTTTCATGTCACAGTCAAGAGAGTGCACATGCTTATTGTCTGTACACAATGTATCACAGTGCCATGGTAAGTCCATAGAGTGCTTGCTGTGTGCTTTCACTTTTTTCTTTTTTTTTGTGGACGAGTTTAAACTCGGAGTGTGTGCCTCTTCTTTGTTATATCTTTCATGTTTGCTAGTTCGCTTGACTATGTTGTTTGCAAACCATGCCTTCACCAACATGGGTCAACCAATGCGCCGTGGCTGCATTGGAAATATCACTTCAAGTGAGCAGACCCATGCATCATTAGATTAGGGGTAGGAGTAGTGTTTGCTTTTGTTTGGTTTGTTTGCATGCATGTTTGCTTTGTTTGTTTGTTTGCTTGCTTGCTTGCTTTCCTGCTTTTGCTTACTTGTTTTGCTTTCACATTTTCTTATGCTCTTTTCTTTGTTGTTTTGTTTGCTTGTTTACGTCTGTAGATTAGTTTCACATGAAACTGTGTACGACTCTTAAGACAAGTAGGGTAAAGTACAAGAGGACTTGTACAACTACCAACACTTGGCTATTTGTTGTCCTCTTTCTTTATGTAGAACTTATTGTCTTCAGTCAATGATACACCAATGGAAAATACATTCTGTTCAAAGTGAATCTTGGTGAAAACACAACACTTGCACTCTAACTAGTACCGCCTACTCTAGTCGGTTGTTTCTGGGTTAACCCTTGTCAGCTCAGTAAATTAGAGTAAGGTGAGGGGGAAAACATTAAAAAGTATGTTATAGGTATATATAACATACTTCTCTAAAGGAACAACCTCTTCTTCTCTCAATAAGTCAGGATCCCTCTTTTGCCTCTAAAATAAATAAGTTCCTATGCACAGTGCCTTGAAAAATGAAAAAAATGAAAATATGATTTTTTTTGAAAAAAAATAAGGCAAAAGAAGAGAAAGGCTTCCTTCACAGAGAGGTGATGTAAGTAACTCCACCGGCATATTGACAAGGCTCACTAGAAGCAGAGTGATGCTTGTGTTCCTGCATGACTCCGTTTGGGTACTATTCAAGCCTGCTAGCAGCAGAGCAACACCAGAGATGAAACATAAACTCTGACAGTCATATTACTTGTGCACCAATATACCCCTCATCCCCAATCGAAACAACTAAGTTGACTTGACTTGGTATGTGTGCTGACTGGTCAAGAGCATTGCAGGTGCTACATCTTTCGATCAAGCTAGTGTGGAAACCACGATGATCAAAGAATTGAAAAATACTTCCGTAGGAGTTAGACTTGCTTTTCATGAAACAAGGTCCATTCAGAGGGCTGGATTTCTACTAGTGTGTAGCCAATGTTGTAGCGGCTACAACCATCCTCCAAAATTTTTCCTTAGCTTCATTTTGGAGCCTCCCTACTAGCCATTCTTAGTAGCATGTATTACAATGACAGGTACTTATGCTTCAGTTGAGATTCTGTGGCTTATCAGCTTGTGTTTACTAGCTTGTTTGTCTTTCACTTGCAAGCTGACATCCTGTGACTTGGTCATCAAGTGGTTCTTGTGCTCTTTCAGAATTGCGCAAAACTGGAGGGAAACCAGCCTTGCTCTCCAGAATTGTGCAGAGCATCAAGGCAGTCTGCTGCTCTCCAGAAATGTGCAGAGCAAGCAGACTGCATTCCCTTTAAAAATTATGCAGAGCAACGCATCATTGGGCCTACTCTCAAAATTTGTGTAGATCTGGCTGATAGCCTTGGCTTCAGTCCAGAAATTGCACAGAGCCTGAGGGGCAGCTAGAGGCACTCAGCCCAGAAGTTGCGTATAATTCACTCCATGGCTTGCAGTCTATTACATGTGCTCCTAAGTTGACTGGTTTCCTCCAAGACTAAGCAATATTTCTTTGCATACATGGTTTATTTTTTCCCGAAAAAGAAAAAAGAAAAAAGCATCCCTAGATTTTATGGATCCATTTTTAGCAGTTGGAGGTTACATGCAAAAGTCATTTTAAAAACCTCCCGCTAAGTGCCATTTTTTCCTAGATTTATGGCATGCATTTCATAAACCTCGATTTTATCAAAATTGTTTATTCAACACCTCAGATCTCATTCTTCGCTTCAATCTTGGAGCTCTAGACTTCCCCATCACATCTAGGAGCATTCAGCACACTCAACTCAGCTTTTTCCTGGTAAGTCTGCTTTTCATGTCTTTTGTTGATTTTCTATTGCTTTTCGTATTTCAGTTTGTGTGAGTGTTGTTTTCTTGGTTTCATTGAGTGCTGCTTGTTTTTTTAATGCATGTTATCTTGTAGAAGCATTGTTACAAGTTTTCATTGCATCTCACTGTTGTCACATGCATGACACTATTTCTACACTCACAGTCGTCGTTTCAGCGACCCACTTCACACACTTATTTTTTTTCCTCGTTTACTAAATCATGCACTTATTGATTGCATGCATGTTCATTCACTCATGTCTACACCCATCTTCACACATGCATTCAGTGTTTACTATTTTCAGTGGCCCATCGACAAGTTTGAGATGCCTTGGTCTAGACCCTTCCTTGCCCATCTTTCACTGCACATTTCTGAGAGTGAAGGCCATGCCTTCCTCCCAAGAATTACGCAGAGCTTGCCTCACACTGGCCTCATAGGATTTCTCTAGACAATTCTGAGAGGCAGTGCCCTGTTGACCCCTGGAATTGCGCAATGCAGTTTTAACGGGTTACAGTCATGCTCACTGAAACTACGCATTGCGTAGTTTTAGTCCTCAGTAGGCCAAGATGGACTATGTTATGCATAGTTTAAGTAGTTAGTTAGTTCACTGATAGTCAAGACTGTGTTCTGCGCAGTTCTGGTGGTCAGTCTCCCAGCCTCCCAGTGAAAATTGTGCAAATGTTCCAGCGAGTCACCCACGCTTGTTGCATGTTAGTCCTCAAGTTTCTTTTGGTTTTCAACTGACATTTTGCTTTCCATGAGTGTTGCTCTATCTCCAAGTATCACAGGTGTTCGTCAGTCTCTCAGTAGTATAGGTACAATGGTTTCCAAGAGAGCAGGGTTAAAGGACACCGTTGAGAGTGTAACTGGAGATGTGGTCGAGCAAGTGTCTATGAGCTTGCCCATCTATGAAGATACTAAGTTATTCATAGACAAGGAAATCAAGATGAAATGGTAGGACATCAATGACATATTTTCAGGCACCTTCGAGGAGAATCTGGAGGACCATAGATTCTGTGTCAACATACACAAGTCTGGCTTGCACCGGATTTCATGCAGGTATCCCACGCTTCCATGCGCGGACATGATCCACTAGATTGTCTCGCATACTAATCCATAGAAAATGGTGTTGAGCAATGTCAGTGGAATAGAACTTGCTACCTTCAAGGTGAAGGATTTTTAGGAGATGTATCACTTGCTGCAGTGAGTGGTCACAATGGATGCACCCTTCACCAGGCCTAGTAGCAGTGCAAACTCAAGAGATGTCTTGAAGAGATGGGTGAAAGAGCCATCTAATTTCAAGACAACACCCAACCAAGTTTACAAGACAAGGTTATTGCGAAAGGCTTATCAACTCTTCTTCATCTTCTAATGTCGCTTATACAACAAAGAGAGTACATAAACCTTCCTACATAATTGAGTGATAGTGTTGGATCAACTGGTGAACGAAGGAATACCTTTCAATTAGTTTGACATCTTGGCTCTCTAGCTGAAGGGACAAGTAGCAGAAGATCGACATCCACCCAAGGGTCAGTAAGCAAATATTTTCATGTCCGCTTACATACTTGATGCAATCTGTGCCTATCAATAGTTCCCAGGCTTGGGTTGGGCATGGACACCTTGAGAAACCTTTGTGCCCATTTATTGCAAGTTGTTCTCTGAGTGCAGCTTCCATGGAGTTATAATACAGCTATCAAAACACTTCATCACCCCGGTGTATAGGATGATCTTTGAGTGGAATTTTCCTTGCCTTTCATAAGTAGAGATGGAGGCATTAGTTAACATAGTAGATTGGTATGCCTCACCCTTTGGCACCTTGATCCAGATGTACAATGTGGAGAAGGCTTCGCATGTTTTACCGAAGTTTTCCATGGATAAGTTGGTCATGCAAGAAGTTGCATATCACATCTCGACAGGGTTGTCAGTGAGATTGCACATCGAGAAGAATGCACCTTGGCCCACTCTTCCTTTGCGGATCGAGTTGTATGAGATCCAGAACCTCAAGCATGCTAAGGCAGAGACAGAGAAATTCAAGAGGTTCACCTTCGACACCAGAAGTTTCAATCCATATGACCCACATTGCTTAGTGAAGGACCATTGTGCGAGAGTGTATCATCCTTGGATCAACAAGGCATGTCATTGGCTTGAGGAAGACCCATGAAGATACTGCTATAACTTCTCAAGGCTCAATGAACTGGTCAAAATATTGTAGAGTGGTTAGTAGTGCATAAGACAACAACATCATTAGCAATATACCTATGCTTAAAAAAGGTGAGAGGAAGTTTGTTGACAGTGCAGAGGCAGAGAAAAACTGCAATTTTAAAGTAGATCCAATTGTGTTGAGAGCATCTTTGGAGATTGAGGCAAAGAGGCGACTATGCAATAGAAGGATCATTCAAAGACAAAGGGAGAAGCAAAAGATGGAGGAGGCAGAAAAGGAGTTGTAGGAGTTGAAGCAACAACTCAGAGAAGAACAAGATTTATGCAGAAGAGAGAAGGAAGCACAGTAGGAATAGGAACAGAAGGAGGCAAAGTATGCATACATTGATGAAACTGCGTCTAAATAAGTTATTGATTCATTTGAACAGCTGGCACATAACAAACAGGTTTAGCAGTCGCAAGAGCAGAACTTCACTCAGGAGATTGAATAGATGTTGGAATAGATGGATATGAATGTGGTTCAACCAAGGTTAGACCAGGACATTGACCTCATGCCTCAGAACCAATAGGTCACTCCACCAACTACACCAAATCTGGGAGTAGAGCAAGTCCCAAGTGATCAAGGAGACATTGAAATCCTTGAGGACAATCCAGAAGCGGATGTGCACAACATATCTTTCGATGAATCACAACAAAGAGTTTTGTAGTCATGCAGAGTGCCCACTCCAGATGTCCATGTATCTCCTGTGCAGTTCAAAGAATGAGTGATCATGTCCAATGTGCGTAGACATCCTGCTTCATTGGTCAATGCTACAAAGGCATATACCAAAGTCAACAGCTCCAGTGTTAGATTCTTGATAGATGAGAATGAGCGCATGGCTAAGGAGTTACAAGCGGACAAGCAGGGAGAAGAGCAAGTTACAACATCTTCCAAAGCAGAGTTGAGGAAAGGGATAATTGATGAAGTATCATCTCTCAAGACAGTCATGCGAAAGTTGTACTTCAGTTTCATCACCATGCATAATTCAGATGTCCATCTTAATGATTGGTAGTAGTGTTGTGCTAGGAGAGAACACATCTTGTTAGACATACACACTGTTGTCGATCACATGCAGATATGGAAAATGAGGTACAAGGGAGCCCCATTACACTTGTCAAAGATGATGAATCCAAAGGCAGTGGAGTTAAATGCATGCATCCAGAGTCAGATCAGGAACTATGAGGAACTCCTGTATATCATCACCATCTTACAGGCTTCACATGCATGAGCGTTTAGGAGCATGGATGTCATTTTGCACATGCATGCAATCTCATCTATTGACACACTCACCAAGGCAAAGACAAAGAACCAATTCTGACTGGAACTGGACATGTACTTTGATAAGTTGATGCGCATAGCCACCAGCACAGACTTGTAGATGAATGCAGACATTATGCACTAGTATGTTTCTAGTCTGGCTACACTCAAGACCATGATGTGCATGCTATCCGACGACTTGGATAGAGGTGCCAAATCAGTGTACCCGGATGTAATGGAGGTAAGAGTTTTCTTTCAGAATGATGTCACCACAGAATACGTGGACACCATAATAGACTGCCAAGCTTGCAATTAGTTCGCCACCATCGATCATCAAGAGGATGTCGAAGAGTTAGACTTCCCACAGTTGTCCAAGCCTTAGCGATGTCTTGCATGGCTTACTCAATACCATTTTTTTCTCACATGGGTACATGTGGAGATTTTATTGTAAACATGTTGTAAAATTGAAAGACCAAGTTTAATAGTAGAATGTAATAGTCATGTGCAAGTTGAAGAGTCATGAGGGTAGTGGAAGAATCACAAAGGGGAATGTCAAGGGTCACCCCACCCTTTGCTATTTATAGAACCTCATAACTCATTGTACAGGCTTTTGGGAGCCAAGATTTTGATAAGTATAGCTTAGAGAAAGCTTGGAGTGTATTGTAACGAGCCTTGGCTTCTCCACAATGCAGAGCTAGTACATCTCTTTAGAGGAGCAGGCGGCAATGACTGTAATGTTCTGCTATTGGGGCTAGTGGTTGTAATGGTTTTATGTATGATTGGACCTTTCACTCTTTTAATATAATGGAACCAACATGTTTCATGCATATATTGTTATTGTAGTTCGGTTATCCCAGTTACTCTAATGATGTATGTAGTTGTAATTTACACATGTATGTATGGATTATTCCATATGTGTTTATATGAATCCTATCAATGTGTGTTAATGGTATAATCCATCACTTTGAATCGTCGTCTATCCTTCTGTCCATCTCGTGATGTCTTTCTTCTTGTGTGTTGCCTTTCAAGTTGCATGTTATCACAGGCTTCTAAGGGGCGCACTCTCCCGCCCTTCCATGTGTTAGATCCTTTCATGCACCTTCCTTGACTTACTGCAAGGTAACACCCTTACTTCCAACAAGGAAATCTTACTTACCTCTACGCACAACCGTAGTCAAGGCGATACTGTACTACCCACTATTGGGACTCCTAATCCAAATTATCTGAGGTCTCGTTGGGAACTCTTACTGGGGAGATCCCCTGACATGTTGGCGGGTCCAACACTATCAATAGTATTCTACCACCATTCAGCTAAAGGTAGCCACTATACCCATTGATGATGTTTTTTGAAGTGAAGCATCTTAGATATGTCTCCAAACATTTGTTGATTTCTTCTATTTAACCGTTGGTTCGGGGATGATATTCGGTACTTAATTGGATTTGCGTTCCTTGTAGCTTGAAAATTTCTTTCCAAAATTTGTTGGTGAAAGTGGGGTCACGATTAGACACAATTGAAGTCAACATGCCATGCAGTTTGAAGATCTAGTCCATGAAATATTGAGCCACCAAAGTGGGGGTAAATGGGTGGGATAGAGTGCAAAAATGAGCATATTTAGAAAGTTTTTCCACAACCACC
>Ga0181473_100419_pt1 | contig 10489 bp, 9 predicted proteins | sample In2P11_FD_119089 | JGI IMG/M metagenome (GOLD analysis project Ga0181473, IMG submission 119089) | Clean room microbial communities from NASA Spacecraft Assembly Facility at Jet Propulsion Laboratory, Pasadena, California, USA -... ... | reverse complement strand
GGTAGTGACCTCTAGGGATAAATAATATGACTGTGGGGATAGGTCCTCAACCACAATGTACATTATTAGCCCCATATCCATTATAGAAAAATCATCAACCCCTTTTGTGTCCCCAACTACTAGCTCAACCGAATCCAAACCCTAATAACAGACCGGTTCAGCTTGTGCAAATTGTTGAAAACTCAAACTATGAGATGAAAGAAAAAGAATGCAATGAACTTAGAATGAGGTCAGGATGCATTATCATTCCTGAGGAAGACAGAGACCAAACACCAATTGATTTAGAAACTCCACCTGTACATACACCATCCATTGTGACTGACACGGAAATAAAATAAGGAGAAGTCACAGTTGAGCATAAAGACCCTGAAAAACTTGTAGTTACTTCTCCCCTATTCCTTGAATTATTAACAATACGTAAACCAGTTGTGTATCCATACTTTGATCTCATATGGGAACTAAAAAATATTTTCACTAAAATTCCTCTCCTCCAAGCCATCCAAGATATTCCTATTTATGCTAAAACAATTAAAGAACTATGCGTGAAAAAGTCTGTGAGGAAAGTAAAAGCTCCACCCACTATTCATGTTGTAGAGACCTTTTCTTATTTACTCTTGGCTGGGAAAACACTGATAAAATATGAATATCATAGGAATCCCATAGTTACAGTCCAAATTTATGGTCACTCCTTTCCAAACACACTAGTTGACTTGGGTGCAGCCATTAACATCTTAACTATGGAAACTTGTAAGACACTTGGTATCACAGCTCTGGAACCAACCACCACCATGCTAGAACTCGTTGATCGTTCAGTGGCAAGACCAGAGGGACCTTTACAGGACATGGTAGCTTCTGTTAATTCAAGGGAGTACCAAGTGGATTTTCTCATCATAAACCCAAAAAGTCGATTAGATGGGCACCCTTTGATTTTAGGTCAACCTTGGATTGAAGCAGTTGATGCTTACATAGGTTTTCATGAGGGAAGCATGACCATTACTAGGGGGATGCTATAAAAAATCTGGTTCTATAATCTCCTACCAAACCAAGTCCGCCCATTGTGAAAATACATAAACAACCATCCACATACCTGGAAGAAAGTATTCGTTCACCACTTACAGTAGTAGAGGCCTTGAGTTCAAAAATCAGACTAAAGATGATGTGATCAATAACTTTATTAATCAATTAGCCACTTTGAATAATGTAAAATGTCAAATGTTAAAAGCAATTCTTGACAATGAAGCCTTGGAAGACCCTTTGAAAGACACTGATGATCAGCAAATCTAGACAACTACCGTTCATAACAGCAAGCCTATTGAAATTGAACGAGGCAAGATTTTAAACATTAATGATAGTGTGGACATTGACCAACGCCAAAAGCTCATTCAAGTTTTGAAAAAATATAAAGGGAATTTTTCTTGGGACTATCTAGACATGAAGGGTATAAACCCATAATTATGTATGCATCATATCTACACTGAAAAGGATGCTTGTCCTATCAGGCAACCTCAGTGGAGATTGAATCTCTGTCTCAAAGATATTGTAAAAGGAGAGCTACAGAAGTTGCTAGATATGAATTTTACTTATCCCATTTTCGATAGCAAGAGGTTCTCTCCACTAGTACTTGTTCCCAAGAAAAATGAGAAGTGGCGCATCTATGCAGATTATCGGGAATTGAACAAATCCATGCAGAAAGATCACTTTCCTCTTCCATTTATTGATCAAGTCCTTGATACACTAGCAGGAAAATAGTTCTTTTCCTTTCTGGATGGCTTCAACAGCTACAATCAGATCCAAATTTCCCCTGAAGACCAAGACAAAACCACCTTTACCTACTCGTGGGGTACATTCACTTGTAGAGTGTTTCTGTTTGGATTATGCAATGCCCCAGCTACGTTTCAGAGGGCCATACTTAGTATTATTATTGATTCAGTAAATCAACGACTTGAAGTTTACATGGATGAATTTACCCCATATGGGGATGAATTTGATCAAGTGATACAAACATTAGAGAAGGTTTTGGAATGATGCATCACCACTGGGCTATGTTTAAGTAATGTCCAGTGTCACATGATGATGATGGAAGGAGTAATCCTAGGACACTACATTTCTGCAGCTGGGATATAGGTAGATCCAACAAAGATACAGGTAATTCTCCTACTACCTACACTTTGTACTCATATGGAGGTACATATCTTCCTTGGATATGAAGAATTATAAAAAAAATCACAAATTTCTATGCCTTTGTATGCTTTAACATGAAATTTTGACTTTAAATGGTCGGATAAATGTGACACAACTTTTACATATTTGAAGAAATTAATTTCGACGGCACCAGTATTGTGTGGACCCAACTGGGAGCTACCCTTTCATATCTCTATGGATGCGTCAGATGCAGCAATAGGCACTGTCCTCAGCCAAGAGGAGGATAGAAAGGCTTATGCTATTTATTATATCAACAAAAATATTACTACTTTTGAAATTCATTATACAATAATAGAAAAGGAATTTTTAGCTGTCATTTATGCCATAAACAAATTTAGACATTATATAATTGGCTATCAAGTTTTTCTATATACTGATCATTCAACCATTAGATACTTAGCTATCAAACCCATTACAAATGGTCGAGTGACTCGTTGGTTGTTACTTTTGTAGGAGTTTGATATAGCCATTAGAGACTGTCCAGGGAAGGAAAACACAATCGCTTATTTTCTATCTCGGGCTCCAAAGATAAATGATCCATTGGAAGTAGATGATTAGTTTCCAGATGAACATTTGTTTGCCATAGCAGTTAAAACACCATGGTATGCAGATGTAGAAAACTATCTGGTGGTAGGAAAGCTACCCAAACACTTGACAGCAAGGGAAAGAAAACATATTTTCCAACATAGCACCCGATTTTCTTGGATTGGCATATACCTTTTTCATACATGGTCTAATATGTGCATACGCAGATGCATTCGTGAAGATGAAAAATACAACATCCTAGAGGCTTTCCATGACGAGGCATGCAGAGGATACTTCGAAGATTGTAGAACTGGGCATAAGGTGTTACAAATGGGCTATTATTGGCACACCATTTTTAAAGATGGTAAGAAATATGTCCAGTACTATGATATCTTACAAAGGATGTGCCATCCTGGTCAATCTCACGAAATGTCGTTGCAGCCCCAATTGGTAATAGAAGCTTTCGAATGATGGGCATTAGATTTTGTTGGCCCAGTTCATCCGGCATAAAACCAAAAGACCTACATACTGGTTGCTATAGACTATGTAACAGAGTGGGTAGAAACAATAGATTTTCTAAGAGCTATAGAAGAAGCCGTAATTAATTTCCTTTTTGGTCTATTTGTGCGATATGGTTTACCTAGGGAAGTGATAATAGATGGAGCAGCAAAATTTGTAGGACATAAGATTACAACAACTCTACGGAACCACCACATCACACATAGAGTCACTTCCCCATATCACCTGCAGGTGAAGGGCAGTTTGAAATAACCAATAATGTCATCGAAGCAATTCTGACCAAGATAGTTTCAACACATCAACATGACTGAGTTGCTAAACTGCCAAAGGACTTGTGGGCCTATCGCACAACTTGGCGAAATATTGTTGGATATTCTTCGTACCAAATTTTATTTGGAAAATAACCTATCTCTCCTATTGAATTTGAAATAAAGACTGTCAGAACAACCTAGGAAGTGGGATTGGATCTAGTGGAGGCCCAAACTAAACAACTTCAACAAAAAAATGAATTGAATGAGGCTCGACTACTTGCTCTACAATGCACCACAATTATTCAAAAGCAAAGGGAAAAGTGGCATGAGACTCTTATTAAAAAGAAGACGTTTCAAGAAGGAGACTGGGTGCTCCTCTATGATTCCAGATTCCAAGACTTGCTGGGCAAGTTACAGACAAGGTGGCTTGGCATTTATGAAATTCAATAGGTAGTACACAACAATGGCACTCTCACTTTGACTACCATTGATGACTCTGGCCATTCTTTTTGGGTGAATGGACATCGGGTGCATCTTTATCATAAACCACTCACTAAAGAGTCTTTTTTCCAATTGGTACGTGATGATCCCACTATGAAAAATTTAGCTACAGGGAGTGATGACCCAACAACTTTAATTGCATAAAAATTTATCTCTCTTCAGATGTAAATAATATATATATTCTTTTTACGATTGGTTGCAATTTAGTTTAGGCATCACCATGTAAACACGAGGATTTCTCTTGTTTTTTTGGGGGTGTGTTTAATAATTAGTTCAATCAATTGAACAACTGATGTTTAGCCAATTGAATAGTTGTTGTTCAACCAATTGAACAGATGATGTTCAAACAAATGAACAACTCCACTTTACCTTTTTCATATTTTTCTATTTAATCAATTGAACAACTGTTGTTCAATCAATTGAACATATTCGATTTCTTCTTTTCATGTGTTTTGTTGTTCAATCAATTGAATAGCTATTGTTCAATCTATTGAACAACTCCATTTCATTTTTGTGTGTTTTGCTTTTCAATCAATTGAACAACTCCGGTTTCTTTTCACGTATTTTGATGTTTAATCAATTGAAAAGCTACTATCAATCAATTGAACAACTATTGTTCAATAAATTGAACAAATTCGATTTATTTTTGTGTGTTTTGCTGTTCAATCAATTGAACAACTCCAGTTTCTTTTTGTGTGTTTTTCTGTTCAATCAATTGAATAGTTGTTGTTCAGTCAATTGAAAAATTGTTGTTCAATAAATTGAACAACTGTTGTTCATTCAATTAAATGACTGTTATGGTAGAACGAACAACTGTGATTTATTTTTTTCTTATAACCAATAATTGTTGTTCCATCGCAGGTCACTCTTTTATCAAATTGCCATTTTTCTCTCCCATGTTTTTATAGTAAAACCATATGTTTAGATTTGGAATTTGTACCTGAGATTAAAGAAAAATAGTAATATTAATACCATTATGACTTTTAAAACCTTTGATGGTTATCTTTATTCCAAAACTGACTTAGTTCATCTATATAATGGCTCATTGAATATCTTCTCTTTGCACATATCATAAAATGATTTACTATCTTAATACCATATTAGTTTATCTTTCACACTTTTAATTGATAATTCCCTTTGGTATGATGATATAGGGATAAAATCATAACATTCATTGGAATTTTTTTTACTTCTCATGCCATCCCTGACTCTTAAGGAGTAAATGAGCCTCCTTGCCTTTACAATAAAAATATGAAAATATGAAAAAGCAACACACATCTTCTTAAAGAGGATAGGGGGTCTCATCACAAGCTAGCCTACCATGATCATAAGGGTGTAACAAGTGACATTCCATTATGGCCACCACACTAGGGTAATGACCTTCTTGATAGTCAAAATTTTCAGAAGGATAGGAGGTCTCATCACGAGCTAGCCTGATCGCTTTGTTATATCCTGGTGAATGGCACTATGATTATCTTGTTACCATGCCAACATAGTGGTCTCTTTATAGCAATGAAAAGGAAAATAATCTAAATACTAATGGAGGACTCTAGCTCATTTTTGGGTGGAAAAAAACCCTGTCAAGGCTATGAATGCTTGCTAGCAATAGTGGCTCTGCTTGTGGTATTGAAGTGCTATGTTACATTGACAAATATTCTTTATTACATTACTTTCTATTGACTCATTTCTAAAGGTGAATTTACCATTTGAACAACGTTTATAACTAAATTAACCAACATGCATGGTAAACAATATCTTTATATACATTATATCATTATTTTCTGATCAATCGATACCAACATTCATTATCATTTATCATCGGTCATGCATTCATCACCTTTTCCACCTAAGGAAAATATATCTTCACATAGTGATCCAGTCTCTGTTTTATTCCTTTTATGGGTATTTCAAATCTTTTGCAACTTATATTGATCTGACCAGTTTTGTCATATTTACGTCACTTTGATTATTGACCGGCTGCATTTATGAATTCCTGATGCCCTTTCCCTTTTTCCCATGCTTTATGGTCATGGACGCCATTTTATGATTGGAGGGGGGAAGGTCTACATTATGGATATCATGTGTAATGATTATCAAAATATTTTTTGATTGGAGGGGGGAAGGACTGCATTATGAATATGTGTGTGTAATAATTACTAAACTATTTTTTGATTGGAGAGGGGAAGGTAAGCATTATGGATAGCATGAAAATTAATTATTAAGCTGTGCCAAAAACTTCTGATGTGACAAACAAAACAATTGCCCTTAATATTAACTCTAAAACAATGTCACTGCTCTGTTAATAACTTTAACATTTTGTATACGGTTTACGGTGTTGTTCCAAATTGTGAAATTGTGAGAAGAGCACATGCAAAAGTGCAAGTGAACCAACTACTAAGAAACAACAACCATGGGAGGAAAATCCATCTGTAGTGAACCTATAGTACACCAAGTATCATAATAGGCTCGTGAAATTCTTAAGCGCATCGGCTGGCTTCAATACCTAACCAAATTACAGGGATTCCATGAGGAAATAACACTTGGATTTTTGTAAAATCTACAGAATGGAAGCACAACGATGAAGGGAAGAAATATAACTGTTTCTGAAGCAGTTATAGCTGAAGTCTCTAAACTTCCAGTAGAAGGCACAAGATGGACATAAGTATGTTCTCCTGCAGGACGTAGTTGTCGTGTTCCAAAACCCATATAAACAATTGGTACACAAAGGCAAAGGGATTCAGCTCACAACTTTAAAGAAACCATGGCAGGAATTGGCAACCATTTTTTAGAGGTACATCACTTATGACGAATGTCAAGATGTGGTAAAACCTTGACAAATGAAACTATTAGCTATTTTAAAGCATAAAATTACCGTTAATTTTCCGTTTTATTTAAATTGTTTATTGCATGACGTTCCTAGTTAGGTTAGGAAGGCTAATGACCCATATTCTATCATAAGCTATCATGGTCTGATTAAGTTGATCATCATTCATGGACTGGCCCAGCAACAATTAACTTGGGATAACCTTGTAAATCCTGCATTAACCCCACCAGAAGAAAACCCAGAGACTGAACAATAGGGGGTAAAGGTAACAGGTCCAAAAAGGACAAGAAAAAGAAGGAATCATTCTTTGGCCTTGGGCCCAACAAAGCGTAGGTGCTCTACAAGGATAAAATCATAGCAGTGCACCCCAATTCCAACAGAATAAGTAGGGTCATCTCATATCCCCTCTACAAGTCCGTAAGATGATTTTTTGTAGGAATATGGGGAAGAAATGGCTTGAGTATTGGATAATATGGGGACATACTATGAAGAAAGGGATCCTTCTAGAAACTCTGAAGGGAAAAATCATTCCCTTAACTAGTCTGCCTCTGCTAGCAATTCTGACCATATTGAAACTTTTCCATTTGTTGATAATTTGGAGGGTCAGAGGGAATTAGTCCCCTCTATGAATGAGTCCCTTAAGAAAGAGGCCCATGCAGAGGAAACCCTCGGGGATGGAAATAAACTAGAGGTTATCATTCGATTGGAGTCCCCAGAGAAGGAATCCCCTACATAAGAAACCCTGGAGGATGAAAATCAACCAGGGGATACTGTTTTAATGAAGTCCCTAGAGGACGAGGCCCATGTAGAAGAAGACCTTGAAAACGAAAATCGCTCAGGAGATAATTTTCGATTGGATTCCCCTAAGAGAGAAGCCCATGTAGAAGAATACCTCAAAGATAAGAACCAATCGAGAGATATTGTTCCATTGGAACATAACCCTGATATTGGCATAGCTCCTCATGAACCTGAAATAACCATAGTTGTGCCACTGCCAATCAGAAATCCCATGATGAAGAAAATGTACAAGGATAGACTGAGGAGGTTGGCTAGGAAATATAGGAGATAGAAGAAAACAATCAAGAAATTGAGAGAGTGGTTAAAGGAAATAGTTAGGGTTCAGAAACTGAAAGTGGATATGGAAACTATAGGTACCCAGACAGAGCAATGTCCTTTGGAGAATATTGAGACTCAGACTCAAGGTCCTTGTGTTTTCTCAATGGAGACCCAAATGGACTTTCCCACCACAAATGTTGTTGTCCAAACCAATTCTAAGGAGAATGCCCAGGTAGACGGTTGTATACCCCAAGGAACATTTAAAGTTGTTGTTCAAACCGATTTCAAACGAAATGCCCCAGCAGATTACTGTATGTCCCAAGAAGCAGCTGAAGCTGCTATTCAAACTGACTCAATGGTAACACAGGATGATGAAACTCAGACAGAGGAAACCTATCACTATGTTCCTCTATTAAGGGAAGCTGTTATCATGAAATTACGTAATGAATTAAAAAAGACTTTGTAGGAGTTGGTTCAACATAAGGAAGAAGTAGTACTATTATAGGTACACTAGGAGTTGTGGAATAAATTTGAGGCACTTACTGTAACAGAAGATTAGACTTTCAAAAACGTCAAAGATGAGTAGAAGAAATTAGAGAAAGCACAAGCCAAGGTGCAAAAGACCAAGGAGAAAATTGAAACTATTTGTTCCTTTATTCTGATGCTTTGTCTTGTCGATCACCTACCACTAATTATGCACTATTCTTATTAGAAAGATACCTCTTGTTGAAAGTTAGAGCTATCAAGACTGGTAAGTCAACGGAATTCAAGAACACTCCAGACTTTGTCAACTGTTTTAAGGAACAAAATGAACAGGTACAATGCCTTCTATGTGAATTATACATGCACAATTTTTTCTTGGAGGATGAAATGGACAGTAATCTTGGCCTCTTCATTGGGGATATTCAATTTCAAGCTTTTCTCTCTTTTGCTACCAATCAGATTAAATGGGCTAAAGCATATAACACTTTTCAAAAAGGGGAATATGGTATAGATTTATGGGTCAAGGGAGAACCCACGAAACCCTTACATCTTTCTGTCTAGCATAAACAATTCATGAAACGAACAAGAGTCGTGGCTCAATTAGGACCACTCCATACACATATCATACAAGTAGGAAATAAATACTTTTAGGAAATTAAGGAGGAATCTTTGTTAGTAGCAAGACAAAGATGGGAAGCACCCACTAATAATGTCGAGAACATGGAGCCATTTGGGTAAATAAATTTCAAAGTTGCTACTACTCGCCTACACAAATACAGAAATATGGTCCTAAGTGTTATCACAAAACCTAACCCTGACAAGGTGCCGATCAGGTAGACCTTGAGTAATTGTTTCAAAGCAACTTTTGGCTAAGGCTTAGCGTCCTCAACTTGAGAGGGCTCTCTCACTAGGTTAAAGATTTTGATAGTGGATTAGATGGCTAACTCTATGAAACAGATAAAGGAGTGTAAATGGTTGAAACATAGTCAATAAACATCCATTGGGCTTATGGAGTCAGAAAATGCTTAGTATGACAACAATATTAGCTGAACATGGAAATCGAGGCATCAAAAGTTCAATATATCAGTTAACACATAGAAACATGTAGTAAACACTGTCTACAAATGCATGAAGGAAGTTAGAGCATTTCCAATGAGTTCTAAGTATCATACATTCATACTACTGCAAATAAGGAAATGAGGACAAACATAAAACAAGCCACCATTGAAATCTTTCTGAATCCTGAGAAGTAAAGCCAAAGTCTGTATTCATAAAAGCATAATCTTCTACAATGACACAATATGAGTGTTTTCTCTGAAAATTTCCAACCCTTGGTGCATTACACCTCTTCCTCTTTATAGAGTTCATTACAGCTTGGATTCCTTCCTCCAACATGAGGGGAATTCGAATTTCAGTTGACCTGACACCTACTGATCCTTAAACAAACTATTAATTACAACTAGGAGTGTAACTCTTTATTATGCTGGAAACAACCTTTACTATGAATTAAATTTGATATTGACAGCTGCTTCTCCTTAACTTCTACCTTCGTGATGTCCATAACCCCTGGCTAGCCTTCAATAGCTTCTCCTTCATCTGCCCTGAAATCTAGGAAATTGTCCCATGCTCTGTTCTGGCTGAAAAATACGTGTTTGGATAGAGCTTTTATCTCCTCATTAAAAATGTATTTTGTAAAACTAAAGGAGGCTTTTGTATACCACTCTATGCTGAACAAAAGCCTCTCTTGTTTTTTTGCAATACCTTTCCTACTGCCCAGAAACTGTCTTTAAATATTAGGTGTAAACTGGTTTATGAAAAACTACTCCTACAGTAGTTTCATAGCACAATTTGAGTCATCAACTTCTCCCAACTCATAATGAATTTGACAGTAGATAAGTATGTTAGGAAGAATAACCTCTTTCGGTTTTCCAAAATATGCTTTCAGTTGCTCAAGAGACCTCCTGGAAGTTGACTACTTAAAACAATTTTTCCGCTGAAAAAGGTTGCTTCAGTGGTTTCGTAGCGCAAAACTTTGTTCTTGTAAACATTTTTCATTTTGTGAATTTTTCCTTTGCTTGGACTTTAAACCTTCTCAAATTCCCTCCTCATATTCCCCAGCAACATCCTC
>Ga0181473_100417_pt1 | contig 10498 bp, 15 predicted proteins | sample In2P11_FD_119089 | JGI IMG/M metagenome (GOLD analysis project Ga0181473, IMG submission 119089) | Clean room microbial communities from NASA Spacecraft Assembly Facility at Jet Propulsion Laboratory, Pasadena, California, USA -... ... | reverse complement strand
ACGAAGGGCGTTTACGGCCACTTCAAGGAAGTCGAGGACAGCAATCTAGCACCCTGGCTGCATGTGGACGATGACTGCGTGCCGGATATGGCGAAAGTAGTGGGAGCTCTGCCATCAGAGGTTGCAGTGATGCAGACGTTGACGGCAAACCTACATTTACTGATGGCGAGTTTCTACCGGCCGACGAAGGAGAGGTATAAGATCATACTTGAGGGGAAGGCGTTTCCTTCTGATCACGTGTGTTTCATAATGTCTGGAGCATAGACTTAATGATCTCAGCTAACGCGCTCTCAGTACGCCGTCGAGTCCCACATCCGCCACCACGACCTCGATCCAGCAGCAGCAATGGTCCTCATCGAGCCCGAATCCAAAGCCTCACCTATCCTATCAACAGATCGCATCCTCTCAATCATCGACAAACACGCTCCCGACACTGCTCTCATCCTACTACCAGGCATACAATTCTACACAGGCCAATACTTTGAGATCCCGACCATCACCGCTCACGCTCAGAGCAAAGGCATCACAGTCGGCTGGGACCTCGCCCACGCAGCCGGCAATGTCCCACTCAAGCTCCACGACTGGAATGTCGATTTCGCGGCTTGGTGCACATACAAATACCTCAACTGCGGACCTGGCTCGATAGGCGGGTGCTTCGTGCACGAGCGACATGGGCAGGTCAAGGAGACACCGAGAGGCGACTCCGACGGCGCGCCAGAGGTAGAGTACAGACCACGACTCGCCGGCTGGTGGGGCTCCTCGAAGTCCTCACGCTTCGCTATGAAGAATCGGTTCAACCCCATCCCGGGCGCAGCAGGCTTCCAATTGAGCAACCCTTCGGTTGCGGATACTACTGCGTTGAGAGCGAGCTTAGACGTCTTTAAGCAGACTGATATGGAGGCGCTGAGGGAGAGGAGTCTGAAGCTTACCAAGTACCTCGAGGACTCACTCGATATTCTAGACAAAGAACAGCAGTCTTCTTCGGGGCGGTGCTTTAGCATCATTACGCCACGTGAGCCGGAGCAGAGAGGTGCACAGCTTAGCATAGTGCTGGAACCGGGGTTGCTGGATGTGGTGATGGAGAAGCTGGAGCATGCTGGTGTGGTTGTGGACGAGAGGAGGCCGGATGTGATTCGGGTTGCGCCTGCGCCGTTGTATAATACGTACAGTGATGTGTACCTGTTCATCAAGGCGTTCAGGGAGGCATGTCTGGAAGCGAAGAAAGGAGGTTCTGCAGGCCAGAGTGTAATGGCCGGGGGCGGCAAAGAAGACAAGGGGTGGAGCGAGATCAAGTGATCTGCAATGCCCTGTATTGGCGGCTTGTATACACATATGATACAACGCTGAAGCGCAACGCTACTGCAACCAAAAGTTCGAATGCTTCATCTCCCTGTTAGTCGATCGATCCAACTCCGGCTCGTGCCCGACACATCATCAACGATCAATTGTGCTTGTCTGTCCAATGGGCCTCCCAGCGGTCTGGCCACCTCTTCCAGCTTTGCACCCTTGTCTCCTGTTCTCGTTGACCTTATCCTCTACAGCCTGCAATACACTTCTATCATGCTGCTGACCAACTGACTCCTGCTTCAGCGCCTGGGTTGTTGCACCAGCCGCGGCACCCAATCTCCCACCCTTCTGCTCTTCTGTCGAAAGTCCACTGTACAACCAGCTCGTAGCCCGCTTGAACACACCCGGCCTATTCCGCCTCGCCTCCGCCGCCTCATCAGCAGCTCTCTCCCGATTAATAAGCAACATCTGATCCTCCGTCGCCTGCCCGATCGCCTCTGCTCTCCTCGCCTCAGCAACATCCCTCGCAGTCTTCGCCTGCTGTTCCGCTAGCCACTCATTCCTCCTTCTCCGGTTATGCAACAGCATATCCGTTATCCCCGCCGTAGCAACACATCCACTGATAACAGTCAGGCCTATAAGGCTGACGGCCGTAACTCTGTGCGCTCGGTCTGCCCATACACGACCGACTCGGACGACTGCATCGAGGCCTGACTCCTTTCCTCTTCGGGAGGCTTGGGCAGCGGAGCGTAGTCGGGCGATCTTCTGTTGAGGTGTTTCGCCTGCGGGCGCAGAGCCGAAGTCTATTTGGTTGCCTGTGAAAGATGTTGCGCTCGATCGGGGGGCGCTGGAGTTGAAGGAGGTCGAGCTGGAGGCGTAGGGGCCGGTTGCTGTGAAGCGCGTGGCGTCCGAGGGGGAGCGTGCCATATTCGGCAGTAACGGAGTGGAGCGGGAGATCACAGGCGTTCAATGGCGTATGTACAGCGTGATGAATGTCGTCGTTTAGATGTCAATGATCTCCTGTAACTTTTTGATGACCCTCGAATTCAATGACCCGGGTGCACGGGCCCCTTCGCGGCGGTCCCGAAACTGAACTTCACCTGAAGTTCTTCTCCTCCTTCTTACCACACATGTTGCTGTGACGAGAGTGTCTATTCGAACGCAACAGCCGCTTCATACGCCACTGTACGGCCCGGTGGTTATCGTGAGAATCTGCAGCAGGTATGAACGGGCAGGGCGGAGATACGCCTGATCTGCAGGCAATACTTGCCACGCTTTCACAATTCACCAACCCCGCTGCGAATGGTGTCGCGGCTCATGGCAACGCTGGTGCCGTACCATATGCTCCAGTGGTAGTGGCAGAAGCTCAGCATGCACCACAAGCGGCAGCACAGGATCCGAGGCTAAGGCCGCAGAGTCGTTCTGCCACTGCTTCGCCCAAGCCCATGATCGACCCCGCTACGATAACGACGTGGCAAGAGGGCCTGAGGTGTGTGACCAAGATTGCTGCGCAGAATGCGCAATTCGCTGTAAGCATACGACGGGTAAGTGAAGCAGGCATTTCCTCATAGACAGACCCGCAAGAACCCATTGACACCCCATACAGATGATTAGCGATCAGAAGAAGCACGAGCTACAGTGGTACTCCGATCGTCAAGCCTTGAAGCAAGCGCAAGCGAAGCGGGCTACCGACTCCGCGAAGGCAATGTCGATACTGCAATCTCTTGGCAGTGCCAATCCGGGAGTGGCGGCTACAGGTCAGACCGAGCAGGAGAAGAACGCAGAGCTCCAGCAGTTCGATCGCAAGATCTACGTTGCGCAGTTGGCAATGGAGGAAGCTATGACGGGCGAGATGAAGGGCTTGGGGGTGCCGTTCTTTGGAACCCATCAAAGCCTCGTGTCGCCTGATGCAGATGGGGCGAGCAGTAAGGAGGTGTCTGATGGGCGTGCGAAGTTCAGTCGACCTGTCACGGAGAGCAAGTTGCTGGCGTTGCGGAGAAAGATGGTTGGGCACTTGGAGGACTTGTATCGGGATTGAGCGGGCCTGTCGTTGTGCGTATATGGTGTGCGCATTCAAGAATACCGTCTCTTCAGGCAGAAAATGAACAATGCACCTTTCGCATCCCGGTAGAGACGTCCGTGGTTCAGCATTGCCTACTTTTCGCCAGCCGTCGGGACTGCAGTCTCGCAGTCATGACGTACGAACTACCGCGCAATGCGACCAGCTTCCCTACGACGGTGATCCAATCCCAGCATACTGCGCAGGCTACTGGAGTCCTGCCGGAGCGCAGAGTGTAGGGAGACAGTGCAGGCATGAGATCATAGCCGATAGTCACATCAAAAGCGCGATACGAGCGCTATCCTTCGTCAGTAAGTCCGAGATATCACGGGGGCGGCATTGCTCAGTAGTTCGACAGGAGAGGCGCATAAATGATTTAGACAGTGTTTTCGAACTTATGCATCCAACATTGGCTACTCACAATACCAGCGATCACAAAACTTCCGACACACCCACGACGCCGAAACGAAATCGAAGATAGCAAAAAGCTCATCACTCCACACGTAATAGTAACGCTCGTGGAACCACTCCAGCTATCTACCTCACACTGTGATTGGGTCTGTTGAGCAGAAAACATTATAACATATACCAAGTCCCCAACTGGTAGCATGGTATATCCCGCAAAGCAAAACGCAAAAAGAAACTCTTCCGAAGAAGATAAGGAGAACTCGGTTCAACCCATCACGGCTTCTTAGGCTCACATGAATTCTAACGTTGCGGTTTTGCCTTGTATTGCTCTGTACTGGGATTCTATTTACGACTTCGTCGACCCAAGAGGTTCTTAGTCGCATTTTCAGCTGACTGATGGAGAGCTTGGATTTGGGAATGGGATATATACTGACCAGCGCAGGGAGCCGAGATGGAGCCGAAGTGTGACGGAGGGTCGAGGTAAGCGGCGAGGGTAGAGAGATGCACGATGTAACATCCCGAAGAACATTGAAGCTTGCACAAAGTAAACGTGCATCTTTTCCACAGGTCAAGACTCTCGCTGTGCGTTCACTTGAGGCCAATCTGGATTAGGTGCTTTCCATTGCGGTTCGCGATATACACATGTATAAGCATGTGAACGCCAAGCCTGTTTCACTATTCAGAGCTCCGCGTTTGATGCGAGCTTCATTGTTGATCACAACAAACACCACTTCAACTTCCAACATTCGTTTACTCAATCGGACTACCGTACATCATTCGACTTCAACCTCTCACCCAGATACATCATCATCAATCAATCCTCCGCCAACATGCGCAAGACACCGGCACTCACCCTGCTCGCCATACCGAGCGTCGCGGCCAGCGTGTTCGAGGGTCTCCCATCATCTGCCCGCATTTTCACAGACACAACGGAGACTCTGAGCATCAGCATGAACTCGCTCACCATGGCTGCACCTTCGCCGACAATGACCACAGCTCTCCCGACCGACACCATCGTACCCTCAAACGTCCTCACCTTCCTCCCGCTACTCAACACCACGGTCACTGCTTCCGAGATTGCAGGCACCACGGGTGTGGCGGTCGTTGACGGCACGACGCTCTCGTTTCGCTTGCAGGGCATCACACTCAGCGACGGTGAAGCCTTCAGCTTGGGCTTCAATGGGCTGGTGGACAGCATGACCACTGCGCTATGGACAACCGTTAGCGAGACAAAGGCCACGTCTACAGCAACATTTGCGGATTTGACTAGCGCCGAGAAGCGCGATACTGATCAGCTGAATCACGACGGGTTGGCTGAGCGCCAGCTCGACCGTGACGACCTGCCCCCGTGGCTCAGCATTGTTGAGAGCATCGCGAACAATTGTCAAGCATCTCCGTCTATGGCTATGGCGCCTTCCGCTATGTCGAGCTCTACTGCGATTGCGCCATCGAGTTCGACTTCCACAGCCGCGCCGCAGAAGCGTACGATACCTGGAAGCCCCCAACAGGTAGGGACCCATTCCGCGATCCAATTAGAGATGACGGCTAACGCTTGCAGACCACGGCCAATACGTTGACACGTACTCTGTTGAAGACCAGCTTTGAGACCATCACTCGCACTTTGAGCATCCCCCAGGTACGTATACTGGTGAATTGAGCCCTTGGAGGCTTTCTAGGACATCCAGCCTCTTCCAGAAACATGTGAGACATCTGCTAACTCTTACTCGCTTCAAGGTGACCGAACTTGTGAAGGTCGCGCACACAGACAGTGATGAAGTGGTGTCGTCCATCGGCTTCAGCGGCACCGCTTGCTCTCATTGGGTTTGCGAAGAGCCGTTCAATGGCAACACTTGGCCTATAACCACCAAGACGGTAACGCACGAGGTTGCATCGTCAGCGAGTTCGAACAGCTCGAGCTCCGTGCAGATGACGACTCTGACGGACGTGCCATTTGCGACCAACCACACTACCGTCATACCCGTCGCTAGCTTGCACCCGCACAAGAACAACACATCGATCGACACGGAATCATACATTGCTATGTCGACCTTCAGCTTTTCAGCGGCGCCAATTCCGTCCGGGAACAGCAGTATCGGCACCACAAGCAGCCATAGCACAGCGACGAGTACTAAGGTCATTCGTCCAGGTGCTACGGAGGTCACGACTACTACTGGCGATGCTGCGACAGCAACCTCTGCGCATGCCATTACCAGCAACATTGCCGGCAACCACAGTTCAGGTGCTACGTTGATGGCGGAGGTGCAGGGACGGCACTATGCAATGGGTGTCGTCATGGCTGTGGCGTTCTGCGCGGGGATGGCTTTCTTGCTTTGAGAGAGCGGTGTCTATCTGAACCTGCGAGATCGTGCTGCTTGGGGGAGCGGCTGTAGGCGGCTGCTAGATTGCAAGATTGTGTGATGCGGCTCCAGTTCGGTTGACATGAGACTACGGCTCTTTCTTCCGGCTTGCATACCAAGGGGCGTGCGATCATCATTGAGGTCTGTTTGTTCAAAAGCGTTCGATTCAGATTGGTGGATACCTTACATTGAGTGCATCAATGCATCTCAGGTGTGCTGCAGTTGACTTTCTATAATCAGTGATAGCCAGTTCCGAGCATCCTACCGCTCCACAGAAGATCTCGCTGCTTTTCGCATCTCAGGGACGCAGACTCGGTCTTGAGCGATACGTGGCGTATACGGTTCCTTGATCGCTGCGATCTTGCTTTGAGAGCTTCCGAACTCTTTTGTAATCTCTCTTCGCACCCAGACTTGTGAGTTGCCCGCCGGGCGATACAAGAGTTTTGTCATCGTTCAACACAGGAAGGAGGTACTTTGCCAATCTAGGAGTGTTGACCGACGAGGAAGGTGGAAAGATTTGTGGCATACTGCTGTAGCTGTGCAGAAGACTCTGACAGTCGGTAGACTCTGCGATGAGTTTCTGCATCGACCTTACTCCCACTCCACGTCTCCATCTGCGTTTCGTGCCCAGAACCCATCACAGCTCCTGATTAGTCCTATTGCTGGGTCGCGTTTCGGTCAGCACGAGATCGAAGCTTTCATGGGCGATGACATGCCCGCCCTCATCCTCATGTCGGAACTCGCAGCCCAGCCAGCCCATCTCCGTCATACCCTCAAGCCGTAGTCCCAATGCCAACACCTTACCCGCAGATCCCATAGCGGCACCATTGTTCTGAGCGTTGCCGTCAACGATGGGTGCGAGAGTGGCATCCAAAATCGCCAGACTAATTTTCGACTCGTTCATAGCCGCGGCGAAGGCGCCTTGAAGCTGGGGATCGAGCATGTAATCCACGTAACTGGAAGTTACCACCAGCAATACCATGAAAGTTATTAGCGCACCATCATGCATGTCTCGCGGACGCTCCAATGCTGGTGTACTTACCAACCCAACCGTCTTCAGTCCTCTGTATATGTGAGCCATCTCCTGCCAAAAACCTGTCGTACTGGAAAGCCTGTTCCGGCCACAAGAACACCTCCTTCTCCAATCCGTGCCCATTGCCCACGATCAGAGAGAGGTACTTCAACCCGAGATCCTTTTCAGCCTCTCCACGACAGGAGTCAAGGACCAGGGCTCTGTCAGCTTCAGCCTCGGCGGTAATCTCTGCGATAGCTTCTGGATCGTTCTCAAATTGCGTCGTTGCCTTGAGAGCCTTCTGTATTTCGAACATGCCTTCCTCTGGATCGCTGCCGGAGACGTGTACACGGTAGTATGCAGCCGCTTGATGCTGAAGGGGGTTGTAGGTGTCTCCATCAGCGACTGTTGGGCTGCGAAGCACAAGACGGTGGCCGATAAGCTGCTGAGGATCAAGCCGCTCAGGCATGGGCATGTTCGGGAAGATGGCATCCGGATGGTAAGCCATTCTGTGCGATCGTATGGGAGGGCGTTGGATGTGAGACCTTGCTTTACCCTTTCGCAGTACGAAACCATATAGAGGCGGCACTGCTGCCTTCCCTTTGATCACGATACCCATCACAACATGCAAATAACGGCTTCAGAGTATGGCCAGATGAGACATCGTAGGAACCAGCTGCTTTCTTCCAGAAGTCTCCGCTGCAGGCCAAGACACTCCAAACAACTTCACCGTCCAGACTCTTCTAGGTGCTCCCACTCTGTTCCGCCAACTCCATCACGGCGTTGTCACTTCGCAACCCCTCTGCCCAACACCTTTCCTCTCCGTCGGTAGCCCTGCGGCCAAACTTCGGCACCCCATGGTGAAGAGATATATACATGAGCGAACATCACCAGAGCATCATTCGCTCAGTCAGGAGACGTGGTCCAACTGGTAGGGTACTTTCGCAGGGTGGGCCCTGCGTGTCAGTTTGGACCGTTCGTTGAAAAGACCGTGAAGTCTAGAAGCCCTGCGAACAGGGATGCCAGGTTCGAGTCCGGCCGTCTCCAGTTCTTCCCTTTTGCAGACTTCAAAACGATGGCCTGGAGGTCAGAAGAGCCGGCCAGAATCAGATATGTTTTGACTAGGTACTGCGTGATCTCCGGATGGGTTACACCATGGCTCGCATCAAATCGTCTTGCGGACTTCTTTGTTTCTTTCGCTGTCTTGTATGATATCTTGCACCAAATTCAAGCAAGGGCTACACGCGTGGCGGAGTATCTTCGGTCAAGCGCCACTCATGGTATATGAGTACCATGGTCTCTTGAGGTGAGCATCAATTGGGGACGTGGTCTCAACGGTAAGATACAGTCTGCTCTGCCGCGCTGTTTGGAAGGGCATGTCTCGCCCTTTTCCGGCATCAGACTGGGATGCTAGGTTCGACTCCGGCCGTCTCCAGAATCTCTTTTGCTTTCCATAATCACGCTGGTCAACGATCACATGCAACAGTCGTCCGTTGGCTGTTTTCAGTCCTGGCGCTCGTTGACGCACGCCGGAACAAGTTCGGCTCCTTCGTTCAAGAGAATATGGTGATGATGATTTCGCGTGATCTGCCAGAGGAGACGTGGTCTAATGGTAGGATACTCGAAGCAGGCGCAGGAAGGCCCGGCACCGTTGGCTGGGACACCGCGCCGCTTCTTGGGATGCTTGGTTCGACTCCGGCCGTCTCCAAGATATTCCTTTTGCGTCGCCAAGGTATGGGTCAATGATCACACGGGAGGGCCGCTCATCGGACTTCCGTGGCTGGCTCGCTCTCCAGCGTGAGACTGCTACCATCCGACGAATCTGGAGCAACTGGCAGGTACTAGAACGATGTTGCCTGGGATTGCATCTTGAAAGTGTCTCGCATTCGCCCAAACCTATCCCTGGGGTATCATAGTAGCAAAAGCTCCACCCGAAACGCCATGAACAATGAGTGCTTATCCTTCCCGCTCCACTACTCTGTACCCGTATACTTCTCCCCAGCACTCTTGAACAGCTCCTCCTGCGCTCGGATAAGCTCCTCGTTCGTCATGCCCGACTGCTCGATCTTCGTCTGTTTTCGCTCTCGATGCTATACAACTGTCAGCACACCACTCCTACCAGCGCCCCTAACACCACCCCACTTCCATCCTTGCATCTCCAGAGGATGCTGTGGGACAAACATACCGCCATACTACTCTTAAACTCCCCCGCCACCCTCTGCAACTCGGGCACATACTCCCCAAACCCCAACTCCTCCAGCGCTTTCGTAATATGTTCAGAGGCTATCGTCTTCTTGGCGTCCTTTTCCGCGATGTCGTTGGCCTCGGAGGTCAACATGGTGATGAACTCGACGCAGCAGTCTATCAGCATGTCGCGGCTGTCTTTGGCGAAGGACAGGGTTTGGGTGTGGTCGCCTTGGATGGAGGGGGAGGCTAGGACTTCGTTGATGATTTTTTGGACGGTGGCTGAGAGCAATACTGGGATTAGTGTCTGAGATAAAGGGTATGTGTGCGTGTGCGATCAGCGCTTGCGCCTCAGTTTTGTCCTGATTTCCTCGCGCTTATATATATACATATTATGTGGCGCGGTGTGAACGAATCCTCTGTCATTGCCGGCCTTCACTCTTGCCGTCGGCATGTTGCGTGACTGATGTTGCTGCTCTTGGGTAGATGGATGGGTTTAGGTGTGCGTACGTACCTTTTGGAAGGGAGAGGTCATCGTTGCCTGTGCGATCGTGTTAACGCCTGTGCGATGCTTGTGGAAGGAGGTGACAGCGGCAAGATAGAGTAGGTGGAAGGCAGACTCCGGTGGTAGGAGTGTGTGGATGGTCGTACCTCCAAATTCTTTGTCCGACATGATGGGTGGTGATGTCGATGTGTTCGAGAGATCCTGCGCAGTATCAAGGTGCGAAAGACTCGAGGATGCAATCCCAGGCAACATCGTTCTAGTACCTGCCAGTTGCTCCAGATTCGTCGGATGGTAGCAGTCTCACGCTGGAGAGCGAGCCAGCCACGGAAGTCCGATGAGCGGCCCTCCCGTGTGATCATTGACCCATACCTTGGCGACGCAAAAGGAATATCTTGGAGACGGCCGGAGTCGAACCAAGCATCCCAAGAAGCGGGGGAGAAGTATACGGGTACAGAGTAGTGGAGCGGGAAGGATAAGCACTCATTGTTCATGGCGTTTCGGGTGGAGCTTTTGCTACTATGATACCCCAGGGATAGGTTTGGGCGAATGCGAGACACTTTCAAGATGCAATCCCAGGCAACATCGTTCTAGTACCTGCCAGTTGCTCCAGATTCGTCGGATGGTAGCAGTCTCACGCTGGAGAGCGAGCCAGCCACGGAAGTCCGATGAGCGGCCCTCCCGTGTGA
>Ga0181473_100413_pt1 | contig 10517 bp, 7 predicted proteins | sample In2P11_FD_119089 | JGI IMG/M metagenome (GOLD analysis project Ga0181473, IMG submission 119089) | Clean room microbial communities from NASA Spacecraft Assembly Facility at Jet Propulsion Laboratory, Pasadena, California, USA -... ... | reverse complement strand
CAAGGACAACGATGAGGACAGCGAAGAGAGATCCCAAACCACGACCAGCAAACCAAAATCTAAAACAGTGAAACAGCCACAGAAATCGCAAACAAAACGCGTGCCCTACGGCATGCTGATCTGGGCAACAGGCAACAAAGCTGCGCCGCTACTCGACAACCTAGCCGTGCGGTTCCCGGACAAGGGGATGAAGCGCATCCTGACAGATGACCGTCTGCGTGTGTACGCGAGCAACAAAGCGATTTCGAACTCGGACGGCATAGACAAGATTTATCCGGACGTGTTTGCGCTTGGGGATGCGGCGGATATTGATGGGTTGAGTCTGCCGACTACCGCGGAGGTTGCGGTGCAGAAAGCAAAATACCTGGTTGCGCAGTTGCATCTACTTGCATCGTCGTCGTCGTCTTCTCTTTCCTCTTCATCATCATCTTCTTCTTCACAACACTCTTTCAAAGATTCGTTCAAATACACTGCCAAATCGCTTGTGTCGTACATCGGCAGTCGCGATGGAATCATTGCAGGCAAAGAAAGCAGCGGCAGCGACGAAGGCTGGACGGGCCGCTCGGCGTGGGTCGCGTGGCGAGGAAGCAGTCTTACTTGGAACCGCAATTGGAGATCCAGGTGTGCGATTTGTATCACTTGGTGCCTTAATTGGGTGTTTGGAAAGGAGATTGCGAGGTTGTAGTGAGGCTTGGGGTATATCTAAGGATATTAGAACTTGGTGTGCTGTAGTTAGAGAGTTTCAGGTTGGGTGGACGGGTGTACTATCGAGTTCATCGAAGTCCAAACCCCAAGGCAAAAAGCTTGAAGTTAAAGTGGAAGTGTGAGGTGCAACTTTGTTTTGAAGTTTTGTCACTACAACCCACACCACAAGGCGTGTCATAGTGACAAAACTGCACGGCTCTCATCTTTGTCATCCGAAGTCTACAGCCAGAAATCTACACTCAGAAATCTACACTTAGAAATCTATATTTAAAAATCCACATTCAGCATTCGAAGTCTTACCTTTATCCCATCACGAGTCCTGCACGCTCGATGGTATTGGTGGACATGGATGCGCTGCAACGCGAGTTGAAAACGGAAGGGGAAATGGAAGTTGAAGATAAAATCGAGAGGTCACGGGCTATAGAGGTCCTGCGCCAGGCTGCTTCCTCGCTGTACCCATGCGGATCTGTGTACTCATCAACGTCGCGTGTATGCATAACAAAACAGCGTTCAACCCATCCCCAGCCTTTCCCGCAGACCAAGTCCTTCTTCGACCCCTCGAATGGCAAGGCCAGGACGGTGTATGCACGAGGACAAAACGCAGAAAGAGAAAGAAAAACCCCACGTCCAATCTGGAAACAAGTTTTGTCTTGGAGATGCAGGAAGAGAAGAAATATTGCCGGGTGAAAAGAGGGACGTGTCCCGTTTCCAGTTCTCGAATTGTTTCAATATAGCTTTTTGTGACGGGTGAAGTCATCGCCTTGCGAACGTCCATACACACAGCCAGCCATTGTCCATGCCAGTCACAGCTATCTCATGTACCATCACGCATGCATTAGATCATCTGGCGACCACAAAGTTCCTTCCTTCCAAATAGACGGTCTGATTCCACCATTTTTGCTTGAGCCGACATCATGTCCATGTACACCAGACAACCAGATAGACAGATAACCTCCCGATTGTGTTAGACTAGACCTCCTGGTACAAACAACAATGACATGAAACCGACCGTACATTCCAGTACTCCAATTACTTTTTTTTCTTTAGTCCCCAGATAGACAGCCGTCCACTCATCCAGACAGAGACAGCTAAAAAGCCAGTAGAAAAACAAGCCAGAACAAGAAAACAACAACCTCATAAAAACTCGTCATTCATCATACTCATATCATCATCTCCTCCCCCATCAGTGCTCGCAAATGTCGTCTCCCTCACATCCCTACCCCCACTCATGCCCGAACTAGTAGGGTGTCCAAGAACAAGCTTGCTCGCGCCCGCAAACATATTACCAAGCGCGTACGCAAGTCCCGATGCCGCAGCGGTGGACATCGCCTGGCTGACATCGCTGTACGCATAGTTTGTCATATCAGGCGCATGATACGCCGTATCGAGAGAAGTAGTCGGAACAGAACTGATTCTCGACTCCATCCTCCCGAGTCCACTAACACGATCATCAACGAACCCACTCCTCAACCCAACCACCCGTCCCAGAAACCTGAATACTCCAACCAGCACGACCCAAAACGGGCCCAGCAGCCACGGACCCCAATATTCGATCTTGCTCCAGCGGACCAGCATTGTCGGTAGGACATAAGGGAACACAGGCTCGGTTCTAGCGGGCCAGGTGTAGTAGCTCGCGTGCGTCGGGTGGCAGTACATCTCGCATAGTGTGTGTTCTGTCACGAACCAGGTCCATAGTATGAGCGTGAGGATCCCGAGTGGTGTTGGTTTGGGGAGGTAGGATAGTACCTTTGCGAGGGTGGGTGGGAGTCTTGAGAATGATGAACTGGAGCTGCTGGTGCTAGTGGTGCGTGATCGTGGGTAAAATAGAAGCGGGATTGGAATGCGGATATTTAGGATTGCTGATGGGAAGTACGATGGAGGCGTGTATGTGTGCGTATGCGCTGGATCTGTGGCGATGCCGCAAGTCGTGCAGGTCTTGCTCACACCAGGCAAAATCATCGGAGTTTTTGTGGGTTGTGTCAATTCCGATCTAGTCACGGGTTCAGGCTTATTGACCTGATGCTCCAGCTTCGAAATGCCTCTCCTCGCATCGTGAATATTCGTCCGCAACCTCTCGAGCTTGCTGCTCAGCCGTTCTAGCACTTCTGCTTCTGCTTGTGTACCGATCAGGTCACCGTTTCCTGCTGCGTCAGGTCGTTCTGCTAGCTCGTCGAATGCTTCGTGCTCAGCGCCCAATCGAATTAGGGTCGTCATATCATTTTCATCCAAGGACAGCAGGTCTTCGATAGATTGCAATGTTGCATCGCCTAAGTTAAGAGTGTCGTTCTCACCACGAGCTGCAGTGGTAATGTCTTGGGATGGCAGACGTTTCTTGGCTTTTTGTTTCTCGATCAGATCGGAGAGAGCGCTAGGTGGCATTTCAGGCTTTGTAACGATCACTGGGAGGTCTGCTGATTTTTCTGCTGAAGGCTGTTCAGATTCTCTGGCAGATTCGACTGCAGCTGGCTGAGATGATGTAGCTTGGTCTTCGAGCTCATCAACTTCTTCGATCACCTCTGGAGCCATGGCAGAAGTTGTTCGTCGGCTGTTCGCAAGTGGCGTATCAATCCATCCCCCAGCATGAATATGAGGTGTCTGTGTATATTTCGGTGCTTTTTGTGTTTGTCGGATTGTCTTCACTGTATCAGGTAGAATTGTGTCCGTCCATGCTCCAGTGATTTTGGGAGTCTCTGCAATGATGGCTGGTTCCTCATTATGAGGTTTGATGGCCTCATCAGAAGCAGCGTCGCTCACTGACGGTCGACTAGAACCAGCTGAACTCGTCCGCTTCTCTGTCTCGGGCAAGACATCGTTTTTTATCTGTGCTGATACCAGTTCTGGCGTAGGACTTGGTCTTGGTGTAGTGCTTCGCGCTCTCGCTAACCTTTGCAAGGTATCGTGAGATGTTTGCCTGCTGGCTCCAGGTCGAGATAACGTTTCTTTGTCGTCGCTTTCAGATTTCGATAAGCTGTTCTGGGAAGCTCTATAAACCAATACAGGTGTATCTGGAATTGGTTCGCCATCGCTGTACTCAATCGATGGAATGGGGACCTCTTCAGGTTCTCGCTCGGGTCCGATACTGAATGTTCGGGAAGATTTCCTAGCAAGCTCTCGAGGATCTTTCTTACCAATCTCATCAAGTCTGTTTGTCGTTACACCTTGCTTTGCCAGGTCTTGAATTTCCCTTTCTCGATTCTGATCTATTGTAGTAGAGCGGGCGCGTACCGGTGGACTGTTAGAAATTTGGAATGATGTCCCTGTAAAGTCGTTCTCCCATCCCTTGGCCTTGTCTAAATGCCGTCTGGCTGGTGAAAGGGACAGCTCAAGCGTCTGGTCCTCTGCTGGCGCTGGTATGGTCGGCTTGTGAGCGACCGGTTTATCATCTGCAGCGGCTGCCGCCCAGTCAATATTTGAAGAAGCATCATCGGTGATATCGTCTTTGACCTCATCCAACTCTCCAATTGTATTTCTCCTGTTTTTGATGTGATTGAAGAATCGCGCTTTCAAATCTTGCTCAGCTGTCCATTTCATGGATTGTAGAGTAGGCTCAGAATGATGAGTATCAACACTTGGTGGTCGTGGAGGTAACTGCTCCTCTTGTTTTTGTAGATTTGCTGAAGTTAAAGGCGTCGGGACCATATTCGCTTCTTGAAGCTGATTCCCGGTCAAAGCTTCAGAACTGCGGTTCTGACTTTGCCTATAACGGCCACTGAGAATGTTTTGAAGACTTCGAGCTGCTCGCGCATTTGAGAATGCTATTAGCTTGTCCTTCAAATGGTCGGGTACAGGCTCATCATCAATTTCTGGTGCAATTTGCTGAGCAGGCTGCTCAATACTATTGAGGCTTGAACTGCTCGTTTTTCTTCTTGCATTGGCAAAGGCAATTGGCCGAGTCCTTGGACTATCCTGTTTCGGCATATCTTGTGATCGTCTATACATATCGAGACGACCGCTCGCAAAAGGTCGAGGCTTTCTGTTTGCGCGAAAAGCCTCACTCAAATCTGGCGGCTTCTGATTTCGTGCATTGGCAAATGCGATAGGCTTCCGAAGTCCAGAAGCAGAACCTGGGCTTGGTCTGTTAGATGCAATTCCATTCTGATCCAACTTCAATCCAAACGATATCGGCTCTGAAGCATTCAATACTTTAGCAAGTCTTGCCTTGTCTTTCGCTCGATTTATCGTATGCGGTGTCAACTTTGCTGCCAAATTCTGATCCGTCATCTGTGCCAGAAAACTCATTCCTGAGGCTTCCGAAAGGCTTTCCATCTTGCCATCTACCGTTTCATCCTTGACTGCATTGGCATACTCTTGCGTAGGTGTCGTCGCGCGCGAAGATTGCGACTTGGGAGGTGATAAAGGCGCGGAAGTCCCGGTCGCGGGATTTGTTAGATTCTCGGTTTGAGGGTTAGCTTGAATAACCGAATTATCGTCTTCTGAGTCTTCAGCCTCAGTAGCGACCAGATCTTCTTCGTCTGCGATTCTGCGATAGGTATCATCAAGCCCTTTCGGTGGACTCGACGCATCAGAAGATGGACTGGTCAATTCAAAGCCGTCACTGTTTTGTGGTGGTGTGGAGAGGCCTGGTTTTCTCAGAGGACTCGGACTTTTGCGCCTGTTCACATTTTTGACTTGCAGCCTGGAAGATGATGGTACAGGGATATCGCTCTCAGATGAAGAAGGACGACGTCGAGTAGTCGATAATGCAGGTTTCAAGGGCTGATATGGGCGGTTCCAGCCATTGGCGCGTCGCGAGCGACTGGCTGTAAGTTTATTCGGACTCGGAGAGGGTATCTTGGAAGTGTCGATAATGCTGTCGGTGAAGAAATCATCACCAAGCGGTTGCTTTCCGAAGGACGCGTTGTTGTGCTTCGAGTGAGGAGTACGGTTTAAGGGTGTATTTTCTTTGGCGCAAGACATGTTTCTGCTCGAAGCAGATGATGAGGATTTGAAGAAGGCTTCATAGCATAGAATACAATGTGTTTATAGACTTTTGTGGCAGATAAGCCAGTAATGCTACAATATTGACATTCTCAATCGCGAACTGATAGTCGCGTCACCTAGAGATGGAAATGGAAGTGGAGATGGTACAATGCGACAGCGTTTGCGATATTTAGAGCTCGCCGTACCAAGAGTTCTGTGTCGCCGTAGTGATCAACAAGGATATATATCCCGGACGAAGGCTGCATGTACTTTTGGAAGGTGACGCGAACGACTTGTCTGTGTCCGACGCGTTGCTTTCACAAGGATTGTTCATGAGACTTACAGGCTGGAAGGATCACAAGAATCAAAGAGTCACAAGCTGAGCCCATACCAATGGTATCCGACAGCTTCGATGCGCGATGGCCTGAGTCGGCCTCTCATGCAGAGTTTCTATGTCGTCCTTGAGTTCTAGAGGACTGGCCGTAACCTTTAAGGGTGGGATCGAATATGTGAGCAAAATCAACGATACAGGCTGTGAGGCTTCTATCCTCTCAAAAATGAGCGGTCAAAGATACCAGCTACATTTCACGTACAGATACCATGATCTGAACAGTATTGAAACACAGAGCTGAGTGACTATTACTAAACTCTGCTACTTCCAGAGTTCTTCCAAACTTCAGTAACAGAGGTCTCGAGCACTCCGTCGGTGGCCTCCCGAGTATGATATTTGCTATGACTGAGGGACCTCTCGGGAGCCTTCCAGAATTATATGGAAATTATGACAGGCGCGACTGCTTTCAAATATTGACTGAGTGATATCATATTTTGAAGATTTGCTCCATGTTCACTCATTTGCTTTGGATCTTTTTTCTTAGATCTTGGCTTCAGCTACTACAGATTCTGAAAGGAAGCGTTTTCTCAAGCTTAAGGCTCGTCGTCCAAGTTGTGTTTTTTGTTCAGCTCTGAATGAAGTAGTGCCTGCCAAAGACAAACGATTGTTTTTTTCTCGTGTCGTCTGGAAAGTTTCCTCACATTCATTTCATTCTGTACAGAATCAATTATTTCATCCACCCCCCAACTTCAATATTGTCCGCATTCACCATATCATCTGAATTGAAGTCGATAGCACTCAAACTTCTAAATCTTGGTCAATATGGATCAAGTCGCAGCAGAAGAAGCTCCACGAGACCGACCACCACGAATCCCGCTCAAAAAAATTCAAGAGTAGGTTACATCTCAAGAACAGAATGTGCTATCAGCTAATTTCCACAACAGCATCAACACCAATGCTACAATCAGTATTTGGTATCGTGAAACGCGAAGTGCGGCACTGCAACTTCTCGATGGCAAATTTCCTAGAGATGCTTTGACGACTTTCTGTGATCGTGCTAGAGAACAAGACATGAAAGGTGATCAGAGACTGAAGAGTTTCGTAATCAACGGTGGTGATACTCAAGCCCACAAAGATGTCTTGAACTGGATTAGAGAATCTGTTACTGCTCAGAAACCTGTTCAGTTCAATGCCGTACGTCAAATTTTACCTCACTTTACAATACACACGACTAATGATAGAACTAGTATCCTGACGAGGAACCCAATGTGATAATGAAGTACGCCCTTGCCGTCGAATCAGCAGATTATCTTGGCATCCCTAAGCGAGATTTTGCTGATTCCTTCAACAAGAAGCTTCAAGCAATTGCACGCAAGATACAAATGTCATGGGATGAGGTCGGGCACTTCTATACTCACTACTACGATAGTGGACTCAGCGAGATAGCTGCTATCAGCATCTTCAACGCGTGGTGGAATGGCAAGCTTGATGAAGAAGAGAGGTCTGACGATATGGAGACTTTGGCCGATCTGCGTGGCATGTTCAAAGACTTCGACGAAGACTTGAAGCAATGTTTCATCAATAAGAAGGCTGATGTCGAGAACAGATGGGCTGAGAAGAAGAAGGCTAGAGAGGAAGCAGAGAATACAGCTCCGAATGCTGGAGGATTCGGCGAATCCAATGGTTCTAATGGTTGTGGTGCTGAAAATGGCTTTAGTAGTGGAACTGGCTGGGAAAACAAAGATGACGGTACAGTCAACGCTTCGACTGGTGTTTGGGACAAACCTGTGGCATCGACTGGTGACTGGGACAAGCCTCAATCAAATAGCTTATGGGACGTGCCGAATGTTAATGGGTCTTCTGATGATTTCGGTAATGGTGATGGTCATGGAGGAGAAAGCAGCGGTGACTGGGCTGATGAGATGATCGGTCAAGCTCATCCTGTTCCTATTTCCGGTGGATGGTAAGAGAAGGACTGATACAACACTGTCTTGTTTGACCATGGTACACAAAGGTATGGTATGCTGTACTGTTGCCACAGCATGTGCTGGGCATTGTAACATTCAATCTGTGGAGGCCACATATCACAAAACAACTATCATAACACGATAGCCTCAGCTGCATAGGTAAATCTCAGTCTCGTAGGATGAAGAAAAGAAGATCAGAAGGGGTACTCGCTGGAGCAATCTACATGTTCTCTGCAGATTCAACCTCAAATCAAACAGATTTCTTCCATTGTTGAATGAACCAATCTAATGTCCGTTCACTCGTTCCTTCTGTAGGCTTACCAAATCTCTCATCTTCGAATGGCATGTTGCTAGGCTTTCTAGACGCTGAGCACTTGAGATATGGTGATGCTCTGGTTCGGCGCCGAAGTCCGGGGCAGAGGAGAGACCCACTGTCAAAACTCTATGATCGCTCCAACATTCTCACGACTCATTCGGATAATTGGTAAAGTACGTCGTGCTCTCTTCATTACAGGTAACAATCGCTCTTTTTGATGTATTCTCTGCTCTGAGATCGGCGAGAATAGAAAAGCATCAGACTGAATTCAGCGAGATTTGACCGTATTGCTGAGAGTCACTCCTATCCCGACACATGTACCTACGCAGTACTATTATCATGGAGACGGTACTTTCACGGCATGCATCGAGATGTGTCACAAGATCGGCCAACGGTAGAGCGATAGCAAGGAGGCTCTCACAAAGGTCCTTTCGACAAATTCAGACTCAATCCTGGGCATATTCTGGTTCTCTGGTCTTGGGGACAAGAGATCCAAAAGCCTTCCAACACGACTTTACATGCTCGATCAGACCAGTCCAAAGACAGTATACGCGCTCATTTGCTAGCGCTGCTGAAGCTATCAAAATTCAAACGGAGCCACAGGTCATGATCAATGACCTGACAAACGAGGACCAGGAGCTCTTGATCTCCTTCCCACACACAGAGACTGCACTTCGCTACCCATCCTTCTGGTTACGTGATCACTGCCCTTGTCCAGCATGTACACATCCATCAACGAAACAGCGGCAAATCAACACCTTCGACCTAGACCCTTTCATCAAGGCAACGGACGCAGAATCAACGCCAGATGGCCTGCTCGTCACGTGGTCCGGAGAAGACACACATCAAAGCCTCTACCCATGGGAATGGCTACAAACGCGCAATCCCATCTCACCAAAGGGAAACAGACCAACCACAAAATCGAGAGAATGGAAACACCTCCCACCGATCCAATCATCACAATCTGCCTCTTCCTATCCACAGATCTCAACCTCCTACATGGACTTGACATCCACCGACCCCAGCATAGTAAGGAAAGCAATGCGTCAACTCCTCTCCCAAATCTACATCTACGGCTTCGCCTTCATCCCCTCCACACCACCAACGCCCGAAGCAACAGAAGAAATGATCTCCCTCCTCGGGCCCATCAGGCACACGCACTACGGCGGCTTCTGGGACTTCACGTCCGTCCCATCACCAATCGACACCGCGTACACAGACCTCGCGCTCCCCCTGCACACAGACAACACCTACTTCACGGATCCAGCGGGGCTACAGTGCTTCCACCTCCTCTCACACACCTCGCCCACCGACGCTTCGGCGCCAGGGAAGGGCGGCGAGTCGACCTTCTCCGACGGTTTCGCAGCCGCTTCGTATCTCTACACCGCCAACCGCGCCGCGTACTCCATGCTCGCCACACACCCCGTAATCTCCTCAGCGATGGGTCCCGACGACTCCATCGGCGCATTCCACAACACAAACCTACACGCCGCGGGCCACCCAATCCTGACACATACGCTCCCCGTCTCACCAACCAACGCATCTCTCCTAACCCCACAAAACCTAACACAAATCCGGCATAACACGCCGGACCGCTCTGTCTCCACGAAATTCGCGTCCCACGCACAGCTGAAGCAGTGGTACACTGCGACACGGATGTTCGACCGGGTCCTCAATTCAGAGGGGTTCAAGATCACGGTTAAGCTTGAACCGGGTACTCCCGTGATATTCGACAATTGGCGCGTTTTGCATGGACGAGAGGCGTTTGAGGGAAAGAGACGAATGTGTGGTGCGTATGTGGGCATGGATGACTTTTTGGCCAAGTGTAGAGGGTATGGCGTGCTTGGAAATTAGGGGTTTGGGGAGGCCGCCGTATGTTTTTGAGAATTGGGGCTGGAGGGGTTAGGGGTCGGAGTGAAGAAATGGGTTTTAAAGTCATATTCGTCTTCGGTATTCATGCTCGTAATTCAGGCTCTGCCTCACTATCCTGATTCACTGCACTCTAACAAGCTTCGCCAACACAACACCACCAAATCACACCACAAACACCAACTCCCTCTCTCCAATCTATACAGTGAACAACCAGTCATCACTGCCCGTAGGAACGCTCTCAAATACCTCCGCCAGCTCCACCTGCCCCCACCGCTCTCGAACTCTCGCAAACTCACTTCTATGAAAAGTCAAAGAATGCTTGTATCCATCCCTCAACTGCCGATGCAAGTGCACGAGCCGCTCGAGCTCAGCAGCCGCACGCGGTGTCTCGACGGCGTGGGCACTG
>Ga0181473_100410_pt1 | contig 10525 bp, 15 predicted proteins | sample In2P11_FD_119089 | JGI IMG/M metagenome (GOLD analysis project Ga0181473, IMG submission 119089) | Clean room microbial communities from NASA Spacecraft Assembly Facility at Jet Propulsion Laboratory, Pasadena, California, USA -... ... | reverse complement strand
AGAAGAATGATTATATGGATATTTTAGAAGGTCCTTCCATGCTTGAATATGAGAGAGACATTGTAGATGATCCCATGGAGCCTATGGACCCCTTGGATCCTCCTCCATGTGATCCCCCTGCCAAGAAGAGGCCACTTTGGCTTTGCGACACACTACAAGATGTTGAGAGACATCTTGCCTGAGGAACATTTAGAGAGAACAAGAAACCATGTAGGTATCAAGGATATTTTGTAGCTATGAGCAATATGATTCAAGTTGAGCCTCACACCTTTGACGAAGTCATGAAAGAACAAGTATGGAAGGATGATATGGCCAGAAAGTACGAATCAATTATGAATAATGTTGTATGGGATGTTGTGCCGAGACCGAAGGGGAAATCTGACGTAACTTCAAAATGGCTATTCAATATCAAACATGGAGTTGATGTAAGTATTCAAAAATATAAGGCAAGGTTCATGGCCTGAGGATTCTCCCAGAAAGAGGGAGAAGATTACGATGATATATTTTCTATTGCAGCTCGATACACCATCATTCTTCGATAGTTTCCCTTGCTGCAAGTCAAGGATGACCCTTCATCAGATGGACGTAAATACATCATTCCTTCATGGCATGTTACAAGAAGTGTATATTGAGCAACCACAAGGATTTGAAGTAGAGGACTGAAAGACACATGTTTGCAAGTTAAAGAAGGCATTATATGGCTTGAAGCAAGCCCCAAGATCATAATACACCTGCATAGATAATTACCTGATGAAGCTTGGATTCACAAGAAGCAATGCCGACCGCAACCTCTACTTCAAAGTGGTCCAAGTTACGACATTGATTTTGGTTTTATATGTTGACTATCAAACTCTGACCGGTAATGAGCCCCTGATGATAAAGTGTAAGAGGGAGCTAGCCTCTGAATTCGAGATGAAGGACCTTGGACTCATGCATTACTCTCTAGGGCTCGATGTGTGGCAAAGGCTTAATGAGATCATCTTTTCACAAGAAAAATATTTCATGAAGTTTTTGGAAAGATTTGGAATGACAGAATGCAAGTCCTTAGCCACACCGATGGAAATGAATTTCAAGAAGCTATGTGGAGAAGTTGTAGGACCTGATTTGGAAAATCCATCCAAGTATAGATAGTTGATTGGGGCTCTGATGTTCTCAGTGAACACTCGTCCAGACATATGTTATGCAGTGAACACATTAATTCAATTCATGATCGAGCCTCTCCATGCACATTGGGTTGCTTCCAAACATATTTTGAGATATTTGCATGGGATAATCACCCTTTGATCCAAAATGGATTTTGGATAGACTCCTAAGTTTGAGTGTTCCTCACTGAGGAAAATTAAAGTCCAAGGAAGTTCCTGGAAATAGCCCCATTGTAGAGATCGTCTCATTCTGAATCTACTGCAACTTGAATGGGCAAAAATGGACTTAGGATGCAAAAGTTATGGTAGAAAGAAGACGCCCTTTGTTCTTTGGAAAAAGAGGCAAATCTTCAAAAAAATGGCCTAAAAGGATTTATGAAGAAAAATCACATCAGAGGAGGTCTAAGGCAGACTTAAGTGGAAAGGGGAAGCATCCCCGACTACCAATCCCTGACATATTGGGTCGGAGGCGGGCATATGCATAAAACATAAGGAAAGGACCGGGTCGATGCGATATTGCAATCGATGATGCCACGAGGCAAAGGACGGACCCCCAGGCCAATGCGACTTGCAATTGCGATATATCACATAGCATCGTCGCGTCGCAGTAATATAAAGGGGTGATAACTCCATACTCGATGGGTTTTATAAACCCGGCCATATAAATTTTGAGTTCCGTTAAAATTGATTTCCATGTATTAACGTGTTTCGATGTAAAAATCGAAATACAAAGGAAGAAGGCCCCGAAGCGATGTGATATCATCTGGACTGTCGGATCGACGACTAGGATTAAATTGGCAATTGGTGATCCCTGATCCCCGATAGCAGGGCTATGCCATTTATGATAGCGATAGCCGGACACAATACGATTATAAGGCAGATTCTATAATTTTTTTAAGTCTGGGAATTTGATTTTTCAATGTATTTCCCGTGTATTTGGAATTTAGCCCATATGCTTAAGTGATGAGATATTACGCCTAATGGTGGACCCAATAGGGTTATAGGGGAAATTTAATGGATTTTCAAGTCTGGAAATCATGCCCGATATTGTATTTTTCGGAAATTCCCTGTGTAATGGGATTTTCCCAATTTTCGGGTTTTTGCCTAAGAAATGGCCACAATCCCTTTGTAACCTAATCATAATACCACACTGCAAGCAAGCATTCTATAGGCAATGATGCATTATACAGCCACAAAGCTGCAAAGCCAGGTGGCATGTCTAACTGACAGGGAGCAGAAAAGCCGCAAAGGGAAGATGATCCACAAAGAAATGGCCAGGGAAGTTAAAAGGCCAAGAAAATGCCTCAAGGGGGCTACAAAGCATGATTGAAGGCATAAGCAGAGAGTGAATGCATAGCTAAGAAAAAAAACAAGAGGCTAAGCCAACCCAAGAAGCTAAGGTGAAAGAGAGTAGCGCAAAAAGGGAAGGTAAAGAGAAAGCAGAGCTAATGTGCAGAGCAGCCAAATGGAGTCACTTGGAATTCAAGTGAAGAGCCAAGAGCTGTCATTGGCAAAGAGCCAGAGCGAGAGCCGAGAGCTTTAAAGCCAGGGAGATATGGTGTTCTAAGCCCATTTTTCCTGTGTAAAACAATGGATTTCAGCCAAAGATCTTGTAAAAGGAATTTTCCATAATCCCACAGAGCCTAGTTGAATTGACTAGAGCTCAAGGAGATGTAGCCCAAGAGTTTTGGGTGAACTCCACATTAATTTGTTGTCTTATGTGTGATGCTTGTTGCTACATTGTTCACTGTTATATGCTTTATATTAGTTTAAACAAAATCATTTACAGCACATAAACAGGTTAAACAAACAGAAGCATACACCCATTATTTTCAAGCACATATTAAATTCCGCATTGGTTAATCATAAAGACTTGGGAATATTTAAGCTTTGGGAGTGGGAGAGGTTCTTGTAAGTTAGACAAAATAGCCTAAGTGCCCGATTTTCATATCAGGTGGTATCAGATCTTGAGATTGGTTAACCTCACCTTCAAAGAAGGTTATATCAGAATGCTTGATTGACAGAGCAAAGATTGTTTGTCTTAAAGGTGTTTAAACTGTCAAAGGTTGATTGTATGCTTGTTTCAGACTGACTATTGTTTGAGTTTGCAGACGTGAAGAGAAAGCTATTGATAGCTCAGCCTAGGAAGTACAAGAAGGAAGAAGCATTGAAGGCATTCTTATATCCCAAAGGACCTCAAGGAAATCCTTGAAGCACAAGAGGTTTGTTGCAAAAGGTTGCTTAGATGAGCTCTTTATTAATCTTGTTTGAAGTTCTTTTGTTCATTGGTATAATGACAATTTCTACAAGTGTATCCTCAAATTCCTCCTCCATCACAAGACTCTTTGATGGAGACATGAAGCAAGACTTGTCCACCATGATGGATATGGTGAGAGAAATGTATGAGGAGGGAAGGAAGCACATCATACTTAGAGAGCAGTTGAATTCCATGAAGGAAGAGAAGCAGTTGCTTTCTAACAAACTGTAGGAAATGGAAAGGCAACTCCATATTGCAAATATGAACCTGAAAAGGATGCATGAGTTGGAGTCATAGCTCTTTTTTGCCAAAGAAGCCTTGGTCAACCATCAGCTTGAAGAAGAGGTAAACCATTCCAGTTTGTCTTCAAATTCTTATGAGAATGATTATATTAGTTCTTTTGAAAAACATACTAAAGGCATAGGTTCCAAGCTAATGTCCAAGATGGGCTATGAAGGAAAGGGCTTGGGAAAGCATGCACAAGGTATTGTTGAACCAATAATGGTTGAGGAAAGGCCTAAGTATTTGGGTCTTGGCTATGGACAGTCTTATGGAGAGAGTTCCAAAGCTGCCATGAAGACCATTACAGTAGCTCCAAGAAGGAGTTGCATTGTAGAGTGTGAAGATTGTATTCAGGAGGAATCCAATAGATTGAAACATCACTTGCAGGATGCAGGTGTTCAAAAGCACACACTTGAACCAAAGAGTTGTGGAAACTCTAACAACCTTGAAGAGATTGATGGTGTTCCAAAGGGAGTCGCTTCTTCATTTGCTTCACCTCCTCATGAAGGCAATAAAGGTGAAAGAAGCAGGTATAAATCTGGTTCTAATCATATTCTTTTTTATTTTGCAAAGCATGGTAAATTTCCACATAATCATGGGAAAATAATTGCACGTTCCTTTTGTGGTTTGGATAACCATCATGTTTCTAGATGTTGGAAGAGAATGGCCACATACAGGAAACTTATGAAGGAAAAGAAGCAAAAAACCAAAGGTCCATTGGACAAGGAAAATCATGCTGACAAGAGGATGCACATGTGTTGCATTTAGTGCCATAAGCAAGGGAATCTTGCTGAAAGGTGTTGGAATTTGAATCCAACAATGCTTCCACAAAAGTTGAAGAAGGTGGAAAGAGAAGATGGCAGAAATGGAAAGGAAGTTTCCATGAATTATGTGTCTCAGGGTGATTCACATGTTGATGCTGATGTGCAGACAAAGGACAGACCTCTGAACTGGATTGGTAAGAAATCGATAGAGTTCTTTTCCAATTAAGGGTTGCATGTCTATTGATGCATCTGTTTGTAGGTTTCTACCAAGAAGGTGAATGGAAAAAGGTTGGGTAGGAGACTCACTTTGTTGCTGCAACAGTATATTTCATTTCAGCTTCAAAAGTACAGTGTGCTTAAGTGAAAGTTGAAGGATGAAATGCATGCATAAGCATGATGTGCATGAACACAGGGATGTTGATGTTTTCCTTGTATTTGAACATGTATGTGTGACTAACTTGTAGGGTTGATTTCTTTGACATGCATGCGATGTAATGTTGACTTGAGGAAAGTTGACTTGGTCTCCAAGATGGAGATAATAATGAAGTGTTTCATCTTTTGAAAAGAGTCATAATGGTCCTTTTCTGCATGCTTGACTTGAAGGGTCATTTGTTTTAAAGGCATGTTTTGAGGGCTGGTTGTCTAGTCCATAATTTTTATACAGATGTAAGACATGGAGGTGTTCACAAGATGCGGAATATGTTTCTTTTGTTGAAGCAGGAGTTTAGTCCATCCAGTTGTTGTCTATGTTTCTGTTGTTGTTAACAATTGTTGTTGACAGCTTTGCAAATAGGTACAAATGAGAATATTGTGGAGAAGATGTACTTCACATTTCTTTGAGCCACCTTGGATCAATGATCAAGGCAGAGAAGTTCAAACTACCTTTTGTGACCATCTAAGCAGGAGTTCTGCCGGAAGGCAAGGAGGGAGATAGTTCTTCCTAGGAGGACTAGCATATGCAGGAAGGAAAGTGGTCAAGGGCTTTGGTTCAGAGGCACTATGCAATGCAAGTGTATGAAGGTTGAAGGAAGAGGGTGTTGTTACTCCCATTTACTGTTCAGATTAGTATATCAGTCTTTTGGGGACCAAAAGTTCTTTTAGTGGGAAGGTGTAATCCAAAATGGATTTTCGATAGACTCCTAAGTCTGAGTGTTCCTCACTGAGGAAAATGGAATTTCAAGGAAGTTCCTTGAAATAGCCCCATTGCAAATATCATCTCATTCTAAATCCACTGCAACTTGAATTAGAAAAAATGGACTTAGGAGGAGGAGGTGGAGGAAGATCCCTTGCTTCCCCAAGGGCAACATCTTCATCGAACGTTACATTGCTGCTAATTTCAACCTTCTTTTGATCAGGAATATATATTCTAAATGATTTAGAATCTTCACAATATCCAACAGACATACCTTTTCTTCTCATGGCTTACAACTTATTCCTTTTGTCCTTCAACACATGGAAATATATGGGGCAACCAAATATACAGAGATGACCAACAACGAGCTTGACACCTGTGAATACTTCTTCGGGAGTTTTGTTGTCCAATTCTTGATGAGGAACCCTGTTTTGAACGCACAAGAATGTATTTGTTGCTTCTCCCCAAAGGAACTTTGGAAACTTTTGATCATGAAGCATGGCACATGAAACTTTTATAATAGACATTTTCTTTCTTTCAAGCACTCCATTCTATTTAGGATTATAGGGAACAATCATCTATTTCTTGATGCCTTCCTTCTTGCAAATATTTATGGATTCATTTGAAATGTACTCTCCACCATTGTCAGACCTGAAGATCTTAATTTTCTTCCCTATTTGATTTTTGACCAAAGACTTGAAATTCTTGAGCAAATCAAAGGCCTCATCCTTATGCTTCAAGTAATATATCCATGTCTTCCTTGAGAAATCATCAATGAATGTAATGTAGAAGAGATGGCCACCAAGAGAGTGTACGAGCATCATACCACATATGTTAGAATGAATGAGTTGGAGGATGTCATTTGTTTTGTTCTTGCTAGAAGGGAATTCTCCCCCTGTCTTCTTTCCATTGGCACATCCAAGACATACTCCATCGTGTTGGGATTGAACATCGAGAATTACAGAGACCAATTTATTTAATTTTGAAAGGGATTCATAGGGTAGCTAGGCAAATATTTGGTGCCATAGTTCACTTTGATGATTAGTATAATGGACCAATGCTAGAAGAGGTCTTCTAGTGACTCTATATAGTCCTTCAAACCTTGATCCCAATGTGAACACATCTCTCATAAGGGATCCCACCGGCCAAGTACTTTTCCTTGATGATGGCAACCCTCATCCCTTTTTCTTCCAAAGTAGATATAGATACCAAATTCTTCTTCAACCCCGACACATACATCATATCATGAAGCAAAACAGATTCCCTAGAGTCTAAATGAAATTTAACAAAGACAAAAAAGTTTATCGGGATGAGTGGAGTTGTCTCCATGAATAGTTTTCAAAATTGAATCCCTCTCTACCAAATTAGAGAGAACTTCCATTTACCCAGAGAAATGATGAGATGCCCCATTATCAACCAACCAATGGTCCCAAGTTTCCAGAGGAGAGGAACTAGAAAGTGCAATAATAAGAATATATTCAGATTGATTTGCAACATTACTTTCATACTTGGTGCTTCTTGACTTATTTTGAGGACAGTGGTTTTCTTCATGATCATTCATAGCATCTCTTCTTCTTCTTTCATATCTTCCATTACACTCATTCCTTCGATCATCTCCTATTCTTCGATTATTAAACTTGTTATTGTTGCTTCTAGTGTTGTAGTGTAGACCCTTGTTCATCTTAGGGCAATCTCGAGCATAGTGACCTTTCTTGTGACAATTGTAACATTCAATGTGCAATGTTTCTCTTTCATTCATTCTCTTTGAATTTCGAGGAGGAGGATCCCCTGAATTTGATGGACCTCTTTTTCTTTTCTTTTTCTTGTTATGAGTGACGAATGCAACATACTCTCCTTCACCATGATTTTGTATCCTGCCTCTAGAAACCATCCTTGATTCTTCTTGAGTGATATTTACAACAATCTCATCAAATGACAAGAAACTGTTGTTACTACTTATAGTAGTAATGGAGGTTTCCCAAATAGAAGGGATGTTGAAAAATGTAACTAGGTTCGATCTTCATAAAATGTATTTGTCAAAAGAATTTCATTGTTGTTACAATGACTTATTAAAGCATGTGTTTCTTTCTTGGGTAATCATTTTATTAGTCAAAGTCCCCATTGAGGACTCCTAGGATTAATAAAGAGTCAATAAAGTCATTGTATATTTTATGAGATCCTTCTTGGGCTTTCAAACGATGTAAAAGGAATTATTTTGGGGTCAAAAATAAATTATGTAACCTCCACACCAAGTGAGCCTCATGAAGATCAAGTTGGTCTCAAGGAAGACAATTTGACCTCATTGGAAGTCTATATATACAAGTCAATTCGACTTCATTTTAGCATCTCTCTCTCTCAAGCATAGTTCGATCTTTGGAAGTTGGAGGCTGGGAAGAAGTGCGAAGTTGAAGGAAGGGTCCAAAAGGAGTGCAAGTTTGGTCTAGGTGAAGGAGAAGAAGAAAATCGAAATTTTGGTTCCTCTCTCTCTCTCTCTCTCTCGTGTGGGCTGGTTTAGGAGATCAAAGTCTCCTAGTCTAGGTCGAAGTTGCTACCGATGCTAGAAGCTACCAAGTCAAAGTTCTAGGGTCGAAGTGCTGTTGCTACTAGGTCAAAGGTTGGATTCAAGAAGGAGAGGCTGGCTTGGTGTGGAGGAGGCATTTGTCTAGGTAGAAGAGTCTCAAGGAAAAACAATTGAAGGAAGATATTTTTGACTTTGGTTTTCCCCTAGATATAGGAGTTTTTCCCTCGGAGAGGGCCTACATCTCGTGTCTTGTGTTTTTGTGATATTCATGCACACATAATTTGGTAATTTATTGATGAAATATAATATAATAAAGAAGTAAAATAAGCCAACATAACTCACAAGTAATTATCAAGAAAGAGAAATCAAGCCCTAATCTACTTGCATTGATTTCTTAACAAGGGAGACCTATAAGGATTACAATCACCAATTCCCTGTCAGGCACAATTTCCCCAACTCTTTGCAATTGATATTTAAGATGAGATATCCTCATAATGTAGGATTGCATAGACTCTCATACATTCCATCTAGCTTATCGTACACATCCTTATACTTTTACAAATTTCCAACATATGCAAGTAAATGATATTTTAAACCATCAACTATAATTTTCTTTTCTTTTAACTCACCTTTCTTGTACTTGTTCTTGGTAGCAACGAAAGCATTCTCCGGAGGCTCAGGCACTTTTCCTTGTATGTATTCCCAATCATAATTGCCATCACCTATGATTTCCAACACGAACTTCCAAGCAGTGAAGTTAGATGAGTAATCCAATTTCTCATTTTCCTTGAAGTATGTGGTTGACATCTCGACTTGATAAGATATGCTCCTTAAACTTTTCCAAAGATGATTGCTTCAATTCTTGTCTCCTTTGGGCTTGTCCTTTACCTTAGCTCTGATACTATGTTAATTTTACCATTTTTCTATGTTGTTTCAATTACTTTAGTCCAATTCAATTCTTCAATTAACAATATTTCAATAGAAATTAATTCTTTTCATCAATAAATAGTAATTGAAGATAGAACAATAACACAATAACAATAGGAGACAATCAACAACATCAATAAGAGACATAGCTTCTGTCAAAGACCAGGGAAAAACCACACAAGGGGGAAAACCCTTTGTAATTATTCTTCTTTTAGATCACCATAAAATGTTCAATAGAGAGTACAATGAGCCAATACAAAATTATACATAAAAGATTCCACTAAATAATATCCAAAAATATGATCCTAGCAACAATATTAATCATTGTTAACTTTCCCAATCTGCGGTCAACTGTGGTCACCTGTATAAATGAATCCCTAATTCCTAGCTGCACAGAGGGAGAGTCATGCGTGTGGTTGGAGCTTTTCGATTGCATGGATAGGCCTAGATGCGTGTGTTTGTAGTTGAAAAAATCTTGTGTCAACCCTGTGGCTCGAAACCAAAAACCTTAATCACTGATGCGAGCTTCAGAGCTACAATTTTGGACTTGTAAGAACCCACTTCAAACTTGTACGAACCAAATCAAAGAAGAGAGAAGAAGAATATGCTTGATGATGATGTCCAAATGAGGTTCACTTGACTTGTATTTATAAGCTTCCAGGGGTGCCCAATTTGCTTTTAGGGCCGACTTGTCCTTTTGCTCACATTTGGACTTCATTTCAAAAATACACTTTCCGTTGTCCAAATACAGTGCTTCAAAAGTCAAATTTGGTCATCTCGAAAAGAGGAATCTAGTACAATGATTGGAAATTGTCATTGAGATGCCAAATTAACAACTTTACTCGGTCAACTACTTCTCCCACGGCTATTGTTGGTTCCAGATAAACAAGGTTAAAAACTAGTTTTTACTCATTATTGCCATCTATGTTTCTATGGCCTTTCCCTTTACTACGTCTACCTGAGTTGCCTCTACCTTTCCTTTTTTCGATCCACTACTTTTGGTTTTTCACCTAGAACTGGTGGATATTTTATGGGTTATATATATGTATCTAGGAAAGATGATGGCAGGGAAGCCAAAACTATATACTAAGTAAAGGGTAGTGGGGGAAGTATTGAGCGATATTGTTAATCAACAGAGGGATCCACATATGCATTTATGATTGCAAACTAAACAATGAAAAAATGTGAATGTGGATTTGGGATTGGACAAAGAATACTGTAGGGGTTCATAAAATAGAAGGAACACTTGGTGAAGCATGGAATAAGGATTTTTTAATAAATATCAAAGAGGAAGGGAGGCTGGAGAGACGTACGCTGGTTATCTTTCCTTGTTACTGTTAAGTTATGGTATGTTCTATTCTTATAACAGTTTACTTCTTTTTCTTATTATATTCCACCAATTAGCAATCACATGTACATAAAGTAAAGTGCAGATAGAACATTAAACGATCGACAGAAAACAAGCCAAGACAAGAGACACAAGATGTGGCGGCTAGCCAG
>Ga0181473_100408_pt1 | contig 10534 bp, 10 predicted proteins | sample In2P11_FD_119089 | JGI IMG/M metagenome (GOLD analysis project Ga0181473, IMG submission 119089) | Clean room microbial communities from NASA Spacecraft Assembly Facility at Jet Propulsion Laboratory, Pasadena, California, USA -... ... | reverse complement strand
TGAGAAAACGTGTTTCGTTTGTTGACGGCAATGGTAATGCCAGTGAGCGGATTTATGACTGTGGCGTTGGAGATGTAAACGGTGGTGTTGGTTCTAGAGATGTAGGGGTGGACATGCAGCTTGATAGGAGGATAGGAGTGGAGGACGTGTGACTTTAGTCTATGGTGCGCTGGGAGTTCAAGGGTGGTGGGTGGGTGTGTTTGTTGTCGAGTTGGATATGTTAGGCGTATGTGGTTATCTGTGTCAGCATGTATCTGTGGATTTGTGGATAAGATGTGCAGTGTTGTTTATTGGTCGAGAAATATGGAAGGGGGATTGACGAGTGTCTACATACTGTATGAATGATACTAGTAGTGTGAGTGACCAAGTATGAGTACTAGGTACCTTACCTTAGGTACGAGTCGCTGTGATGAGAGGTCTGAGTTGTGTTGTTGGGGAATTTTGAACACAAGAAATAATGTTTGAAGCCAGACATATACTGTAAGCAATTTGATAGAGATTGATCTAAGTAAATCTGTATTTTGAATATGATGTGTCACTTTCGACCGATGTGAGAATCTTCTTGTTCTTGTTCTATAAAAATGCTATCGATTCTGTACGATCTTTGTGCAGATGTCCACCCGCCTCCAACCCATTTATGCTATACATGTCTCGAATATCCAATTGTACTCAAACACCAATTTCTAATCCTTCGGTGTATATCTTATATTCCAGCCCTTAGCCACCCTCCTTTTTAAACAATTGTCTGTATTCTCCTAACCAAAACTAAAGATTGAATTATAAGGAGCCGTGTCTGTGACCATTATATTTCAGATATGCGTTCATGCTTCGAAAAACGCCGAAAATCCCAAAGCCATCAAATCGTTGTATTCGTGTTTAGAAAAAGAATGAACAAACAAAGATCAACACTGTAAATAGTGTGGTGAAAGTGTACTCCATCTCAAACCACGCACTCTGCCCTCGAAATGCAATATTCTTACTCTCCTTAGTCGGGTGAGCAACCCCAGTTTTGGGATCTCGGTTTAGAAGGGATTCTCGGTCAGGGACAGTTGGTGGGTCGAGAGCGTATGTAATGGGAATCCAGAAAGAGCTGCACACCATGACGAAGGTCAAAGGCGGCCAAAAAGCGTGAGTAATCAAGCAGATCAGAGTATCTTTCAACGTGAGCTGGAGAAAACATCGGTAAGATGATAGAACGACGGCCACAAGTGTGAAGTAAACGTAGGACAGATGAAAGCCAGCCATATAGTTGACAACAATTGTCCAAAGACGTCTGTACATCGGAGCTCGCTTTTGAGCATCTCTCTCATTGAGAGCTGATTGCAGGGAGCCCGTGGGCTTGAAGGCTTGTGCTGAACCGCCAAGCCAACTCGGAAGGACGAAAGTTCGAATAAGGCAGAGAGCAACGTATGGTGACATCCAGAGCTGGTAACGAGAGCCTCGCTGTCCTGTATGGTATCCAGAAGGAATGAAAAGAACAAATTCGGTTAGTCGGTTGGAAATGACAGCTGCGAAGCAGGATCGAATAAGCCACCTGAGCTGTTCATAGTTTGCGTATGCCACGAGAGGTTTGCCGGCTATGAGAACGACTGGCATGGCGAAAAGTGAAATAGTTAGTAGGATGTTGAACAAGCTAAGAAAGGCGTAGAGAAAGCTTGACATCCTTTGTGCGAAGGTCATCTGCTTGATCTTATCACCCCACAGGCAGAAATTGAGCTTGAAGGACGTGTCCACTGTACCGATGGCCCATCTTGTCCTTTGCTTCAAGTGGCTACCATAATCCTCAGGTACGGTACCAAACTGGAGTGGTTCGTGGACGAAAGCAGTTTTCCATCCTCTTCCAAGCATGAGCGTTGAAGTAGCCACATCTTCGGCGAGCGAGCCAAGCGGGAAATTGCCTATCTCTTCGAGCGCCTCTCTTCGCACAACATAACCAGATCCTGTGCACCATGCCACGCCCAAGGCATCTTTGATAGGCTCGCAAACGTGTACAAAGAAGTCGAGACTCTGGCAAAGAGGATCACCAGGAGGGGTATTGTAGAAAAGCTGAGGAGGGCAAGCGAGGGCCATCTTGGGATCGACAAGCAAGTGAGGCAGAACTGCACGAAGCCATTGCTGCTCGGGAATCATATCGGCGTCCAAAGCGGCCATAAACTGGCCTGCACCACCCGGCATTGTGTGCACTTCATCCAGTCCATAGTTGAGGTTACCTGCTTTGAAATGGTGTGGCACGCCAGGAAATTTCGGACGCGACTTGTAGTAGAGATTTGGATAGGTGTCGGCGAGATCGCGTACAGCTCTTTCCAAGGTCGCCCTCTTTCCATCGTCCAAAACAACGACTCGGAACCTATCTTGTGGATAATCAACGTCGCAAGCTGCTCGAACGGTGTCCAACACCAGATCGTCGTCCTCACCACAGCATGTCACAAACACATCAACCGTTGGCACGTCGTTACCCATCAGCCTCAATTTCGGCCTCCTTCTCTTCTTCAAAGAAAACATGGTCCAGAAATTCTGCATAAAGATAGGCACCGCTATGCATATTTCGACTGTGATGAAAATCCATGCTAGAGGGAAGATAGTGTGTCGTGCTTTTTGAGCCGATGTGACGAAGGCAATGCGTAGGCCGAAGTACAACCAATACAAAGACAGTGAGAGCGCTGTCATGAAAGGAGCAAGACGAAAGACATGGCGTTTCCAGCCCTTCCAGAACTCTGCATCATCACGGCTGTGTAGTTGTGCTATCGATCCGTCCTTCACCCAATCTTTCTTAAAGAATGTCGAGGGATTTTCAGGGAACAGCGGTCGGAGGGTATCTTGACTCCGCACGAAAGGTGTAGGCGCTGAAGGAGAGGAGCTCCTCGTGTTCGCTCCAGTGTACGATGGATATGGTTGATAATTTGGCGGTACTAGGTTGCCGTAGGGTGAAGTACCCCCTACTCCATGGACTGGTGTTTCAGGAGGGCTTTGGCCGGGTGTGTCAACGAACGAATACTGCGAGTGGTGGTGAACTGGTGGTAATGGTGGTCGACCATTGTAGTATGGGTTGTGTGATTCTTGGTAACCATATACTGGAGCTGTGTCTATTCGCGATGGACGTTCTATCGATTCTCCGCTTGAACTGTGTTCCAGAGGGATAATCTCTGCCATTTCCCGTCTCTTCGCCATCGCTAAAATGGTTGCGTTTCCTGAATGGGTGTGATTTGAGGTATGTCAGATAATGGTGAGCGGAAAAGCAAGGCTACACTGAGCCAGTCTCTCAGAACGAGCGAGGAGAGACGTCGACGTATAGTGGTTGGTGCGTGATAAAAAGGGAGGCAGGTTGAACAACGAAGGTATGCATGAACGTGATGCAAGAAAGTGACACGGACAGATGCTGAAGAGCTGATAAGGTAGAAGGCAAAGAATGACGATTGAGTAGCAGAGGCTGCTAAGGACCACCCAGTTCGAAAAGCAACAGGCATGCAAAGTCAGACCAGAGCGAAAGAAATCGACACTGCTATCACCAACAGAACGGCCCGGGAGGCAAGCACCAACACAAAGTCGGAGTTTTGGATTTCGGTTAAAGGTCCAGTCAGAATTCTCCCGTCAGCCGCCAACCGTATGGGGCTAAACGGTTCCTGAAAGATCAACAAGCCACCCGACCAGTGAAAATTTGGGGGACCTGTGCACCGCCCAACTCGAGGGGTTAATTGTACTCGTATTTCCGGCTGGATAGTCACTGAGCTTTCGCCTCATACTACGATAAAACGTCATCAGATAGAAGAATGCAGACAATGCTGCAGATCTGTGCACACAATGTCTCTGCATCTTCACCTCCACACACTTATCACAACAGAGACAACAGAGACAACACAGCAAGATAACGTATGATTGCAAGCAGACCGTTAATGTGCTAAACGGATCCGTGTTATCTTGACCAGGGTCAGGGAACAGATGTGAAACCACGTTGGGCAATCTGGCTGGAAACGAGATGGCATTGTCTCAAATCCTAGACTTCGAGAGCTTTCTCAGTGGCCAATCCATCCAACGCCCAGCCTGCCGAAGCTTTATCAACCGCTAAAAGAGCCAACAAAAGCTCCCGGATCCCCCGTTCGGCTGTCTCCACCAGGCCAGTGCCTAAATTTCAGCCGTCATTTTTCAAACGCTGGTCAAGGGATCCATTCATCTCACGATCGTTTGAGCTGACAAGATTTTTCATCCTCAGCATATCCGGACCTTTGTCGCAACAAGCACGTCGCATTGCCTTTGCTTCCAGCGACTTCTATCATCAGCATTACTATCACTGTCGTTATCACCATCAACATCTGCTCATATACCACTCCGTACTTTCTGCCAGTGGCACAAGCAACCTATTCAAAGCGCTGGCTGCATATTCCAGCTTAGCGAATCGGTCACGTCTTCAACATGGGATTCAGATCGCTAATGAGCTTTGTGTTGCTCGCTATACCTATCGGCGTAACATTGGGTATATTAATTGCCATTGATGCCCACCGTTCAGCAACAGGCCAGCAGCCGCTCTTCCAGGATAACAGTGTTTCCAAAGATCGATACTGTCAGATAGCCTATGGTATCTCACCACCATCGAAAGGTCTTCAATACACATGTAAGTCACCAGCGTTATTCTCAAAGGATGATACCAGCATCAACGAAGCAAGAATTTGCCCCTTACTTCTCGCAATGTTTACAGGCGCGGAATATTTCAATCTTGAACTGTTCCTGACTTGACCTGACTGGGCTAGCTTTTGCTGCATGCAGGTCGCGTGATGTCAGACTAGTGATGCAATGCTCGTCATTTTCCCGTGTTTTTCAGTTTTTGAAGAGCTTGCTGACCAATCGTTGAAACAGTGAATCCCAATCAGTGGGGCTGGACTCCGAGTGAAGGTGGAGGTCTCTGCATGAATGTAAGTGTGCTCTACGAGCTTTATGATCATGGTCGCGCTTCAGAACACTTATCTCCCTTTTGGACCTTCACTATCCTTGGGGTTTACTTGGGAACGCATGAGTGTCGGACAGCTGGTCCATGTGTCGTGCTTGTAATCGTGGCATTTTATGCGATCCGTAATGCTAACCACGCTCACAGGTCACCCAGTTTAACAACAATACCTATGCTACGAACGTAACAGCTCCCCCATTCAGTGTAACATGGCAATATCCGCAAGGCCCAACAACTCAGCCTGTCCATGCTTTCCCTAATATCCAGCTCGACAGTGGCACCATGTTTCCCGCTTCAATTTCCTCTATCACGAGCATACCTGTCGACGTGGAATGGACTTACGGTATAGGCAACAAGTCTGCCAGTACAACCGATGTTGCTGGTATGACTGCCGCGCTCGTCAATACGAATGTTGCTATCGATATGTTTTTGGACTCGGATAAACAGAAGTCGCAATCCTCAACTGACGCCAAGTATGAAATAATGGTATGGCTTGGCACTATTGGTGCAGCCACTCAACCTATTGGTCTGGCCGAGGGTGCAGTTTTGACTCAAGTTGTCAACGGCACGACCTTCAATCTGTATTTCGGACAGAACAGTCTGCTGCAGTACGTGTTGACCTGGTCGGCCACGGTGGCAGTCGAGAATTTTGTGGGTGACATTGCACCCTTGATAACCAGCATCACCAGTACAGGCCGAGCGGACTTTCCAGGTACGGACGACTATCTCGGTTACATGGGATTGGGAAGTGAAGCCCTGTGGTCACCACAGAGCGTCACGTTTGATGTAAAATATTTGAGCATGGATGTGAGAACGAGTTAAGGTTGATAATTAGAACTGGGAACCAGGCGTTTGACTTTCTAAGTGGTGTAGAATATCTCGAAACATAAGGAACGGACGGCGTATATTGAATCATCACGAAGCAACGAACCAAAGACATTTTGAGTATACAATCGAAGACGGAAGAGCTCCACCTATACTACATTTAAAGAGCGTAGACAGTCGTCTATATATGGTAGAATCTTGGAAATTAATCATATTACTACACTTCATTGTCAAGCTGTAAAGGCTTCAATCTTCATGTACCTCAATCATGCGACTCACTCGCCCTCCTCACGACCGCAAATTGTCGAGCCTTCAGCCAAGTGTTTTGATCATTAGGATCTGCAAGTAATCTACTGTACTTGCCTCCGTCCCTCGCTTATGCGGACACGAAGTCTCGCATACAGTAGTGATCCTTCACGGTCTCTTCAAGAATTCACGAGCTAGATTATTTCGCTATCTCTCTAGCCTTATCCCACATGAATTTGTTCTCCTTTCTCCGTACTCCGCACCTTGTTTCTCAACTTCAAAGTCAATCATACCATCGAAGCCACACAGGCGGCCGGCAAATTCAAAACAGCCACACCGGAAACACATGATCAACGACTACGAGCTTGCATGGTGGAATTGCTTAATTTCGTTGTACAAAGATCCATCTCGTGCGTTGTCAAAAAAGCCACACTCTTGAGTAACGTTGCACCACAAGGTTTTATAGCAAGGATGTATCACGATCTGCACGTGGTTCCAAATGTTGGTTCAATCAACAACAAGACCAACAAACAATTGGGCTTGATATTGGAATTTCGTGCTTGGCGTACTTGATCATCCCTGGGCCTTGAACTATCAACTTCTATGTCGTCCACAACGGAGATAAGATCGAGCACGGACTGTTGTCATACCACGTTATTGAACATAATGTTGGCAGTAATTCTGTCCTAGTTTGTCCAGATGATGAACATGGACACACGAGCACTTTTCTCGACCTCAACTCCAAGACCGGAGTACTTTACCAAACCAAAACGATGACTGGTTCTTCTGCCGGCTTGCACACGATATTGGGGAGGTCTTTGCGTGTAGTTCGATGGCCATATTGGTGCAAATTCGAAGGCATGAAGCCGGAATTCAATCTGTTCATCGCCTTCACTTCAGCAATGGCTCCAGGAAAAGATTACGTCTCCTCCTTCCATTGATTCAGATCTCAACGTCTTGTCCCTCTATGTCTGTACACATGCTACACACGCAATCATCGTTTTCATTGCTCTCTGTTCCTAGTGAACCAGGAATATGAGGAACAACAGCATTGTCGACAGTCTATCACGAGCTGTCCTTCCGCAAGTAGCTAGCCTTCCCCCGGACCTTGGCAGACTTAGTGCGTACTAAAATTTCAGCTTCGAGCTAGGAAAAAATGAAAGTCCGACCTCGCGTTTCTTTCTGTGTCATCAGCTATGGCCTCGTCCATCAAGTCCTTCTTGTGCTAGAGCTTCATATATCTCTTGTATCCTTGTTCCGCAACTCTATAGATACTTGTTTCATACGTCGAGAAGCCTTTGACTCCTTTCAAAGCAGTGTCCTTCTGGAAATAAACCGATCTCGGTTATCCTTCCTCTTTAATCAGTAGGCTGAGGGAGCTCTATCAATTTTGACTAATTCTGATTTCACCATCCAAACACGAACAGAATTCTAGTTGCTTACACGGAAGCACCACCATCATCATGTTTCCTCCACAGACAAGAAGTACTGTCGACATAGAGGCGCTTTCTGGGATATGTGGCTCAATCTCTATAGCATGCTGGGTGGTTGTATTCTCTCCACAAATCATCGAGAATTTTCGACGGAATTCTGCTGAAGGACTCTCAGTCGTCTTCATCGTTATCTGGCTCGCTGGGGATATCTTCAACATCATAGGCTCTATGCTCCAAGGTGTTCTCCCGACCATGATCATTCTAGCTGTCTACTATACGCTAGCTGATATAGTCCTTCTGCTACAACTCTTCTACTACCGGGGTTTCACACTAAAGGATGAAGTCAACAAACCAACAGCACCCGCACAATCGGATAGTGAGAGACAGCCTTTGCTGTCCGCACAGTCGGATGATGCTAGGCAGAGGGCTTCCTTCTCGGACGAATTTCGGCATCACATCTCGCGCCCTGAGCATCTTTCGCCGGCTACTCCTCTGCATGACGCGACTCGAGACCCTCCAGCTATCAAGAACAACAAACCCACTTCGACACTGCAGAAAGTACTCTTCAACACATCTGCTGTCCTTCTGGTGTGCGCATCCGGTGCTTTAGGCTGGTATATTTCAAACAAATTCAGCCGACACCATCACCGTCATCGTCGTATCCACAAGCACAGCGGCAGCACTTCCGATCCACTCGAATTCGACTCCCTAGGCCAATTCTTCGGATATCTCTGTGCAATCTTCTATCTCGGCTCGCGCGTTCCTCAGCTGTTACTCAACTACAGACGCAAATCCACCGAGGGTGTATCTCTCTTATTCTTCCTTTTTGCGTGCCTGGGTAATCTCACCTACGATATGTCAATTTTTGCGTACGATCCACAAAACAGCTGCCGCCTCGGTGCAGGAAGGTGCGAAGATGGTGAAGCATCGGCGATATACGCGAGGTACATAGCTGTGAACGCGAGTTGGATTGCTGGCAGCTTGGGTACATTATTCCTTGACGGGGCCATTTTCTTACAGTTCTTCTTGTATAAAACGGGCGATGACAGTGCAATTGCCTGAGAGGATGGCCATGTTGTCTATAATAGTGGCTGCACGAGGCTGTATGTTATTATGTTCCTACCATCTCACTGTATATAGCGGGCGGAAATGCATAGATGTTTGTGTCAGGAGTGAGGAGTATCAATGCTCTACCGGATGACACTAGAAACAGTATTGTCATAACAACTGACACAAACAAGTCTATCAGTGGGCTAGGTGTACAGTCATGACTTTAATGTATTCACATCGGCACTTCCTGGCCCCTGCACGGTCTGTACCAAATCGCCCAGCTCGGGCACCCATTCCACTTTATCCTGCATGAACTGCTCCTTGTGCGGGCGCCAATCCTTCCCAGCCCGATTCAAGATACCCGCGGGTATGGAGATGATGTTGTCGTTCAAAGGGGTCATTGCAGAAAGTTTGGCGCCACACACCGAACAGAAGCGGCGGTATAGGGGCTCTCCCGATTGCGTTGCATAGTCCGGGTATACAGTTATGTTAGGGAGCTGTTCGGCAGCGGGATCATCGGCTTGAGGTGTCAGGAGGGTGTATTGCTAGGCGAAGGTGTGAGTGTCTGGTGGGGTGGGTTGATCGATATGAATGGACGTGTAGTTGTTCGAGGATGGATAGAAGTGTCAATAGCAGCAAGGACGTACCTTCTTCATGAAAATACATGCCGTGTGGAAAGTGCTGCCCGAGGTGCGTCTGGCGGGGAGGAAGCAATTCAGTTTGACTCCAATCTATCACGCAACATTCTCTTCTTCCATGACACTTACTTGCAATTCTCGCAGTGGCATATCACGTTGTAAATGGGCTCGCCGACTACCTTGAACGTGATGGCGCCACACAAACATTGGCCCACATCTATTTGCTCTGCAGACATGGCTGTATATCTACCTCACGTTCATTCAATTCCGCTGGTGCACTCCGTTAATCAGCATCAGACATCTGCTGGGCTTTTTCTGGGTACTGTTCTTCAAGCGGAATCACCTCTACTGCATATCAACATGACACGGCTGTTGAGAGAGCGTCTCCATCAAGACTGCCGAGGCATACTTTGGTGCGGCCAAGCTGTATCCGATACACATCAACCATGAACCAGCAGCAGGATGGGCACAATACTCGCTGTTTGCGGGCTTGTCAAACGCTTGTGAAGTAATTGTTGCATACAGTGCAGCTTTGGCGATTGTGAAGTCCATCTGAGATAACCTCAACAAACACAAGCCATGATGTTCAGTCACCGCTATGCAACGGTTGCAAAGTGCCTGCGGACTTTGCCAAGTGAAACGTGTCAAAACTCCTGCTAACTGCTCATAGTCCTATCCCGATCCGCCACCTTTTCAAACTTAGTCTATTTTGGTCCAAGTCACAAGTTACTTGAAACCAGCAAGCTGCAACAACCCGTGATTAATAAGAACCCCGACACAGTGGCTGCCTGGTGGCTGTGCCTTTGTCCGCCTTCCTAACTTTCCTGGACCTGCATCGTCCGGCCGTTTCTTACCACGGTCGTTTCTCTCCATGCTGACTGACGATCTTTACCGATCTCCATACCATAGAACGTATCACTTGCAGCGCAAACAAGCACCTGTGGCGCGAAAATCCCCGAATAGCGCCTCGACGCAAATCGACCAATGTCTGTGGAGGTGGTGAAGCCGTCGTGGTCAGCTCAACGCCGAACATTAAGGCATAGTCGTTATCGCATCAACGACTTACGCAGGAAATCTAGCCCATCATGTCTAGGACAAGCGACAAACCTAGAGACTCTGCCCATCGACTTACTGTACCTTATCGCCTCTATGCTGCCTTCTGAAGCAGTCTACGCACTCAGCCTTACATCAAAAACCATGTCTTGTTTCTTCGATCGTCAGCAGCTGCTTCTTAAGGACCCACTGGCCAAGAAACGCTTCCTGCTCTGTATAGAAAGTCACAAGCCCGGCTTTCTGCTCTGCTATACTTGCGATCGACTATATCAATGGCACATTCCAGGAGAGAAGAAACCACGCCTGTGTCCTGGTCGAAATTCCGTTCCGCATCACGATTATGGTCGCTTGGA
>Ga0181473_100407_pt1 | contig 10535 bp, 10 predicted proteins | sample In2P11_FD_119089 | JGI IMG/M metagenome (GOLD analysis project Ga0181473, IMG submission 119089) | Clean room microbial communities from NASA Spacecraft Assembly Facility at Jet Propulsion Laboratory, Pasadena, California, USA -... ... | reverse complement strand
GTATTTCCGATTACGATTCAAGGCTAGCTCAGTGGAAACGAAGTCAACCACGTGTTCGGGATACGTGTACGTGGATATTTGCGGACAAAGAATTCGCAAAGTGGCGGTCGACCCCGGGCACGTCAGTGCTATCATGCACGGGAAGTGGTAAGTTATTCTGATGCTCATCTGCCCCTAGCTCATGTTCAATATAGTTGGTTGCGGCAAATCTATGCTCGCGTAAGCCGTTTCCCTGCTTCAATTTATGGACTGGAGAAACTGACCGTACAGTGCCACTGTGGTTGACCATCTGGAACAGCTCAACTTGCCTCCCGGGTATGGCTGTGTGCATTACTTTTTTGACACAGGTTTTGCATCTGCAAGCTCCCTCGATGATTTATTGCGTGCATTTCTGAAGCAGCTGCTCTCAATGAGGACGATCACAAACGCATTGCCACATCAACTAGACCAAGAGATCCAAGATGCATTCAGAAAACAGGTGCTTCCCTTGTCGACTAGTCAACTGGTCTTGGTACTTCGGAAAGTCATTGATCTGTCGCCTCAGATGCTCTATCTCATCGATGGGTTTGACGATATGGAAGAATCCCAGATCCAAGGTTTGTTTGCTTTTCTACGGACGACATTTGCCTGTGACAATCCTCATTATTCAAAACTGGCGTTGTTCTCACGTGAAGTGCTGGGTAGGGGCATTGAGGCCAGTAAGTCACTGCGAACAATAGAGAATATGTTTGAGATCCGCTTCAGCTTGAGCCATCTGTCGGACGATATTGCAAAGTTTGTCGAAGCTCAGGTTGAGGAACAGCAGCTGAGCAGGACGATTACAGAGGATGCGACCTTGATTGCAGACATCAAGCAAAAGCTCAAGGAAAATGGTGATAAGATGTTAGTGTGAATGAACGATAATTATGATAGCTCACTGACGATTTCTGCACAACAGGTTCCTATGGATTCATTTACAAGTTCTGAGCATCTGGAATTCCGATACAAATTTGACCGAAGACGGCATTAGAGCACTCATCGATGACCGTCCTGACGGGATTGATGCTACGTATGCAAAGTGTCTGAGACGAATTCAAAGCCATGAGAACCAGCGTCATCGCGTCCTTGCCGCAAAAGCATTTAGATGGGTTGCAGCATCAAAACGGCCGTTGACACATCGACAAGCTCAAGAGGCAGTCAGTCTAGATTCCGAAAACCTTCAGGTTCGAGAGTCAGCTATCATCAACTCTCCACTTACGCATTATTGCGGAAACCTGCTAACCACAGATCTGTCAAAGAGCCGAATTCAATTTACTCACGCATCAGTCAAAGCTTTTCTGCAGGACGTCAATCGACTACCTCTCGATTTGGTCGAGTTCAAGATTGACTTGCTAACTGATAACTTATGGTGTGCTAAGTTATGCTTTTCATATTTTGACTTTCTTCAGTCGCGCAAACAGCTTGCTTTGCGGCAGCAAATCGGCGTACCGGGGAATGTCTCGCAAAGCTTTCTCAATGGCGTGCCTTTTGCTGGAAAGACAGGTTTTGTTTCTCGGATATTTGCAAAACGCACAACTTCGCCGGGTTACATCAGGACTGTCCCGGTACCGGTTCGCACGATCAAGGCCACAGAACTTCAAATGCACGATTAGTTCATCAACTTCTGGCTCTTACATACACTGGAAATTACACCAGACTCAGCTCTCTATAGCCATTTTCAGAGACATTGCCTCTCCTTCGAGCCAGAGCTTTTTCCTTGGCTCGAAAACACAACAATCAGCAGTGATTTCTACCAAGGCCTGCTACAACATGCTGTGCTGGAAGGCCATACACCAATGCTACGCGTCATGATTGAGCATATTGGACGAGACAAGCCATACTTGTTACAGTCGATCTTTCGGAGAGCTTGTCCTGGGACATCAGCACACCTGATTCATATGGCTGCAGCACTTGGAAAGGTAGCTATCGTGGCGCAGCTGAAATCCCTAAGTTATGTTGACATAATTGATGAGGATGGGAGAACACCTTTAGCTTGGGCGGCTGAAACTCACCACCTCGAAGTTGTTAATTATCTGGTGTTCGAAGCATCGGCGGATGTAGTCGCATGCCGTCGACTGCCGCCGATAGATGTCGCTCGTTCAGCATACCACGATCCCACTCGTTCACTAAATCTCTTGACAATCCTCGTAGACCAGGACGCCCCCGACGGCTTTTGGAATTACTTCGGGAACGAACCTCACGAAGCCTTAAAGCCTTGTCTTTCGAGATCTTCAATTTCACAAGCTTTGTTCGCGGCTTCCTGCAAAGGTCATACGAACGTCGTAAAGCAGCTAGTGCAGCTTGGTGCAGACTCTGCGCACTATTCTCGCTTCGCTTGGCCAGGGCATCCGAACGGACTCCAGGGCTGGCCGGTTCTGGTCAATTTGGAATCGGCTGGTGTTGATGCGGTCATCACCTTCGTGGCTGCATTTGATTCTTTGCAGTCTCCCCCGAGTGATCTTGCTGATGCTCTAGTGAGTCGAATCTTTACCCTGGCAACACATGATGCTGCCCGACTCACACCATTGTTGTCTGAGTGTGGTGTATCATGCTTGTCATACAACATCATTGCCAATGTTGTCTGCCTAACTCCTGGTGTGTTTACGACCGAGCGGCGATCTCTGCTTCGACCTGTGATCCGATCTATGCTTCACTTCGCAATTTCGTCGAGACTTCATCTTCGAGAATTGACCTGCTGGCAGCTTATACTTTCTTTTTGGGAATATGCAGGCGACAAAGGCTTTCTGCAAGCCTGGATCGAAGCGGTGCCGGACGACGTTTTGACAATGTTGATGGAGACTGGTGTCAGTGACCGCGAGCTTCCAAAACCCAAAAACTGTAACGAAATCGTGCAAGCACTTTCATGCAGAATGTCTTCTCGTGCTTTAGCCGCTTTTTTGCACATCTGGCTTGATACACGGTTACCATCGTCATGGAACTCCTTAGGTAGCATCAAACGAGGAGTAGTGGCTCATGCTCAGACAATTGGGAATCGGGAAGCTCTCGAATTCATAATATACCATGGTTCAGAGGCCATGGCTGATCCACATCTTCGGCGACAATACGTATTAAAACACACCGACCAAAAATACATTCTACGAATGCCAAACCTTCCATCTGACGCAATTGTTGAGCACCTTCGCAAAGGCCTAAGTGATCCTTCTGTAGCATATTATTTATGTTTCCGAGCATTACGTTATTGTGAACAGGATGCCAGAAAGGCCACACAGTTTATCGAAGACCTGAAAGGCATAAACAAGGAGCTCGACTTGTCTTTGAACTTCCCTGCAGGTTACTGGAGAGTTGGCAAAAGGTATGCGGTCAAATTATCTATTGTTGGCTCTATTTATCGCTGGAATTGGAAGTTAAGAAGGCACAAAGGCCTGCCACTGTCAGATGCTGACATTGCTTATGCAAAAGCAGTGCCGGAGTGTTTACAGGAGTTGTTGATGCCTGCTTTCTTCCAGCAGAGAGATGATGAACATGTCTGGCGAAATATGCAATGTGATATCTCGGGCCCTATAAGGTTCAAAAACACTAAACAGCAGGATGCCATAGCTGACATGATACGAGTCATCGGGTTCAAGTATTCCCGAAATCGCTGGCGTCACGAAGGCTCTTAATAACGATAATTCGGAGTATGCTTTCAAGCGGATTTTCAGACAAGGTCAGAGAGCAGAAGTCTGTTTATGGGCTCATGTTGTTCAGTATCTATTCACATATAGTGAACAGGAAGGAATCTCGGGAATACTATGCTGCTTGCCCGTCATCAACTTGGCCTAACGTCGTGAGACACCACTATCTTTCTTCACTTTACTCCTTTCCTATTGTCTCCCATGCTTCTCATCTCAGAATATATTATCTTCGTCATCAAGCAGCAGTCAAAACCACACTTTCAGTTTTCGTAACCACCCCCACCGTCTGCACACTTGTTACCACAGCACTCTGCGTGACCGTAAAGCTAACACTAACTGTCTCCGCAACAGTTTCTGCCGCTGCTGTTGCCGTGACCGTTACACTCACTGTCTCTTTCTCAGGGGCCGCAGACTTCGTTACCGTAACCGTGGCACCACTCATGGTGACTGTTGCAAACTGCATTTGTGTGCTCACTTCTGTTTGCGTAACTGTGGCTTGGTGATGTCTGTGGAACTGCGACGGTGGGGAGCTTTCAGATGTTGCTTGCTGTGAGGATGCTCCTGAACTTGCCGCAACAGGAGAGCTAGATGTTGTGGAGGACGCCGCTGGAGAGGTCGACTGTCCAGGGAACGGCACGCCTGAAGAGTTGACCACAATAGTCATGGTTGTGGCTGTGGTGTGGATTGTTACAGTGCTTGTTGGTTCTAGACTCGATGCCCGTGATGTCGAGACTGATTGGGACTGCGATGTGGATGTCGACGCTGGGGGTGTGACAATCGAAACTGAGGTCTCTGAAGAAGATCCGGCAGGTGCCACAGGCGAAACTGTCAAACCTGCGGACGAAGATGTTGACGATGAGGGGAGAGAAGACAATAAAGCTACAGCAATAGCTGAGTTGGTTGGTCCTAGCGCCGTCACAGATTGAGTGGGAACATCACCTGATACAGGGGCTATGGTTGAGCTGCGGCTGCTACTACGGCTACTGTCCAACGCCGCCAGCATGGAAGTCGAGGCCGTGGTTGTTGTCGTTTGGGAATCAAAGACGACAGCTGATTTCGGCGCACTCGATGTACTGCTAGTATCGATCGGGATAACAGTCAATCCATCGAAAATCGAGGATGTTGCGGTGCTGATACGGGCGGACGACTCAGCCGTAGGCGCTTGGCCGGTTATGGTTAAGGTTGGATTACCAGAGGTTGAAGTCACGAAACTGGATGCAGAGGTAGAGGTAGAGGTTGTGATATCTGAAGGCGGCGGAACGACGATTGTTTGCGATATAGACACTTCTGAAGTGGGAACCGTCGCTGAATCAGTAACAGATGTAGAGAAGCTCGACGAAATGAGCGGAGCGCTTGTTGTCGACGTCGACATGGTGGCTGTAAGAACCGATGAAGAAGTCAACGTCGATATGGGGATGGATGAGAGACCTGGGGTAAAGCCATCACTTGTTAGACTTGTGCTTGTTGAATTAACGCGGGAGACTGGTATTGAGCCTAGGCCTAGACTTGAGATTGTCTCTGTCGTCCGCATCGTGCTTGCAGAAATTGTGCTTGCGAAGCCAAATGAGAAGCTGGCAGCTATCGATGACTCCACTTCGGTTGACTGTGTACTCGAAACAGAAATCGAGCTCAATCCGACAGGCAGGCTTGTTGAGCTACCAATACCTGAAGTTGTTAGCAGTACTGTGGAATTGGACTGGTTCTGCTGTGCGCCGGGTAAGTTGTTGGACACACTGGTTGTCGTGCTAACACTTGGAGTGAGGGTCGTGTAACCGCCAACTGGACCCGTGAAAGTTGGAGAAGCGGTCACAAAGACGATTGTCACTGCGCTAACACCGGCAGTACTGGAGTTTGCTGATGGTATAATGAATAAACTGTTCGAAGAGCTAGGGGTCCCCGTAGTTGAAGCAGAGCTCGTCGAGGAGAAACTAGCCGCCAGAGAGGAGGCGACAGTGGATATACTTGAGCTGCTGACCAAGGACGTATTTTGGGAGGACTTCGTGCTTTGAACAAGGCTTGCACTTGATGATGGACCTTGTGATCCTGATTGAACCTGCGTTGTAGTTTGTGAGATTGATGATGGTGGAAATCCAGCTGTTACACGCATGGTTGTTTGAACGGTGGTCATCATTGTCGTTTCCATATTCACGGTCACGACAGCCGGTCCTGTACTTGAAGACTGTGACGTGCTTTCTGCACTTAATGAAATGACTGATGTTGAGTCTTGCAGATTGCCGGGGATAGGTGTTATTGTCGTTGATCTCTGCGCTGGCTCCGGCGACACCACATTTGTTCCGTGCTGTCGCTTTTGGACAAGTCTTTCCACTTCAATCTCAGCAGTGTCGACCATCCATCTTCTGTGTCCGTCGTTCCCTCTTCGTGCAATACTGTCTCTATTGCTGTTGTGAATTGGGCCAGCCGTGCTCAAAACAGCAAGAAATAGTAGTAAGCTTGCGCTTGGTAGATACATTTCGCTTGTCTATTGACAGTGTGTATTCGAGTATAGTGTTGGTGGAATTAGCGATTAGTTCCTATGCTGAACTTTGGTATCGAAACTGGTAAATGCAAAAACTGAGCGAGCCAGCTCGCGTAAGCTATTAGATAGTCTGATTCAAAGAAGGAAAGACAGATTCTACTCAAGGAAGGACTGCGCAACAATGCTCGCTGCTGCTGTGACGAGAATCGCGTACTGCAGTGAGGATGATGCTGTGCGCAGAGTTGAAAAGAATATGTATGAGACTATCTGGTGGCAACGCGCCTGCCTGGGTCCGTGCATTGTAGATTGTAGTCGAATACTTGCCTGTAGAATACACAACCATCTGAAACCATTATCATGCATTCGTACACTGATTCTGACATGTTTGGGATTGTTCAGGCAGCTGATTATGGTTGGTGTTTGATGTTTGTTTTGCCGGCGCTAAGCCAAGGATGGAGACACGATGATTGGTTCGGAGAATCTGCAGCCTTAAAGCTTGATGCAAGGCGTTTCAAAACCGGTCACTAATCTTGTGAGCCGCGATCAGTAAAGCTTTCGCTTTTCTTCCTTCTCTTCGAAACACTGTATCTGATCACCTTCCTGAACGTTGTCGAAGTCCTTGAAGCCCATTCCGCATTCGGTGCCCTTACGCATTTCGGTGACGTCCTTCTTCACGTTCTTGAGTGAATCAAGCGTGCCAGTGTAGACCACTTCTCCATTTCGGAGTATGCGTACCTTGTTCGCCCGACTAATAGTACCATTGGTGATTTTGCAGCCGGCGATCTTGATTGTGTCCTTCTTGACTTTGATCTCGAAAAGCTTGCCAACCTCGGCTTCACCAAGGACGCGCTGAGTGATCACTGATGGCAGTGCTTCCTGGACCTTCTCTTTGACAACATCGGTGACTTTGTAGATAATGTTGTGGTTCAGAATCTCGAGTTTAGCTTCATGAGCAAGTGATGAAATGGCAGGCTCAACAGCTTGGTTGAAGTTGATGGCGTATGCAACCTCACCGCTTGTTGCTAGCATGTGCACATCAGACTCTGTAAGAGGTCCAGTGCCACTGTGAATGACATTCGCTCGAACTTCGTTGTTGCCAATTGCGCTGACTGCTGCAACAATAGCCTCGACGCTACCAGCCACATCTGCTTTGACCACAAAATGAACCTGCTTAGGTCCAGACTCGGCTGCGGCATCAACCCATCCTTCATTTTCATGGCGACGACGGTTGATCTTGTTCTCGCGCTCCCATTCAACCACTTTAGCTCGAGCTTCAGCTTCCTGGGATCTAGTCACGTTGATGGTTGCTATATCGGACGCTGCTCGAGCAACTTCAGCTCGTTCCAGCCTCAACTCGACCACGTCTTTTGCTTGCTGCTCGTCGTTTGCCTGCAAGACTTCAAGGCCCGCTGTAGGATCTTCGCCACGCCAGCCATCCACTTGAACTGGATCACCCGGATATGCTTCCTTGACAAGGGCGCCAGCATCGTTCCTCAGGGTTCGAACACGTCCCCACGTCGGTCCTGCGACCATGAAATCGCCGACCCGGAGTACACCCCGTCTGACCAGGACTGTAGCTACACGACCAGCATTAGTGACTTTACTTTCGATGATTTGTCCTTCTGCAGGACCATCTTGCTCAGCACGAAGGTCGAGCACATCTGCAAGCGTAATGATGGCCTCTTCCAGTTCCTCCATACCCTGGCCAGTCTTGCCACTAACTGCTATGGCTTGGAAGTCACCGCCATAATCTTCGACCACAATATCGTGTCTTGTCAAATCTTGCTTCACTTGCTCGACGTTCGCATCGTGCTTATCGACTTTATTGATCGCGACAATAATCTGGACTTGAGCATCTAGCGCGTGCTTGATAGCTTCGACAGTCTGGGGCTTGACGCTATCGTCTGCTGCTACCACAAGAACCACAATGTCAGTCACGTTCGCGCCTCTCCGTCGCATATCCAAGAATGCTTCGTGCCCGGGCGTGTCTAAGAAAGTGATCTGTCGTTCTGAACCAGGCATGGTAACTGAGAATGCACCAATGTGCTGGGTAATGCCACCATGCTCGCCAGCTGCAACGGAAGATTTTCTGAGCCAATCCAAGACTGTAGTCTTGCCGTGATCAACGTGACCCATGATTGTAACAATAGGCGGACGGGTTGGCAGCACTGAAACATCCTCCGAAGGTGGTCGTGCTACCAGATCCTGCATTTCTGCTTCAGCAATGATCGGCTCGAAACCATAGATATCTGCGAACATAGTTGATGTTTCAGCATCTAACATATGATCGTATCTAGCGCCCTCGAAGCCCTCTTCCTCAAGCTTCTGAACCAGCTCTTCCGCCTTGATCTTCATTGCTTGTGCTAGTTGCTGTACACTCATAAACTCAGGTATATGCAGATGAGGCTTTGACATTGCTACATCGACTCTCTTCTCCTTCTTTTTCTTCCTCCGTTTCTCTCCATTCAGCGCTTGTTCGGCCTCCAGCATCTCAAAATCGAATGCCTGGACTTGGTTCCTATTACGACGTGTGGTAGGTGCATCTCTTACAACTGTGTTTTCTGCAGGTGTGTCGAGATCCTCCGCGAAACGACTGTTTCTAAACTTAGTCTTCCATCGCGGTTCTGCGGCCTCAACTATATCTTCAGAGTCTCCTGACTGTGGAAAAGCTTTATCTCGCGTTTCGAACTGTTCTTGTTTAGGAGAAGACCTTGGCTCAATTGACACGTGTAAAGGGCGATACTCTGCCACTGAAGGCTGTGCTGGCGGCTCGAGAGTCGGTTGCGGCGCAAATCGAGATGTAGTCCGCGATGTCTGCGCCTGCATTTCTGTTGATACGGGCGATTCATCTTGTGCTTGTGTCAGAAATGATGGCCTGTATCCGCCAGGTCTCGTATTGCGTAACCTGTCTGACTGTTCAGCCGATCCTCGAGTATAGTTTGCTCCACGTTCTTGCCGCCGCGGCACGTTGCCATCTCGCCAGGCGGTGTCGGCTGTATTCCTGACTTTGAACTCCCCAGCTTCAATACCTTCTGCTTTCTTGTTCACCTCGTTACCCCTACGAGGCGGTCGTTGACCGAATCGATCTCTTGGTCGAAACTGCTCTCGCTCATTGTCTGGCCGGTCGTTTATTCGAAAGCGAGGTTGGAATTGTGCTTGAAACCCACCTTGACTTCGATCTTGTCGCGGAGGAGCGGTCTTTCGAACTGGAGGACCTGCGGACGCAAGGGGTAGAGATGTCCTTCGTGATACCGGTTTCGAGCTTGTCCATGGCGATGCAGCGGCAGCATTCTGCCTTAACATCGGGAATTCATCCTCATCGTCGTCTTGTCTCTGAGCAACAGCAGCTCCAGCCGGTGCATGCCTCGGTATCGAAGAGCTGTAAGGCCTGTTGGGGATACGGCTTCGTGCCTGGGTCGGAGCCGCCTCTCGAGACAACCGGATGGCACAGAAGAAGCAGATGTCACTCGTGTGACGGATCTATTTGTATTAGTACGAACCTGAACAGCGAATATACTCCCATACCTGCGTGACCAACCTGTTCCGCATGATATCTGTCTGTGTTTGATGCTACCAAACGAACGTGGACTGGTCTCTGCACTACAGAAAAGTATTAAGACCAAACGAGTCAGCAATTCGTCTATCACTCGTCGGCTGACTCGTGCAGCTACGAATAATTGGAGTCTCCGTCGACGACCATATCTACAGCAGCAAATATCTGTCTTTATACGTATGTAACCATCAACTATCTAACAACCTGACACAGAATCTTGCTTTACATATTCCATCCCCACTGTCCAGATAACGACAACGTCTTTGGTAAGCCCACATACTCCGGTATTCGACAGGAAGAACATCATTCTGATTAGTTCAAAAGATATCGTTAAAGTTCGCCTCCAAACAACAACCACATATCCTTCCGCCCTTGCGTGTGCGACCTCTATCTTTAAGAACGAGGGACCCTTAGCCTTCTACAAAGGTACCCTTACTCCACTAATTGGTATCGGTGCTTGCGTGTCTGTCCAGTTTGGTGCCTTTCATTATGCGCGACGGGCGTTCGAGGAGGCCAACCTCAAATCCCACGGAAGCCCAACCCTTAGCTACAGCCAGTACTACACCGCCGGAGCTTTCGCTGGTATCACTAACACCGTTCTCTCGTCACCAATCGAGCATGTGAGGATTAGGTTACAGACCCAGCCACATGGTGCCGCTCGCCTTTACAACGGGCCGCTCGATTGCATGAGGAAACTCTCTGCTCACGAAGGCGTGCTCCGAGGTCTCTACAGAGGTACAGCCGTAACGTTTTTGCGGGAAGCTCAAGCTTATGGTGTTTGGTTCCTGTCATTCGAATATCTAATGAACCTGGATGCAAAACGTAACAACTACGCAAGCACCGATACCAATTA
>Ga0181473_100403_pt1 | contig 10551 bp, 4 predicted proteins | sample In2P11_FD_119089 | JGI IMG/M metagenome (GOLD analysis project Ga0181473, IMG submission 119089) | Clean room microbial communities from NASA Spacecraft Assembly Facility at Jet Propulsion Laboratory, Pasadena, California, USA -... ... | reverse complement strand
TTCATGATATTTAAAGCCACGTTCTATAAACTCCGTCGAAAAACAAGATGTTCAGAATAGGTGTGACAGCTGCTTACGTTATCCGTCCTCTCCTCCTTCCACTTACAAAGTCGTACAGCTACTTTCAAACGAACGGGTACAACAACTTTGAAGTTCAAAGTGGTCAAAAGCTGTGGGCATTCTTTGGTACTGCAAAAAAAGAGAATTTCAATTCCTTACATCTAGCCAAACAGTTGTACCACTAATGTAATGCCAATGCTTGCACAACACATAAGAAATAAAAATAAAGTGGTCAGCAATGACAATGCAAGTACCTACCAACTTTGAAGTTCATAGTTGTCAAAAGCTGTGGGCATTCTCTGGTACTGCAAAGAAAATTTCAATTGTACCACTATAATGTCAGGCCAATGCTTGCCCAACACGTAAATGCTGACCATGCAACGACAATGCAGTTACCTACCAAATAAATGTACATTCTGCGTTCCATTTGAATATAAAAATGTATATTGTAACAAAGGTTTTCAAACTAATTTTAACTTTTAGTTAATGGTTTGGAATAAAAACATTTTTTTTTTAAATTCTATAATAGTTTTCAAAACATTTAAATATTTGTTAATTATAAAAATAATTTTTGATTTTTATAAAAATTATAATTTAATTTTTTAATTGGTTAAGAATAATGCTATGAATAATTTTATGGGGTTTGAAATTCATTTGTTACTAATAAAAAATTGTTTAAAAAATTAAAAATTCAAAAAAATATTGTAAAATATAATAATTATACAACTCATTGGACGTGACGCTTGCAGTGATACATTATTTATTACAAAAATCATCAGATATTAATACGGTTTCATTTACGTGTCATAGTATATTAGCGTGTGAGTATATTGGCTAGCAAGTCTTTTTATGCAGTGAATATTAATCTCTCGGTTATCCTATTCCTGGTTAATATTCTTTTAATATATCATGATAAAAGTAATCGCTAACCCTTTTGCCCTTATTAGTCCTTGCTTTCGGCATAGCAGGGATTATAGCGATCGATCGATCATTTGACTGCCTATTAGTTGATCAGTTGACCCGTTTGTTTTTGGTTTTCTTGTATTTTAACCAAAGTTTGATCTTAACAATTCTATTCACGTAAATTTTATCCAAAGTTTTAAGACTGAAAGCATTCTACCTCTTATTAGAGGCTTCACGTGGCCCGATGCAAGAAAATTGCGGCAATACAATTTTATCCAAAGTTCAGAGAGCCAGTATACTTCGAAGCCCTTTCGAGGTCCTTTCCACATGTATATCAAGGCTCCTTCCACATGGCTATTAGCATGCAAGGCCCCTTCCATATGGCTATTAGCATGCAACTCTGGTATGGTAAAAGATAGTCACCACCTGCCCAGAAGAGTCTGCAAGATTTCAATTGAAGTCTTTGGACGTGCTCTGTTATCTACACGCTTGAGTCGCTTGAGTCTGCAAGATGGCATTGTAGAAGGCAGTGGCATTATAGTTTGCGACCTGACAGACCTGGTATGTATCAGACTATCTTTATGTATTTGGGCAAACTTTAGATGCAGCTAACTCTGGAGAAATACCTTGTTATTTTATGTTATTCTGCTAGCTGCAAGGGATCTACCTGCAGAGGATCATGGAGAACCTGTTAATTTAAAGAATAAATTTAGCATTGTGGCTTCAAGGTGAACTTACCAAAACCTTAATAAAAAACTCAATGAGAAATGCATCCATTTTGTTCTTTAATTTCCTCTGCTTTAAATGCATCGCTTTTTTTACTTTAACTGTTTCTATTTACTGCAGGCGATATTAATGATATTGAACATGAAAACCTTACTCAAAAACTCAACGGCAAATGCCTAATTTAGTATTCTCATTTAGTATTCTCAAGATCTTTAAGGTGTTCTGGTGCACTCGAGAGAATGAGCCGAAATATTTTGCAAAACTGGGAAAGTAGAGTTTTTATTGAATTACAATTCTGTTCATATTTTATTATAATTTAAGTTTATTTAAATTGAACAAAACTGTTGGGTGCTCAAAAAATTGATTATATTTTGACCATAGCTGGTAGTCTACCCAATTCTTATCAAATTTGTAACTGACAAGAAAATATACCGTAGAAAAGTCTGTTTTCTACGTCTGTGAACAATAAACTGTAACAAAGAAAACATCTTTCAAATCATTAATTAAATGCAGATTGTAATTAGGAGGTTTTTCAATCACATACCTAAACTGCAAGCAAAGGAAGAGACTGGCTGTCTGCACAAATAGAATGGTTCAGAGGAAACAATGGTTCCTGAATATAGCGAGGACTTTTGTGGAGAATCTGGTCAAGAGTGGCATCTGCATCGACCTCTGTAAATTGGGCACCCTTGTCATTGCATTCCATATTTAGAAAACCGTCGGGAGAGTTGACCAATCTGCCAGCGAAAGGGTAGAAATGAAGGAGCACCTTTTCCAGGCTCCATTTCAACCACTCAATTGTTACTTCATGCGAATTATTAACAAATCCCTGTTGGAAGAAGAGTACATACTGAATGTAGTTGGCCTCACAATCCTAAGCAGTTTTGAGTAAGAGATTCAAGGAAGTTTTCAACTTAATTGAAATCAGGGCTAGAATTTTTCATTCCAGCCTCCTGGTCTTCCATTTCATACTCGGAAAAGTAAATTATCTGACTTGAACTGTTCTCAGCATCCATTTCTCTGAGATTATGAAAGGATGTACAAGTGAAAAACAAATTATATCATATTAGAGGAGTTACACCCTTGATGGGGAATGAACGACTATTGGAAGGAAGGTAGAAAACAGAGGAGGTAGTCGTCTAATCCTCTAGCTAGACTGGTTTCAATTACTAAACTGTAGGAGAGACTGTCAGAGAACTCGATGCCCCACTCCTAATCCATGACACGAGAACAAAAAGGTAGGACAACCGGCCATGAGAAACATATCAAACTCATGAAAGTCCCCGAACATAAAACTTAGGAATCATGGGGAGAATTTTCGATCTGAGAAGCTGTGGGATCATCACAACAGTTGTTGTATTGAAAAAATGCTAGGTAGAGGATCAGAGAAGTTGTGGGATCAACACAGCAGTTGTTGTATTGAGAAAACGCCAGGTGGAGTGCACACGTGGTGCGTGCATGCCAGGCATGCTACCCAAAAGTTTTTTACTCTTTTACCTTTTTAATATTTTATTTCAATTATTAACATTTAATATTTTATTTTATTTCAATTATTAAGATTTAATATTTTATTTAAATAAATAAGTAAATATATTAAAACTTTTTGCAGTGACTTGAATTTGGATTTTCTTGAATTGAATCTTTGGATTGACTGGAATATAGTGCTCTTGAAGAAGCAATGATGCCTTTAATTTCTTCCGTGTGAGGTATCATGGTAACATGCATACATATTCTCTTTTACAATTGTCAGCAGTAAGAAGAAATGATGAGATCAGGAAGACAATGATAAAATTAATGGCAAGCGGGCCAGCTGCAATTTGAAAGGCCTCATGATGCCAAGATTCCAAATTGAGAAGATCCATTTTAAGACTCTTAAAAAAATCAGTACAGGTTCCTTACTCTTCACAACGAAAAGGGTTTAAGCTCGAACTCCATTTTCATCGTTTCAACAACAAATAACTGTGTCTGCTCATGAGACTTGACTTTATGAACCATGATTACGAGAAATTCAGGGAAGGAGAGCTGAATCGGGTTCATTACAACGCTGTTGCATAGATATGATTATGGAATTGGGTTCGCTACAGCGTTGCATCATAGATATGATTAATAATTGGGTTAGTTACAACGCTGCATCATTGTTATCATCCTTCATTGACCAAAACATAAAAATATTTAATTATCCAAACCATTTTTAAATTTATTTAAAAATATAACTTTATCAATAAATATAAACAATTAATATTGGCCATTTCGCCATACTTCAGCGAATCTTAAAAACTACCAGTCATGAAAAAACTAAACATAAGGTCTAACGAATCCGAATAAGTTTGAGGTATCATTAAATCATCAACATAAGATCGAGCAAACTTACTTCTATGAGGAGGAGGTTGTATTTGTCACTTTGGAGGGGGCTCCGTGCATCAATAGTCATCGGTGTTGAGAATAATAACAGTGTGGGATAAACAGTGTCCAGTGTTAATCCTGCTCTGTATGGTCTTAAATTTAGTTATTTAAAATTACTTTGGAAGTCAATCTTTCACCTATGTAATAAGAAGACTGCTTTTGAGTTTGTTTTTAAATTTTTTGGTTAAGATTAGATTTAAAAAGAGAAAGGTGTGCAGAAGTTGAGCTTGCTTTTAAGCGAAGTTTTGCCTTTATGTAAATTTATATTAATTTATGCTTATGAAGTTAGGATTTCCTGACATATTAATGCGATAGCATTTTTGTTTGAGTGATTACAGTATAATCTACAGTTAGTGTCTATCAACTGCGTTATAGAAGGGGCCATTTATAATATCAATCTTGGAGGTTTATTGCTTATCGAACCAGACCAAATGTTGCACTGCGACGAACAGGTATTATCATAGTTTCTAATTATTTCCCATCTATCCAGCTATTATTATGTTTCGTTTTCTTCTTATAAGGTCATCGAGGTTGCCCTTGCAAAAATTGCAGGTTAATCCAGACTCTTTTTTCCCTGTTGTTTTCGAACTAACTTGGGTATTGGCCTAGATTATATAATTGCCTTGAATCTCAAATTTGCGCAGGTGGGTCTTTTAGTGATGCCGTTAGGGTTCGACCCTTCGAAGGGTTTCCCAAATTCAGAATGCTGAGTAATACATGAAACCAGTGATTTAAGAATGGGAAGGTTTCCAAGGAAGAAAAGTCGTTGGAATCCAGCCATCATTTCCTTAGGTATTTTGTATTAATATTGGACAAAGATAAAGAATGACTATACATAAGGAAATGAATTTGAAAAAAAGCACAAGAGAGTAAAATATTTCAACATTTTGTGTAATCCAATTATTCTTAATTTTGGTCCTTTTTATTTGTAGCTGTCACTCCCGCACACACTTACAGCTTCCATGGATTACAATTTCTCATAAAACCATTCTGAAGGGTATAAAACCATTCTGAACGGTATCAAACTTCGGGCTGTAATTCTTTGCCAATGAAAACATGAGGAACTGATTATGACTCAAAATTTTATATTAAGTGATTTAAAATAGCTTTATATGTATTGAAACAACGACTTAAAATAATAATGTTAATTATTTGCGAAATATAAACTTAACAAGATTTTCATTTGAAATGACTTTTTTCAAGTTCGAATGAATTATATTGGTTAATATAAACCAATACTTAACTATGTTGCATCCTATGTTGAAACATGACACTTTATCTTCACTATAAATCATAGAATTCTTCATTATATTATTCACTTTAAACTCAATGGCTAGGTTTCTGTCAATTTCCCGAACAAATTTTCTGCAACAACAAATAGTTGGGGGTGTGTGCGAAATCTAAATCAACAAGATTGCAATGCAATGGTATACCTGCCAAAAAAAGACAACCATAAAATCAAGAATGAACCCATTAGTAAGTATCATAAATCTGGTATTGGCATTTGAAATTTATGGTAGTTTGAATGTGCAGCATAAATCTATAAAAATCCAAGGCCTAACGCAGACGTAAAACACTATCTTTTCACCATAGTTGTTGTGGTGACTGAATGGAGCTTTTGTGCCATCTCTTGTAACTAATCGTCCTATGGCAGCACACCAATATTATTGTTCATATTTCTGGCCCCGGTAGGGACTACCGCTATGGCAGTTCATATTTCTGGCCCAAGCAGGGACTACCGCTATGGCAGTTCATATTTCTGGCCCAAGCAGGGACTACCACTATGGCAGTGGCTCCCTTGTTGCATTGGGAAAGTGCCTAAACATTGAAACCTTATTGTTGTCTCATAAACATGTTTATTTAGCCTCGAACTTCAAAGCTCACTCTTCTTCACATTTTCAGTCTGCCACATATTTCATAGCCCATCATTTCGCGGGCACGTTGTTTCCTCTTTCACATTATTCATAGCGTGCTATTCGTAGTGGCCACCTTGCGATATACATCTCTATATCATCATTTTTTCCATTTTAGTAATGCTCATTTCGTGGCAAGTTGTTGTTTATGGAGTATTTTACAAATTGTATTACATAGTCCATTTGCGTAGCTTTTATATGTAGTATTCATAGCCCATTTTCCTAATTGCAAAACATTTTTGTGGAAATTTTTGTTATCAACTACTATATTTCCAAATAAATATATTGTCACATACCCACAAAGACTTCTCTAATTTTTTATTTATTTCTGTATTATCTCAATAGTACCCTTTCATTATTTTTTATAAATGTCTTATAGATATAGTACTTGTGAATATATTCAGAATCATTCCACTTCAATTAGTTTAACTCATAACCTTTGTTTTGTCTTCTTTATTACTCAACTCCTTATAATTGAAGGGGATTACCATTTCAAGATACCCCTAATGTACAAAATTATTACTTAGTACCCATGCCTATGTTAGGCCATATCTATCTATTCCACTATATCTCTTATTAAAGTGAATTTCACTAATATTTGTATACACCACTTGGTTGTTTAATGTTACATTTATTTCTACTCAACATATGGTTTTTGTAATTATTCTGAGGTCTACCTATGTATGTGCGCGCCAAGGTATTCTACTTTGTCATTTTGTAATTTATATAGTTATTATTGGGGTATTGTTAACAACAAGGGTGCTTGTGTATGGTTAAATCACATAGGCACATAGCTCATTACACCTAACGCGTGTTTATATAAACTCTATCATTTTAATTCCAAGTGTTGTCACTCTGCATTGGAAAATTCGTTGCTGAGTCCTCCCTTGCCACGTTTCATTCCATCAAATGGTGTTCATGTGATCACTCTGGCAATACTTGAATGGATGAGATAATAGTGTGGAAAAACAAGGGATTCTAACATAATCTAACATCACATAGTGTGGATGAGATAATCTAACATCACCAACCCTAATATTTTTACCCCATAGCCATTTTGTTGGTACTCGATTTTCTTTGTTGCCATTTACGTCTGGTGTCATGGCATCATCGCTCCAACAAACTTCTCAACATTCAGTCTTTAGTTAGCTCATAGGGATCACAGAGGCAGGGATTATTTCACCAACCTTCACACTTGTCCTTTCCCAAAATTTACAAGTAAAAGATTCTTTCGTTGTAATGAGCAAATTTTTTCGTTTCTCATTGATTTTGATCGCCTTTTTATGCCATTCATAGTGCTTGGTTTTCCTAGAATCTCCCTTCTTGGTATCCCTCTTCATTTGATAACATTTTTGTAACTTTTTGCTTTGGTTTTAAGGTGCGGTGCTAGTACATGGGCCTCTTTCTCTTAAATCTCGTTACTCTTTTGCTCTCAGGTAATTTTTGCACCTCTGGTCTTCACCCTCTATTTTCTTTTTCCTTTTATTCCTACTATCAGAAGGCTTCCATACACAAAGCTAGTGTGGCTTGGATTTAATGTTGTGCCCCCTTCTTGTACAAGGTGTAGTAGAGATCGACCAAGTTGACTTGATTACCCTGGATTCGAAGGAGAATACAAGGTAAGTGTAGGCATTCCTGGATCTTATCAACTGGGAATTTAGTATTTCCTTATGGAACGATCACACCCTAGTTTTCTTGTTTGGGTGTAACTATAAAATCTTCACACCTGGTTGCCCATTTTTCTTGTGGGTTTTCTTTTCCTTCCCAATCTACTATTTCTCAAAATGTCACCACTAGCGTGTAAGGGAATTTTATCTCTTGTTGATGTACATATAGGAGTACACGCCACATTTATCATTAAAATGTATGGAGTTTAATTTTATGCTTTTTTGCTATTATTCTACTAGTTTAGACTTCAAGTGGTAGTATAATCATACCCCTCTCTTGCCTGACATGTAGGCACTAAAGTGTTCTATTAAGTAACTCTTCCTCATTTAGTTTGGAACCACGGTCATCACTTAATTATGGCTGCTATTTGTTTCATGTCAATTTAATTCAACTTTTTGGAGTTCGTTTCGATTCACTGATCCTGTTAAGATTAGTTGACTCCCAGTGTTATTGTGAACTACTCGCATTACATGTCCTATGGACAATTTAAGCATTAATTCTCTTAATCTAGCAGATTCCATCTCTTTTTCTTCTTTTGTCTATAACTACTGGCCATTGTTTAGTCCTCCTCCATTACTACACTTTTGTACTTATAATTTCTGGGGACCCTAATCACCATGAGCACAAAACATTAATTTAATATATTATGTAGTGCAGTCTTTGCACAGAGAAATAACTTCTCATGATTCCTGTTGTGAGAACAATTTTTTCTTTTAGTGCTACTCAATATAATTCCTCTGTGGTGGTTAGTTTAATACTATGGCCCATCTCAGGGCAATTTTATTTTGTCAACTATATACAATCTACAGTCTAAAAACTGCATGTATATATACATTAGAAATCATTTTCATGTATAATACTACTAAATAATTTTTTCGCTATTCTCAGTCGTTTAATTTTTTTCATGTATTTCAACATTGTAGATTATATTTCTACTAGTTACTTCTGCATAAACGGAAAAAGAGAAATAATTAATATCATGTTTGTTTTCTTTTTGAATGGACTCGTTGTTGGTTTCTTTTTCGGAAGTTTGATGTTAGCCTATTACAGAAGGATAGTAATAGATCATTCTCAAGTTTAATATAATGGCTAAGAAATGATGTTATGTGGTTCTTAAACTAATTGTGTGATCTTTGAGCGTGTTCAATCACTGTGTTATTTTTCTTCTATTCTCTACCACTGTAACTTTGGTTCCTATCAATTGTATTCAACCAGAAATTGCAATTGCATGTATCTTGAAGGCATGAAATCCAAGGAATTACAGCCCAGTTCCTATGATTATTTCACAATTGTCCTCATCGGATTTACTAATTGATTTCTATAAATCCTTTTTCCTTCTATAACACTTCTAAATGTTACTTTTTCTATATATAAAGAAAACAATATACACAATTTCCCAGACTAGTACATGCTTAGTAACATATACTTAGAAAATAACAATCTGTAGATGATTCAATCCAAAGTAACACACATAATTACAGTCATGAACAAATATCTAAACTTCTAATATTTTATTTCTTTTTCCCAAAGTCTTCTATCTATTGTACATATTTAACTCGGTAGTAAGGTTTATTTTCTAATATAAATAGATTCATGATAACAACACATATTCAAGTTGACAGTAAAATATAATTTGTAACATAAATAAATTCATGATAACAGTGTTTAGGAAATACCATCTACATATAACCATTTATGCTAATAAAATAACATAACAAATCATTTAACAAGTATCATTGTTAGGGGAACACTTGGGAATATTGCACTTTATTTTCACCCAACCTTGAACTGAAATCCTCTAGTTCACCCCTGAGCTAAGACGTACTTTACAGGGAATCAACAACCTCTTTGATCCCTTGAGTACATATTTTATACATTTTATCCATAACATATTTTTTTGTTAGTGACATCCCACTTTTGTGGTTATCAAAATTCCACTTCCCTAGACATTTTTTTCTTTTTAAAGTCCTCTCTTCTCTCATGTGATGCTTTATTCTTATCCATGCCTAGAATATTTCTCTAGATAAGGAATTTAATGGATATTTTTCTCCTATTCCATTAAATCCTATTTAGAAGTTCCCATTATGTAATACTTATCTTGATCTCATCCATTATTGATATTTTTGCTTTTGTGTTATTTTTCTTTAGCAAGAATCTCTTACTCAAGTTTCGCTTTCCCAAGTAGTTCCACCCCTTTTATTTATTAATAAAAATCAGTTATTACATAAAAACTTTACTATATTACTTTCACTTAAATAAATCACAACTTTTCCGCTATCCAGTCTAACATAATTCAACCTGGAAAGAAAACAAACATTATAAAAATAGAGAGGTATTACATCTTCCCCCTGTTATCGCCCCAAGAAACTCTCCTAGGTTGTATATCAGAGATGCTCGGGAACATTACAAACTCAACATAAAATGTTGGAAAATGGAGGATGAATGGAAGAAATGATACATATTCAAGCCAGATAACCACTTCTACTATGCTTAACCCCAAACATGGGTGAACACCCTTAGACTACAAGGCTTTAGGCCACTAATTACTCACAGTTTGAGGATTAAGTGGAAATGGAGAACACTGATCACACCAACAGATGCACAGGACCCTGTGATGGCCAGCTGTAACCAGTTAAAAGGTCTGTAAATCTATTTCCTAATGCATAGATAGGATGAAAGCTCTTTGGCATTAAAACAATAGAAACCTGCATACACATTCAATAATACTTGCTAGATTCTAACACATAGGTGGGATGACAGCCCCTCTAATGCTAAACATCAAGAGCACATGAAAAATGCATAACAGGCACAGCCTGGAACAAAGAAGAAGTGGAAAGTGAGCAATTAACAACAAAAGAAGCTTGCATTAGCTGAAAAT
>Ga0181473_100402_pt1 | contig 10552 bp, 7 predicted proteins | sample In2P11_FD_119089 | JGI IMG/M metagenome (GOLD analysis project Ga0181473, IMG submission 119089) | Clean room microbial communities from NASA Spacecraft Assembly Facility at Jet Propulsion Laboratory, Pasadena, California, USA -... ... | reverse complement strand
AGCGATCAAGAGTGCGAGGCCGAGCTTGGAGAGCATTCCGGAGAGGTCGGCGCGGGAGAATGCTGAGGCTGCTGCCAGTTCCGTTACTACGGTCGCAGGACCAGGCCCTGCAGGCTGTCACGATGTTGGCTATATCAACGAGCTCACACCATACTCATCGAACCGGGATCGGATTACGCTTATCAGGACATATGCATTCCACCCAGAATTCAGCAGACTAAATATGAGGATTGAGGACTTCCCTGGTATCTTTCGGACCACACCATTCAGTGGGGAGCAGACAATCGCACAGAAGACCGCGTTGTCACCGATCAAGCCCACCGCTACCGCCCCAACAGCGAATACAAAGAGCCCGGACGACAAAGCCCAAGTTTGCTTCTTCTATCAGAAAGGTACTTGCAAGTACGGCAAGAACTGCAAGAACTTGCATGTCAGCCAAGCTACCGACAGTAACCCAGAGAGGCCTACAGGTAGATTGAACGACATAAAGAAACGGCGCGACGCTGCCCCAAACGGTAACAGCACGCCGCCTTTCCAGATGTCAAATCTCGCGAAAAGCGACAATGATTTCATGAGCAGTCATGCTACAACGGCATCTACCTTCGACACCAGTGACACCGAGAAAGTGCAGCATCAGATCGATCTAGCTACAACGCTCCCGCAGGCCTCGGATATACCGGCGAAGCAGATAGCAATCAACGCCAGCGGACACCGTCTGGATTCATACATATCCCCACCAACCTCAGAAGACTTTGAAGCCTTCAAGAAGCGCACAGCGAAGCAAAAGCTGTGCAACAATTATCACGTCAACGGGCATTGCCCATTAAAAGCAAGCGACTGTCCCTTTGATCACAAGCCCGCGAGTCCGGGTGTCATCAATGCGTTGAAGCAAATCGTCTTCAGCAACCCATGTCCGCGTAAGGGCAACTGCAGGCGTACAAATTGTCTGTACGGCCATGTCTGTCAGTGGGCGGACTGCGGATACCGCGGCGGCAAAGGACGCTGTAAATTCAGCCGGAATACTCACGGTGAAGATCTGAATGTGGCGGAGTATGTAGAGGGTGAACAGGCTCCGCCGTCGAAGAAACGCACACCTGCTTTCGAACACGGCAGTGGTGCTTCGACGCCAGCTGAGGGCAGCACTAGTGGATCCGGATGGAAAACCACACGTATTACTGAACCGAGCAGCGGATGGCGGGCTGGAGAAAGTGAAGGCGAGCCAGAAGATGAGGAAGGTGCGTTGCTGGATCTCGGTGATGGCGCATCGCTAGACTAGCAGTTTGGTGGTGTTCTGGGCCGCAAGACAGCTAGATCATTCGAGGAGTTGTTGAAGCAAGGCAAGCGCCGCGAAGAGTAGGCAAGGCTTGGAAAGCGTGGATGTACATAGTGTACAGCCGTGGAACCGACGAAGTGCAAATATTGTACAGTCTCCGAATCAATAGTGCAGCGCATGTAGTATAGCGCAGCGCCTCATTACATTACACGTTACGTCCTCTAGGCGTGATAACCATAGGTGTGGCGTCGATCCTCCGGTCTCGCGCACTTTTACCCAATGCCCGTGTCCTTCATACCAACCAAGCAACAGTTCTTGCCAACGCCACGCCATTCCCATATAGTACATGTCCGTTATGCCGGTAGCGACGTCCTCCCAGTACGCAATGCCAAACCCCATCAAGATATTGAAGCCAGAGAACAGTAACGATCTAGTCAAAGGCACCAGGTAGCTTCTGAGCCTTGGCTTCCATAGCCCGTACCCGCGCGAGAACGGCAGAAGGGCGACGCTCTGTAGGTGGTGGTGGTTGGCTCTCCGTTACTGCGGGCTGAGTATCTACCTCTGGCGCTGGCACCGGCTCACTGATCATGGGCACCTCAGTACGCGGATGCTCTGCAGCCGCTGGCATAGGCTCACTGATGCTAGGTGCCTCCACCGCAACAACTGCGTCCTCAATCGCTAGTGGCTCACAAGAGCCCTCTGCCTCTCGTTGAAGCTGCTCTGAAGCCTGGGCTTGCTCGACCTGACTGTTTGTTTGCACGGCGTCGGTGAACTCATTGGGTGACTCAGCTTCCTGTGCGACAGTAGGCTGCGGCTCCATCAATGAATTTGTCTTATCGTCTTCTGCTGTCGTAAAAGTGGGTTCGGGCGGCTGGCTTGGTGAGACATCCGGTCTTGCGGTCGCCATGACGCCCGAAGATGCGCCAATGATCGCTCGGCCGATGCCGCCAACGCCACTACCCACACTCTCTTCTCGAGCGTGCTGCTGATTGAACTTCTCGTTAACTTCAGCAGGGCCTGGTCCTGCGACCGTAGTAACGGAACTGGCAGCAGCCTCAGCATTCTCCCGCGCCGACCTCTCCGGAATGCTCTCCAAGCTCGGCCTCGCACTCTTGATCGCTGCTGTGGTGCTCGGGCTCTCGTCGTTGTCCGCCTCGCGCCTGCCCATCTGGGAAGCTGAGAAAGCCGGCACAACGCCACCGCCCAGTCTCGCCCAGAACATGCGTTCTCGTAACCGCACAGCCTCTTCCCATGCACCTTTCGCGTCCTCTTCGCTCTCGCATCTCCAGTGGCCGTCTCGTACCATGCGCAGGAAGCCGACAAAGTCGCCTGCGGCGCGTATCCGGCCGAGACAGTAGTCACATAGCGGGTAGCGCTGCGCGCCGTCGTCTTCTGACGTACGGAATCGGTGCTTCCGTACATATGGCTCGTTCTTACGTGCTTCGCCGCAAAGCGCGCAGGCGAAGATTGGGCCGTAGAACTTAGTTGATGGCATGAAAGGTTCCACAACCAGACTGCCTGAGAGCAAGGAGGACTGTACGCTCCTGCGGCTCAAGAAACTAAGGCCAGGCGCCAGGTCCAGGCGTAGTGTAGGCTCGATATCCTCAAGAAGCGTCCGCTTGTAGAACTTGCTCTCCTTGAGCGGCGGTATTGACTGCATGCCGAATGTCGAGGAAGATGGACTGTTATTCGTGGAACCACCACCGAAGGAGAAAGCACCTGGTATTGGTGAAGACGATGCCAGGTTGGTTTGGCTAGCAGAAGATAAATTGTGCGTGCTACCACTGCCTTGACGAGAATGCGGCGCTAGCTTGCGCGCATTAAATAGCAGTTCTTGGAAGTCATTGTACGTTGACACATCATTGCGCATGACCGGCGCCAGTAATTGCGAGAAGTGCAGAGGGTGATTGGGCGGCACCTCAGCGATGGCATTCGGCGAAAACTGCAGCGCGTCCCACGCAGCTGTTGTAGAGTTGATAGGCGTGGAAGGTACGCTAGGATCGTTGTGGTCGCTTGTCCGCTCCATGCGCTCCATTACACCCTTCAAATCTTGCAACTGCTCCGTTTGACTCGTGAGCAGCATCTCCGTATCGCTGAGCTGGTTCTTCAGCTGGCTGTTTCTCCTCTCCACGGCCTCAGTATCCTTTCTCGCCGCTGCTACCATGGTATTCGCTTCCTCGAACAACGCAGTCGTCAAATTCTCCAGCTCGCCCTCCGTCTGCTTCTTTGCCCGCTCAGCCGCTTCTCTTGCAGCGCGTTCAGTAGCCAACTCCTCTCTCAACTTAGCCATCTGAATATCCACATTACTCTTCTTAACCAATACCCCAGTCGTAATCATATCATCGGTCTCATTCTTCTGCGCCCGCACACGTGCCAGCTCTTTTCGCGCACTCTCCAACTCATGTCGTGTCTGCTGCAGCGAATCATCCAAGTTCGTCTGATAGTTGATCGCATTCACCAACTTCGTACTCAGCATAGACACCTCCGCAGTCAAATCCGGCTTATACCCTTCCGCCGCACTATCCGTACTCCCACTTCTCTGCGTTGGCGACGACGTTCGCGTATCCATAACGAGCTCCTCGTGTCGCATCGCGCTTACCGGTTGAGGCGACATGACAGCCGCGGCCATACTGCCAGCCTGGGCCTGCTTGTTGATATTCGGCGAGGATGACGACTTCAGTAGTCTGTTCGGCAACGATATCGGTGACTTGCGCGGTGTGGCGGGTGTAGGCGTGACGGAGCGCGAGAGGGTAGAGGGACGTGTCAGAGAGGCCGCTCCATTGCTCCAGGTGCCGACAAACAGAAAGCTGATGCGCGTAGGTTAGTATATCACACTGCCGGATCAATATGTTGGTCGCATACTCCGCCAGCTTGTTCTATTTGAGACTCTCAAGACTATGGTCGGGATCGCAGCGGTGTATGTAGATAGAGTTCCGGAGTCCGGGCGGTTAGACCTTCTCACCTTGGTGGCAGGCGCGTGTAACAAAGAGGACTGTTCGCCGCTGGCATGTGCTACGGACAATGAGTATCAGGCGAAGAGTCAAGGCAGCGGTATAAAGGATTATGGCAAGAGAGTTCCGGCCAGTTGGGCGCACGTTGTTGTTTGACCGTGCCGAGAGCTAGGACGTGGTCAGGGCGGCGGCGGTGTTGATGACGGCAGCAACGCAGATTCGCCAATCTCCCAAGATGGGTGGCCTGAGGCACACGATCTTCTCACCTCACCTGACCTCTCGTCTCCCTCTCGAGCTCGTCTTCTCCGGTCGTCCTGGTTCTCTACCGGACCTGCAAACACTCTATCGTACAACCGGCACACTTGTTTACTTGCAATGGGATAGGGATGCATCTGCATGCATCTGCATGCCTGCCTACCCGAGTAGGACCTCTGTCGATGCTCGCCAGGACTTTAGCCGAAAACACCAATTGTACACATGCGTTTACTGAGGGGCCTTGAGGAGAATATGACGGCCTCCGGCATACTCGCACGACGAGGATGAAAAAATTGGTATAGCTAGGTATATGCTAGCTGCCCTCGACCAGAGTAAGTACAACTTCAATCGCCACAATGCATCTCATATCCAAAACCCTCCTCACCACCTTCACTCTCCTCGCCTTCACCCACGGCAAAAACAGCACCTACACCAACCCCATTCTCCCGGGTTTCCACCCTGACCCATCCTGCATCTCCGTCCCCGAACCTCCCTACAACCACACCTTCTTCTGCGCCTCCTCTTCCTTCTCCGTCTTCCCCGGGATACCCATCCACGCCTCCCACGACCTGGTGAACTGGAAACTCGTCTCCAACGCCATCTCCCGACCTGAGCAATTGCCAGACTTGGCCATCACCAATAAATCAACCTCCGGGATCTGGGCACCTGCGCTCCGATATCATGAAGGCACGTTCTATATCCTATCGACACTCGTATTTGACGATCAGCCTCAGACGAACTTTTCGCGGTGGGAGAATTTTGTCCTTGCGTCGACGGACCCGTTTAACTCTAGCTCGTGGTCTGATCCCGTACACTTCGACTTCGTCGGCTACGACACGAGTCCCTTTTGGGACGACGACGGTACGACGTACGTCACAGGCTCTCATCCTTGGGAAGTCCAGCCGGGAATAAACCAAGCACCTATCAACCTCACTAGCGGCGAAGTAGGTGAAGTAGTCAATATCTGGAACGGCACCGGTGGGCTCGCACCTGAGGGACCTCACATCTACCGCAAGGACGACCATTACTATTTGATGATCGCGGAGGGAGGCACGGGGCTCAACCATGAAGAGACGATCGCCCGCTCGAGGCATATCAATGGACCTTATGAGGCTAACCCGGCGAATCCTATTGTCACGCAGGCGAATACTTCTTCTTACTTCCAGACGGTCGGGCACGCGGATCTGTTTCAAGATGCTTCGCACAACTGGTGGGGCATTGCTCTTAGCACGAGGAGTGGACCGGAGTACCAAGTATATCCTATGGGCCGCGAGACTGTTCTGGCGCCTGTGACGTGGGAGGAAGGTGGGTGGCCGGTTTGGACGAATGTTAGCGGGGTTATGAGTGGATGGCCGTTGCCGCCGAGAAATTTCGTGGAGGAGGGTGAAGGTCCGTTGATCACGGCTCCTGATTACATCGACTTTGCTCCCGGAAGCAGCCTACCACCGCAGTTAGTGCATTGGCGTATCCCGATCGAGGAGAATTATGTCGTCTCCCCTCCGGGCCATGAGTACGAGCTGCAACTCACCAGCTCTGTCTTGAATCTGACGGGTTACGATGGCAATTACGCGGGCCCACAAGGCCAAACATTCCTCGGCCGCAGACAAGTCGACACCTTCTTCACTTTCTCCGTTGAGGTCGATTACTCCGACCTTTCCAACCTCGAAGACGAAGCAGGCGTGAGCGTCTTCTTAGTGCAAAACCATCACTTCGACCTCGGAATCGTCATGCTGCCCAACAGCACCACCAACAACAACATCGCCTCATACGACAACACCAGCTCATCAACCCCGGCGGACCTCTATCCCCACCTCCGATTGCGCGGTATATCATACCTGCCCACCCCTCCAGAGATCGTCGTGCCTGTGAACGAAACATGGCTCGGCGAGCCTCTCACTATGGAGATCAGAGCCTTCAACTACACGCACTACAGCCTATCTGCCGGGCCAGCGAAGCATCAGCATCTGATGCAGACGATCGGGTATGCTCCCGCAGCGGATCTCAGCTTCGGATTTACTGGGACTTTGGTCGGTGTGTACGCAACGACGAATGGACGCAATGAGAGTACCAGGGCGTGGGTGAGTGATTGGCAATATGAGGGGCAGGGGCAGGTGAGGAGTTGAGGATGCTAGGTGTCTCTGCGGAAGGAGGGAGGGAGGGAGTTGTGTGTGAGAGTATGCACGGGAAGCAGTACTATCGCCTCCGTTATTGAATTGGTCGTGAAGGAGGGCAATATGCTGTCATAGGAGATGCCCTAGCGAGCATTAAAAATTCGCGACTCTCTGTGGATCGGTAAGCGGACTGTGGATGTTAGGGAAGATTTGTACGCTCGCGACTAAGACGTCTTTGTACCTGCGCCTTTAGTCATGAGATGAATCGAGCAAGGTCCGTTGGCGGCGGCGGCGGCGGCGAGGCCTGCATCGCTACCTCCGTTGGTCCAGCAAGTGCCCTGCGATTCATACTTACTTCGTATACGATTATAGGCCCAAGGCGAAGCGTAAGAATTTGGACCGTCGCCTCTGGCTTACTCCTTGCCAATTGACCGAGACCTAACAGCTCCAGAGCGCAGGGCCAGACCAAACAAATGGTTACAAACCATGAGGTATGAGACTAGACTATCACGCTCCCTGCTCGCGCACGATACCGCTGAACCGGCGCGGGTCCCCGACACTCACCTGCCTTTGCATGAAAGAAATAAATGCGCCCCAGTAGTGTCGTAGTCCCTACCCCTGGCGACGATACATGACCCCGACCCTCTCAACAAAAGCGGCAACTAGCCGTAGTGCGATACTCGAGCATGTATGGCGGCGGATCTCACAGAACATGATGTCCGATAATGGCTTCCAAGAGGTCGCCTTCACCGATGACCAAGGTTGTGCTCTGTTAAGCCTAGAGGAAAGGGATATCCTTGGCAATCTTTGTTGCAGGCCAGTGCTCTAGAGTACAACAATAGCTAGCGTATGCAATGTCCTCAAGATGTACATATAGCCGCTCGTCGCCACACGGGCACTGGGGAGTTAGGCAGAGTAGAGCACGTTGGCAAAGAGTAAGGGGCCAGGGAATTAAATCTAGTGGAGGGGTTGCGTATGGCGCATAGAGTGAGTATAGCGGACGACTGATCACCGTGACGTCGAACAGTGCCGGTCATGAACAACAAACAACAACAACCCATGAATTCGAAGCTAAACTCGTATACGCCGTGAAACAAAGCCTAAGAATATAGCATCACTGGGTACCAATTGCAACGCCAAACACCCATTACCCATGCCAGCAGCTGCTCCACAAAAATTTGCAACATCATCGGCACCTCCCAACCCCATTCCCAACCAAGCAAGAACAAACATGATGATACCACCTCCAAAAACCCTCCCAACAAACCCACCTCAACAGCCCCAAAACCATCATCCCCTCTTCCCAAAACTAAGCGTACTCTGCCTCATCATCTTCCCAGCCCCAGTACTACCACTCCCACTCCCACCCCCACTCCTCCCCACACCCTTCCCCTCCCCAGCCTTAGCATTCCCAACAAGACCGTTCCTAACAGCCTGCCCAACACTCTTCGCCGCCTCCAACACACTCCTCTTCCTCTTCTTCCCCACCGCCGCCGCCACAATACCTTCAGCTTCTGGCTCTGGTTGGAAATCTGCGAGGATGACTTCGTCGTCGGCTGAAGAGGACTCTGGGATCTCCATCTCCATCTCCGTTGCTGGAGCAGGGGCAGGAGCGGCGGTGGAGGTCGTGAGTTCAGGGAGTTCCTGACTACTCGAAGCCAAAAGCAGGGATTCGACTTGCCGTGTCTCGGTAATAGAGATCTCGGTCTTACGCGTGACTGTCTCCGTACTACGACGAGCAGAAGCGGAAGCAGAAGCAGGGCGAGGTAATTCTTCAGTAAACTTCGAGCCAGAGGACGTCGTTCTCGCGTGGCTTTTAGCGGAGACCGCGCCGCTGCTACTGGTGGGGGTGCGGCGTTTGGAAGCGGGTTTCGCCGACATACCCGCCTTCTCTTCCGCAGCACCGGATTCCTCACCAGCTGGTTCGAAAGAAGTAGTCTTTCTCCTCTTCGGCTCGCTCTTCTTCTTAACCACCGCCTCGTCATCCTGCTCGGCGGGTGCAGGCAATGACCCCCTCCTAGCAGCCAACCTCTTCGCTCGACTCGAAGTCCTCTCCGCCTCCTCCCTAGCCCGAATCTCCGCCTTCAACCTCTCCTTCGTCTCCGGATCATCAATAGCCACCCAGCCCCTCCATCCCGAACCCCTATCGGTCTTGACTTTCTTCTTCCGCTCTTCGTCTGCGGCATGCGCCTGCGCTTCTTCGGCGGCTTTACGTTTACGTTCCATCTCCTCTCGGGCCGCCTTCTTCATCTCTGACGCGTTTAAACGCTTTGAGAGGAAACCCCTGCAGCCCCGTGCACCGCAGTAGCATTTTTGGAGCGTTTTGCCGAAGTTGTCGAAGTTATAGTCGTATGTTAGTTCCTCCCCCGTAGCGATGCCGTCTTCACCTGCGAACACACCCATCCGCGGCGTCCCGTTGACCTTAACCATTCTGACCTCACAGTTGGGTTCGCAGGAGTGATTGATGAACCGCGCCATGCTCCCCTTCGTCCCATCGATAATCAGTCCCCTCTCCAACTCCATCAAATAATAGCATTGTTTATCCTTATACATCTCCGCCATGCGTCTCTGACACTCCCCCTCGCTGATAATCTCGCCCGTATATTCCATGATAATCTGTCCGGGACCGAAAGTACGACAACTCCGCACGCCAAAACCGCGGTTAGCCGTCTTCACGACCTCCACCCCAACGTCGTAAGGCCCGCCTTTCTTCGTTCGCTTGGCGAGCTCCGCAAACGCTCTGTTCGAGCACTCTTCCGCGCTCAGGTTGCAGTTATCTTCATTACACTCATATTGCATCACGCGGTTGAGACAGACTTCATCGCAACCCTGTTCTCCTGGAGCGGAAGCGGGTTGGCAGACACACATACTCGCCGGAAGCTTTTCGCTCTTCTCCCAGAGTTCCTTCGCCTCGCCTACGAGACGGTTCTTGTTCAGCTGATGCCAGTCCTTCGGTCGCTCGTCGCCTTTGCGGAGGGAGGGGGCGAAGACGTCGTAGGGGATTGTGAAATCCCTTGTTTTATCGAGGTAGGAGAACATGGGGAGACGCATAAAAGGGCCTTTGGAGCCGGTCGGCGCGGTTGTGGTGTCTGTGGTGGCGTCAGAGGCAGAGGAAGCGGGGCGCGGTTTCTTCTGCAGTTTCTTACGGCCGCCAGGTTGTGTAGGATCGAAGTCCGGGTCTTGCCCGACGTAGAGGCCTTCTTTTTGCCATTTCTTCATGCGTTTGCCGTCGGAGGCGGCTTTGGGTACTGGGATGGAGGTTGAAGGTGCTTGGCGGATCTGTTGCAGTGGTGCCTTGCCATTTGTACGTTGCTTCTTGGCCGGAGGAGGTGGCATGTCCACCTCAGCATCTAGATCGATCTCGTCCAGAAGACCCTTGGTACCCATATCTAACTCTTTCTTCCACCTAGGGAGCTCTTCTTCCTCCTCTTCCTCATCCCCAACAGCTTCGTCTTCCTCTTTCTTGTTGCCCTTCCGCTTCCCACCAGATAACACATCCCTCCCCCGCTTCCCCAACACGCTCCCCACCTTCCCCGCCATCTTCTTCACCCTCTCCTTCACACTCGGCCGTCGCTGCACACCACCCTTACTCTCCTCCCCACCCTGCTCCTCCATCGCAGCAGCATTGGCAGGTATCTCCCATCCCAAATCCATCGCCTTCTCCACCTTCCCCGAGAACGGCGTACCCTCCTGCTGCTCTGACTCTTCCCGCCCATCCACAAGCGTGCGTCCAGTCAACCCGGACACGTTCCTACTACTACTCCCCGAAGCCGTCACAGGCAGTTGCGCGTCCGAGAGTTTCTTGAGGTTGTACGTACTCACACCCGAACGGGAGCGTCTCGACCTCCTGCCCTCACCATCCTCTTCCTCCCGTAGCGGAGCAAGCGCAGGCATCTTCTTCCCCGCCTTTCCTGAACCAAGCTGACTGGCCGTCTCCGCTAAGCTCGTAGGAGGTGTCGAGG
>Ga0181473_100401_pt1 | contig 10553 bp, 7 predicted proteins | sample In2P11_FD_119089 | JGI IMG/M metagenome (GOLD analysis project Ga0181473, IMG submission 119089) | Clean room microbial communities from NASA Spacecraft Assembly Facility at Jet Propulsion Laboratory, Pasadena, California, USA -... ... | reverse complement strand
TCACAAGGCGGTCGACATGAATATATAACTCGATAACCACCCAACAATTAAGAAGCTTCATATCCTCGACATCCTCATTTCCTGAATTATACCGTGGCTGCAATATCGTGTAGTGAAGTAATCAAGGGAGACTGAGATGGATATCTCTTGGCGTGCAAAGCGCGCTAGTGAACCTTGCTGAACCTTTTCTCATGACTCTGTGTTTGCGAATATATGTCAGGTTTACTTCATCCGGCCAATATCTGTTCACAGTTGAGATCCAATTTCCTGGTCCAAAGTTGATGAACGGAAGATAGGGCCCGTTGAGCCACTGGCAAAAATGGAATATCTCATCCGTTTCGTGCACCAGCACGAACCATTCCGCAAACCCGAAGTCGATTCGCTAGCGGAGCTATGCAACATCAAGATCCGTTGGATATCATACTCGGAACATGTAGGTCGTCTTCTTCGATGCTTGGGCGGGAGACTGGCTCAAGAGTGAAGGTTGGTGAAATAACTTTCCATTGTCTCAGCCTTCCGTCCAGGGTCTTGCAATGTTCTAGCGATGGCCATCTCTGACGATCGACGCAGACACCATTCGCAATTGTCGCTTTCGACGACGCAAAAGACTCAACGCAGGCAGCCAAAGACCTCGTGACACGCTCAATACTCGTCCAGAAAATTTACGAGCTATGGGGCAGTGGCATCGATTACGACTCTCTTCATGCAGACATCAGAGCACGCACGGAACACATCTGGCCCGCATACCAGCCTGCCACTTTCCGCTTCGAGTTCGATTCGTTCCGAGGAACACATTCCAACGAGGAGAAACGCCGGTTAATCGAGTCGTTCAGCTTCATGAAATTCACTGGCAAGATCGTCATGTCGAAACCCGACAATCAGTTCATCGTGTTCGAAGACTATGAGCTTGACGCGCCCAACCCTCACCTGCTGCACTTTGGCCGAGAGGTGGCGGAAGGTGGTCGGAGGGCAGTGAACAAGTATAACGTCAAGAAGAGGCACTACATCGCGACCACTTCGATGGACGCCGAGCTGTCCCTGGTCACTGCTAACATGGCTCTCTCTGCTCCCGGGACTCTAGCTTATGATCCATTCATGGGCACCGGCTCTTTCCCAGTGTCGTGCGCACACTTCGGCGCAGCCGTTTTCGGTAGTGACCTGGACGGGCGCAGCATTCGCGGTAAGAAGGGACGCAACGTGGCGAGCAATTTCAAGCAGTACGGCACTTCAGATCTCTACCTCGGCGGCGTGACAGCCGACCTCACAAACACACCACTACTGCATGGTCGGATTCTGGACGCCATCGTATGTGACCCGCCCTACGGTGTCCGAGAAGGCCTCAAAGTCTTGGGCCACGTCAAAGAGCGGCTGAAGTACGAAGTCATCTTGAACAACGGCGTGCCCGCTCACCTCCAAGATGACTACGTCCCACCCAAAAAGCCCTACAGCTTCGTACGCATGCTAGACGACATTCTCGACTTCAGTGCTACTCGGCTAGTCGACAGCGGACGTCTGTGCATGTGGATGCCTGTCGCGGGCGCCAAAGAGGATCCCGACGCAACGCCAGACGAACCCGAACAGCAGGAGCAGGCTACAGAAGAGCCGGAAGCAGAAGAGTATTCTGTTCCTCAGCACCCGGCTTTGGCGCTGGTTGCCGAGAGCCATCAGCATTTCAACAAATGTAAAATACTCTCAACATACCCAACACTCTGACAAGCAAGACGCTGACAAGTAAACAAACAGGGTCCCGCCGACTACTCACATACAGGCGTCTGAAAGACAGTGAGATTTCAGTCGACGCTCTGGCAGCCTATCACGTCCAACGGCTCGAGCTGCAAGAAGCTCACCCCACCGGAATCGGTGGCACCGCTAACGACTTGAACGACTTTAGGAAAAAGGTATGCAGCATTATGTGTGCGCTCTATTGACTTGGGAGGACTTTACTAACACAAATGTCCCAATGTAGTACTTTGAAGGATTTAGGGCATGATTGAGATGAGATCTGGCATCCGCCAGACCGCAAAATTTTAAAATAAATCACGAACACGTTTGGACAACCAGTCACGTGCACGAGACGCTCGCAATATTTAATCCATGACATGCCATTGAATTGTCAAAAAAGCGCCGGTGTTGCTGCGTCGTGCAGCATGGAACGGGCCGGGTTGTCCATGAATATCCGATTACACACGGAAATACGAAAGCCATGGTAGGGCATGAAGGCACGTGAAAACACACATAACGCATGAGATGAAAGAGCGAAAAGGCAGTGATATCCATCAGAAGAGTTCATTTTTGTTCATCCTTCCTCTCCGGAGCAAAAAAAAAACTTGGTATCTTATTCCCAGCCTGCTGTCCACAGCTCCACTTTTCGTATCACATCAATGGGTCTTGTTACATCAAAGACGAGCACTCTAGCTCTTGGCGGCACCAGCCTTGAACAGGACAATATCACCATCCTCGACGATGTAGTCCTTGCCCTTGGTCATGATCTTGCCCTGAGCCTTGATCTCGGCCTCGGTGCCGAGCTCCTTGAGCATGGCGTAGTTGTAGACGATACACTGAATGAAAGTCTTCTCAAAGTCACCGTGGATGACACCGGCGGCTTGAGGTGCCTTGGTGCCGTTGCGGAGGGTCCATTGACGGACTTCGTCGGCACCAGTGGTGAAGAAGGAGCCAAGGTTAAGAGCCTTGCGCATGGTGACGATGATCTTGGGGAGAGCAGACTTTGTTCCAAGCTTCTTGCACTCCTCCGCGACCTCGGCATCGGTCTCGAAACGGGAGAGACGTTCCTCAAGGGCGACGGACATGGGAAGGATAGTGTCACCAGTGGCGTGCTCCTTGACCCACTCGGCGATCTTGGGGAGGTACTTGTTCTTTTGCCTGATGTAGTCGCGCTCGCTCAAGTTGACAAGGTAGACGACGGGCTTAGCGGTAAGGAGGAAGAGGGGGTTGATGGTCTCGACCTGTGCGGAGCAAAGTCAGCATATTGCGTCAAAACTGATTGTGACGAATAATTTATTGAAAGTTGCAATTCTCAGATTTCAACGTTCTCTCATGACACCTCTGCGTTAAAGGTGAGGTGCCTGTTCGAAGAGCTGGGATTAAAGAGGTAAACCTCTGATTCATCCTCGTGCTGTGGGGTGAAAGAAATCGATGTAGACGTACCTCCTTAGGGCTCCAGTGGTTCTTGCGGACGTCCTTGCCGGACTTGAGGTGCTCAATGACCTTCTCGACAGTGGCTTGCTCCATGAGAAGGTTCTTCATCTCGAGCGACTGACCACCACGGCGGGTCTGCTTCTTGTAGTTCTCGAGGTGCTTCTCGGCGAACTCGATGTCCTTGATGCGGAGCTCCTCGTTGATGATCTCCAAGTCACGGATGGGGTCGACATCACCCTCGACGTGGATGATCTCGGCATCGTCGAAGCAACGAACGACCTGGAAGATGGCATCGACGGCGCGAATGTGGGACAAGAAAGAATTTCCAAGACCAGCACCAGTCGAGGCACCACGGGTCAGACCAGCAATGTCGTAGACGGTAAGGTGGGCCGGGACGCGCGACTTGGGCTTGTACTGCTCGCAAAGCCAGTCGAAGCGGTCATCGGGAACGATGACACGAGACTCCTCGGGGTTGATGGTAGCGTAGGGGAAGTTGGCAGGGTTACCGAGCGTGCACTTGGTGATGGCCTGGAACAACGTCGATTTACCTACGTTGGCGAGACCAACCTGGGAGAGGTTAGTTAGCGACTCATGCCGAGGATGTTGTGCACAGCACGTACATGTTCGTACATACGATTCCCGCGTTCAGACTGTTGCCGGGGCGGCCGAGCTGGACCGGCTCCTCCTTGACGACCTTCTTGGGAGGCATATTCTTGTTCTTCTTGTCTTTGTTACTGGCGAAACGCGTCTGCTGGACGGTGTTGACAGTCGACGATCGGCTGTTCCACTCGGACCGGATAAAGGCTGAGCGGGAGGCTAGAACAAGTGCAGGACCTGCTGCTTTGGGTGCAAGGGAAGAGAGAGAAGAGAAGAGAGAGCGGGAGGTGCGAGTGAGCGACAGTTTGCTCTGTGCGACGACCGTGACCTGCCGTTGGTAGTGGGGTATAAAGTGGTGATAGGAGGGAAGAGGTGAGGTCAAGCTGCAGGTCGGCAAAGTTTTGCAGCTTCTTTGCTGTTCTGCAGTGCGCACGCGCCGCCAATCAAACTTGAGGCTTGGCGAACCATACCCAAGATGACATAATGGCAATTATTGTTCCGCTCGCTAGTACATTAAACATCTTCATTATTACAGATCTCCAGATATTGATTGCCTTGAGATTGATGCCATGGTTAAACATGCCAAAGCTGAATATATAGTTAGAGTAATTTACGTGCGTAGTGAAAAGCCTTCAATTCAATTTTAATTATACATAATCATGGTGGACCGTCCATATAGCACAGCTGTATAATAATCCATCTCCATGCCCCAGAAACCACGCAACACCAAAAACGCCTCGCTCCAACACACACAATAATCAGCATCAATCCACGTTCATGGCCCCATCGCCGCTCTCAGTGTCTGCACCATCCAGAACTCCCAAAAGCTTCGCATACGGCACAGTGACTCGCTGCAAATCCCTGTGTTTGCCCAACACTACCACAACCTCTTTCAAGAGATCCTCCCTCTTCCAGCCGACAATCTCGTCGCCCTCGCCCCATTCAACGCCAGACCTCTCTTCTTCATCCTCATCTTCCTCGTCCGCGAACAGGCCACCCATCAGACCTCGCAGTAGTTCCTCCACCTTCGCTTTCAGATTCTCTGCACCAATGCGCTTAGCGTACATGATCAGGTAGACTCTGAACTCATCTTTGGCGCCGAGAGTATACGCGGCTGCAACGCGATTTTCGAGATGGCCGATGGAGACGGCAGACTCGAAGCCCTCGAAGCCTTCGGCGGAAAGGAGCTGTTTTACGAGACGCTGGAGGAAATATGCGCGGCCCTTAACCAAAGCTTGGGATGTTGTGTTGCGCTCGAGGAGTGGGATGATGCCGGCAGAGATGTTTTCGGGGTTTATGTCGTCCAAATATGAGGTCTCAGCAGACTTGGACGATTTGACCGGGCGGGAGATGGGGACGCTGGTATCAGTGGTATTCCAGTATTGACTGCCGACTGCCCACCAGCTTTCGCTCAGGCGCTGCCAGACGAACATTGACGGGTTGTAGCTGAAGCCGTCGCCATTGCTCATTGCTGCGATGACTTTTCCTTGACTGTTGAGACGAGCGAACATAAGAGACGGTGCTGCAGTCAAGTGGCCCTGCTGGGTTTGACTTGCCATGTCCAGAACCGGTGCCAGACTGATAGGAGGATGCGGTGCGCTCATAGTCTTGATGTTCCACACATAACACTGGCCAACCGCTGTAACTGCGAGGAGCCACCAGCCGCGGCAGTCAAGAATGATCGGTTGGGCTTCAAGAACAGTAGCGTTGAGTAGACGTCGTCCAGCAGGTGTCCAGACGTGCAAGCTTCCATCTTCACATGCTACGCACCAAAAATTGCGGTTTCCAGTCACCAGAAGAGCCGCTCTAGGCAAGAAGTCTTGCCACAGGGTCTGACTGCGTTTTGATACAGTGATGCGTGTAGGCTCCCTGTCCTGAACACGACCGGTGCGTGCCACTCCAGACGCATTACGAGCCTCGAATGATAATGAGGCTTCGTCTAATGTGTCTGCAGTCCCGTTTGGCTGGTCGCCTTCAGCATTAGTCTTGGAAGGGTCGAGTGGCCGCACTATGACGCTCCGAACAAGTGGCACAGCAAGTCTTATCTGGCTGACAGTCAAGCTCGGGTTGATCACTGCCGGCCGCAACACTTCAGGCAGCTCTGCAGCTTTCTTGGTAGCCGCAGATCCGGCAATTACAAGTCCATCAGCTGTGTTGTTGACGATAGGCGTTGCACCGTTCTGCTGTACAGCGTGCACTCTCTTCTCAGCTCTCTTCTCGTCGTCGCCTTCCACTTCGGCGAATTTGCGCTTGTTTCCGAGTAGCAAGCTCGCAAGTCCGCCTTTGGGCAAGCCATCGTAGGGTTTACTGAAGTCCAGCACCTTCACAGGCTCGTCTGAAACACCGCCCTGTCTCACAGCCGCCTGAAGCTGTGGTCGGGGCAGATTGGCCTCGCCTTGATTTGACGATACAAGCAATGGTGCAATGCGCTTCTTTCCGTCCTTAGTGATCGTGACACGCTGCTTGAGCTTGTCGATTTTTTCCGCCTGTGGATCCTTGGGAGGTGCAGGAGCTGGTGTTGGGGCAGGCTCAGTTGTTGCAGAAGCTTTCTCTCCACCCGCAGCGTTGCCGTTGACCTGAGTGTCACCGTTCGTCAAGGCAGGAGTCTGAGTGTGCTCGTCTCCCATTAATTCTCCCATGCGGCCTTGCACTCCTTTGAGTTCCCCTGCCCTGCTGCCCTCCTCCAGACGCAATGCGTCTGCATTTTCGACAATGCCTGCGCGACGACCAGCACCGTATTTTGCAAGCGCTTTGTCGTTGTCTGATTGAGGCGCAGGGTATCCGAGTTCACCCGGATCAAATTTGACAGCTGCCACGGAGCCATCCAATGAGGTCAGGTACAACGTCTCGCCGTCAGGACTCCACGATAGATCACTGATAGGTTTTCCACAGAGTTCTGCAGTCGTGACAAATGGCCGAGCAAAGCTTGTGTTCCACACACTCAGGGTTCTATCCTGACCTGCACACGCAACTACTGTCACAGGATGCTGGCCGCTGGAGACAGACGACTCATCAGGTGGGTCGCGTTGGAACAGCCGAGGAGAGAAAGCGCAAACCTCAACGGGTCCTTCGTGTCCAATTAGGTTGATCTCACTGTCCCATTGCCCGCGATTAATGATGGCGACAGAGCTGACGGGGCCGTTCACCGCGTTCGCTGCGGCGATGTGGGCGCCATCTGGAGACCAAGAGCATCGACGGAAGTATGTGGTGAGCGGTGATGTTTCGAAAGGTGCTGTGACGGAGTGCTCTAATGTGAAGTTTGAAGTCTGATCGTAGGCGGTGGCGTTGGGCGGAGGAGGTGTAAAGCGATAGATTTTGATAGTCCTGTCGTCTGAGGCCGTCGCGAAGTACTTGTTGGACGGATCGAATGTGATTCCCTTGACATGCGACTGGTGCTGAGACAGGGTCTTCAGTTTCTCGAATGTGCTCCCTGACCAAACTACGACCTTGCTGTCCAGACCAACCGAGACCAGAATGGAGCTATCGCAGCTCCAGCCCAAATCTTGCACGTCGTTGTCGTGTCCTATCAACCTCCTGAAGATCCTCCAGTTCTCTACAGGCGGTGACTCTTTGCTACCGAAAGTTGTATGTGAAGGCGGAGTGGGATCGAGGTTGTACACGCAGACAATCTTGTCGTCCGCTCCAGAGGCCAAGTATTTCCCGTTCGGACTGAAGCGCACGCTGTGGATGGTGCCTGAGTGGTAGGACAGCGAAGCGAGCTGTTTCGGCTTGGTGTATGAAGGATCGGATGCGTTCAAAATAGCTTCTGTCGACCAGATTCGTACATAGCCGTCGCCAGCAGCAGTCACGAGCCTCGAGCCATCAGGCGAAACATGACAACTGTAGACCTCGTGGTCCTTCTTCTCCCCTCCATGGCACAGCCAGACCGGCTTAGTGAAGCGCATCGTTGCGCGCAAGCATAGCAGACCAGGGTATGGTTTCGTATGGTGCTGCTCTTGCCAACTTGAGCAGAGATTATGTGACGCAGGTGGTGGAGCGGAAGGGAGTTGCGATGCGACCAAGTGGTGGAGGGAGCATCAGCACAGCTCGTCTCGAACAACGCGCGCGGGTTCGCGTTGCGAGCTTGGCGTTCACATGCAATCACTTTCCTCGAGGCTCGCTCCATCCACCTGGCCACCTTCCCGCGATTGATCACATGCAGTCCACGTGACTTTTGCAGCACCACACTACACATCAAGGTCGTGGAGCTTCAAGCAAAATGTCCGAGTACTGGAAGTCAACGCCATCCTACTGGTGCAAGTTCTGCGAGATCTACGTCCGCGACACGGCTGGCGAGCGCAAAAACCACGAGTCAACCGGAAAGCACCAGAACAACATCCAGCGCTCGCTACGGAATCTACACAAGAACAAGGAACGCGAGGAACGCGAACAGCAGCGCGCAAAGGATGAGGTTGCGCGCCTCAACGGTCTCGTCGGTGGCAAAGACGCCTCAACAGCAGGAACGAAGCCTGGCATATCGGGACTCAAGAACCTGGGAAAGTCTACTGGTCCAGAGCCTCCCAAGCTGAGTGCAGCAGCTCAGAGAAAGGCACACGCAGAACAGCTGGTTGCGCTCGGCGTAGAGCTACCCGAAGAGCTCAAGCGCGAGGTCACAGGTGTCAGTGGGTGGCAGACAGTGTCGTCGTCAGTAGTAGGTTCAGGGCGCTCTGGTGCCCGTAGTCTTGCGGATATCAAGAAAGAAGAGGAAGATGCCGCTTCTGCGGCGCTTAATAAAGGAGTTCACAAGCGCAAAGCCGAGGACGACGAGGATGTGAGAGACGAGGAAGCAGCGCCTAAGAAAAAGATTTGGGGTAACACGTTCAAGAGCTATCCTGGTGTTCAGACGGACGACCAGGATGATGATCTTGATGCTCTATTGAGTGGTGTTGCAAGAAAACCAACGGAATCGAGCAGTAGTGCGGCTGTCGAGCAACCCACAAGCCAGACCGAACTCAAGGCAGAGTCAGGTGATGGTGTCAAAACAGAGCCCAAGGTATCTGTTGAAGAAAATGCGGCAGAGACAGCGAAAGAGGAGGTAGTTGCTGATGGAGCTATTACAGCACCTCCTCCTGTCGTTTTCAAGAAGCGTAAAGCCAAGAGATGAACAATCCTGGACTACACGAATGGACGAAGATATGCTCCACTACTTGTCTTCCGCCAGAAACTCCCAAGCAAAATCGCCAAACCCATTCTGAGGCGCAACTTTCCTCTCCGGCCCAACCGCAACCTGTCGCACGCGCTTGCGCACGTTCCTTCCGCTCAATTTGTCCTGAATATGCAGCATAGTCTGCAAAGTTCCAAGCAACGCACCGCCATGCTCAAACCCAAGGATAATGGAGACACGTACTGCCACGGCGGCCAGCCATCTGCGTGCCTCCTCCTCTTGCCGCTCGTTCACAAGATCCGCCGCTTCGGTAAGGTCTTTGACCTGAGTCCTCCTCGCCGCCGCTCCAGTGACCATTACTATCCAGAAAAGGATGCCGGACAAACCACCCCACATGCGATCAAGATCGGTGTGCATCAGGTGGCGCACAATATTAACCAAGACAGTAGGGCTTGCAGCGTAGTCTGGCCTTGCCTCCTCTCTTTGCGTTGAAAATGCGCTCGCTTGAGAAAACTTCATGGTACCCATGAGTGCGTCGGCGTATATTCTGGAAGTCAATCGGATCGCTTCGTAAATGTGGTCTTGTCCCGACGACTCGCTCGCGCGAAGCTTACTATGGAAGGACGATACTTGGCGGTGAAAGTAGCCGAGAGCCTCAGTGTTCGGCCGCCCTTCAGCTCTGAACACGCAAGTCATCTTTTGCATGAGCTCTAGAAGTCTCAAACTGTCGGAGCCTCGTCCAAGAATCTGGCGCACGGTAGCGAACTGTGGTCCACAGTAAATCGGAGATTCTGGAAACAGCGTGTCGTTCAACGGCGGCGGTAGAGCCCGTGCATGCGCGTAGAACAAATACATGTCGTCAGCTGCAGTCTCCTGCAATACGGCGTTCTGCGAGGTTCAGGTCAGTGTGCTACTAGGTGCATTGCGGTATTGCGCACTCCGGCAACGGGTAAGGAATGAGGTCAGAACATACTGCGAGATATTAGCATGTCTCTCGAAGTCACATGTAAGAGTGATTTTCCATACCCACTAGCATCGTAACAGCCGTTGTCCTTGCCAGATGGCCCACGATTCCCAGCTTCTCAAGACCGCCCCTTATCGTAATCATCTCATTGAGACCTTCCTGATGAATCTTCAGAGCGCTCGCTCTGTCGTGGCCGATGAGGAAGACGACGAGCATCCGGTATGCACCTCTGCTGGCGATGAGACGGGGTCGCATCCAAGCTCTTGCGGTTGCCACTGGCCAGACCACGAAGAAAATGTCCTCAAGGTCCCAGATCTCTTCAGTGTTCTTGGATTCAAAGTGAGCCCGTATCACACCTGGCTACAGTCCGCCAATACAGCTGTCGATCTTGAGAAGATGAAGTATGCGTGCGGCAGGCGGCTGCGCTCATGTTCCATGGCGAAGTTGTGGTTACCTAATCTCATCCGAGCAAGACACTCTTTCCTCAGCACCATCTGCATCTCAGCGGCACACGACGAGGCAATGCAAAGAGTCGTCTTTGGATCTGAGAGCTTGAGTAACCGCGGGTCGAAGAAAGCCGTTGTGTATGAGCGTTTGGCAATGAAGAGCGAAGTGATTGCCATGATCAACGCAAGTCTCGACGACCCGGAGCAGAGAACCAGTGATGCTACCATCATCGCAGTCCTCAACATTTTCAACAGCGAGATCATCGGCTGTGACGCGAGCGCTCTG
>Ga0181473_100400_pt1 | contig 10554 bp, 5 predicted proteins | sample In2P11_FD_119089 | JGI IMG/M metagenome (GOLD analysis project Ga0181473, IMG submission 119089) | Clean room microbial communities from NASA Spacecraft Assembly Facility at Jet Propulsion Laboratory, Pasadena, California, USA -... ... | reverse complement strand
AACTTACCGTAACTAATTGTTAGCAGCAGCAGCTAGCCACTGGTTAGTTCAGGACCTTACCTTTTACTTTATGCCTTCCTGCCTGCAATATGGAACCTGCCCGCGATAGGTAGGTAGTTAGGTTCTTTTTAGAACTTGACAAAGGGAGGGATTGATAGTGCCCGGTACCGTAGCTCATTAGGTTAGGGAAAGATAGATAGATAGAGAGATAGAGAAGCCAACCAAAGATCAGATGTAGTGCTCTAGTGCACTAAGTGCCTGAATGCATTATATATGCGAAAACAGATACAGGCGGATTAGGATTGATTAGTCTCGGAGCTTACTTCAAAATTTGATATGCGCGAGAAGCCAGAGATAGATTCATTTGTGTACCGGGCCTTACTTTATGCCTTTATTTGAGCGCCTTAACCTAAACGCATATGAAGATTGATTCGTACCGGACCTTACTTTATGGATTAGATACGCTTTCGAACCTACAGCCAGATTATGAATATGATGGGTACCGGACCTTAACGCCGTGCTTTCACCTACAGCCAGAGCAATATGAATTAGTTCCGGACCTGACTTCATTATTGACGTCCATCGATGAAGTGTGGTGTGTAGTGTCGTGTGGTTTCGTGCCGGGGCCCAGGACACTCAGCTTGCCTGAATGCCTTAATCGTGATAAGCTTAAGCTATAGGGTGAGCCTGCCGAACTCTCGCGGGAGAGGTATATTATTTTGTTCCGGACCTCCGTATAAATGCCTTATATGCGCACCTTTAGCAAGAGAAGGGGAAGAAATACAAGACTGTGCTTGCCTGTCTTCGGCAGGGAAGTTAGTTAGTTAGTGAGTGGGTGAGTGTATGTCTTTCGTGCCAGCTGTATGTGGCTAAGTGCCCTGAAGGAAAGGCCGAGTGCTTGCCTGTCTTCGGTGCCTGCTGTCTTCCGCAAAGTAAGTGCCTGTCTGAGTTAGGCTGGTGGCTAGCTCAATCAGGAGGAGCGCTAAAGAAAGAAGATCATTCAATTGTTCATCAACGGCATGTAGCGTAGCAACGTCAAGAAAAGAAAGGGGGTCTGACATAAGCTGCTATGACTTATGTAATGAATACCTCACCTATAACTACCTCGAACGAGAAAGCGAAATATCATATGTAATGTAATACAATCTTACTAACGAAATATATCCGAGTTACCTGGCTTTAACGACTTACTCTCTATCTCCCTAGCTCATGAACTACCCATATATGACAAGGAACTAACTCTATGCTTTGGTTCAAGATGTTAAGAAATGGAAGCACTATCTGATGGGCAAGGAAACCATCATCCACATTGATCACCGGGCGCTACAATAATGAAAGGCCCAGAGTAAGATTTAGAAAACAAGACACTACCAGTGGATTAGAATTTGATAGCAGTTTCCTCTTATCATAAAATAGAAGAAGGTTTTAATTATAAGTTGGAAGACGTGCTTTCAAGGCCACTCACACCCAAGATCACAGCTTTGGGTACTCTTAATGCATATGGAACCTTTCACCCACGAAGCATACAAAGAGGAATACACAGAAGATGAAGACTTTCATAAGGTATTTCAACAGCTACAAGCCCAAGTTCGCGAAGAAGAAGGTGATAGCAAGGCTTCCTACCATCTCTAGGATGGGTTTATCTACAAGATAGACAAGCTTGACATTCCTAAAGGAGAAATATTGCAACTTATAATAGATGCTCACTCCTCCAAAGTGTAGGTCATTTTTGTGTTGGAGAAATAGTGATCCGTAAATGATAGACTTATAGCCCACTTGCTTCACCAACACAGAAGCTTAGTGGAATTAAGTTCTAGCCTTTCTTCATAGTCTTGTACAGAGGTCTCTGTCCTTCTGATGGTTGCAAGGCCTCTATTCTTAGGGTATCCTGCACACAACAACCAACTACCATGCAAACAATGAGTACTCGGTTTATGTAAACAAGTATATCACCAAGCCAACACATAGGGCTCGACCTTTCTTCTTGGCTTCAAGGCTTGTTCTTGGTTGTTTTCTTTGTAGAAAAAGATGAAAAAAGATGGATCAAGACACCTGAAAGGGGTTCAAGCAGTTACAAACTGTACGCAAATGTCCATACTTGAGTTAGTTCGAAGCCTACCCTAATCGCAGGACCAAAGGAAATATTCTATCTCGTCACGTTGAAAGCCTACCCTCGAAGCCTAACCTCTCCCTCTCTTTCCTAGCCAGTTGTAAAGGAAAGATTCTTTCGTGTGTCCTTCCTTCCTAAAAGAAAGACATAACCCAAAGGAATAACCTCTTATCTAAAGCTTGGATAGCTTGCCTTCGAGCGTTAGCGATAAGCCTGGCGCTTAGCGTTAGCGAGGAGACCGATCAAACCCGAACTTGCTAACGAATCTTAATATTTTACCCTCAATTCATATGTAAGGTTAGTTCTCCTTACTCCGAGTGCTAGCGAGGAAGGAGCTGGCGAGAAAGGAGCTAGCGAGGAAGGAAGCAGCTAGCCAGAAAGGAGCCTTATACTGTCAGCAAGGAAGGAGCTAGCGTCGTGTGGGCATCACTCGAAAATGGCCTCTCTATTGGGAAAAAGTATAAGGACAACTTTAAGGAAGGCAAAATACCCTCTCTGGGGTGGGAGAGCTTCATTCGAAAGGGCAGGTCCAGAAATCCATCTTCTTGGCCTTGGCTCTCTTGGCTTTGTAAAGACCCCATAGACCCACCTTCTATTATTTGATAAGGGGGCGGGGCATAATAGTAGTAGTATTGGTAGCGTAGCCAGCCAGCTTCGTAAGTGGAATGAGCAAGCGAGCGAGGTATTTTAGACTTTGGTATATTGATCGAGGATTAATACCTCTCGAAAAAGATTCCTATCTCCGAGTAGGTTCGGTGTTGGAGGAAAAGCCATTTCCCATTCATAAATACTTTCTTTTCTGGTCCAACCCCAGAGGAATGGAAGATAAGATGTAGCGCCCGGCCCGGAAGAGGTGAGGGAATAAGTAAAATCACTATAGTTGCTCTCCCCGTTTCAATAACAGGGTGGGCTTTCCGCCTTTCCGGTGCTCTCTCTCTAGCTCAGTCAGGTATGGCACGCGAAGAAAGTAGCTCAGGTGTAGAAAATCGCTCATGGCTTCCATCAAAGTCAAGGTTCCTTCCTCAGGCAAAGCTCATTCATAGTTCATAGGGCTGAGGCATTCTGTCAGAGTGTAAGGTAAGGTCCAAAGTATTAATTCAAAAGTCTATTCCAACCCCAAGGAGTAGGTCTGATGCATAGATTTCAGAGGCTAGTAAAGGTATAAGTTGGAGTTTCCCGAGTAAGAGTGTAAGTAGGTATTCAAGGAGGAGATGAAGTTCAAAAGGATGAGGTCATAGGCTGAGTTTCAGGATGGTCTCAAGGAGGAGGTGAAGTTCCAAAGGGTGAGATCATACGCATAGGTGAAAAAGTGTCTATTCCCAAGGCAGTATGGACGAGTAGTTTATAGTAGGGAGGTCATATAGTAGAGCTATAGGACTGGCTTTCACATAATGGGTATGCATGAAAACCCACCTCCTCCTATCCTGCCTCTTTTCTTTGCATTTGTTTGTAGCGGCAGGTAATGTGCAAGGTTGTGCCACCTAACTGAAACTATGTTCTGATTGCATTATATACGTGAATATTCCAAACACACAATAAGCTAAGCACTTCCTTTCTTCCTTCCTTACCCTCCTGCAAACTTATTCCGTCCCCTTTCCTTTGGCGGCTCCTCCCGCCCGGCCAGCCTCTGTTGTAAGAATCAAATCTGTATGAGTGCACCCACCCACCTCACTCACTGGGGTTCTGGCTGCGAACTATTCCTATTCTGAACTCTTTCTATGGCGAATGTACAATGGCGAAAAGAAAGGCGGATGTCAGGGGTAAGGGAGGGTAAGTAAAGGGTCCTCAGTAAAGTGAAGACGTCATTCATACCAGTATCGGGTTGGTTTGTGTAATTGGTGACCTCCCTCAGTAGTGTTTCCCAAGTATGCGTACCAGGGCAGTATGAATGAGTATTCCTGGCTGGAGGGGGGGGGGAGTGTCAGGGTGGAGGTCTTAGTAAAAGGGTCCCAAGGCGTAGGTGAAGTTCCCCAAGGCAGATAGCATAGGCAGGTCTAGGTCATAGGTTCCCGAGGCTAGTCCAAAAGTGTTAGGTCTCAAGATAGGGCAGGTCTAGTTCTTCAGGTGGGTGGTTGTGTGGAAACAAGGGTAAGGTCGGGGGTAAAGGGGTCATAGCATGCCTCCCCTCCTCTTGCTGTCTGAAGCAATGGATGATATAAGTAGGGTTGGGTGTCTATAGGTGGGTGGGTAGCAGGTCCTAAAAGGTAAAGGCTCTTGGATTTAAACCCTATCACTAGCGAATTGACCAGTTTAGGTTGCCAAGTGAAAAGGCGTAGACAAGACGTATAATGGATAACTATTTCCTTTGCCACTCTCAAATTTGGCGTCTGTTTCCTTCCATGTTCGCACTCTCTATCATCCCGATACGGTACCTTATCACTAGCGGATTGACCACTTGGATAGGTCCAATAGGTCTTGCCTTTATTTAATAGGCCACCTTTACACTACACGAGATTCCGGGCCCCCCCTGATCATCGGAAGAATAAACCGAACCAGCCCCTCCCTCATCTGACGAAACAGAACAAGCAGCCCCGGAATCAAACCCTGCCTTTGAAGTGCTACCGTTACTTCTTAGGAAACCCTTCTTTCTCATTTTCACTCGGTACCCAAACCAGGCTTACCCACTAGCCTGGTATGCCAGGCTAGGCACTACTGCATGCTTTTCAAAAGCATATTACTTACGAGCATGTTGTAAAGTAGAAAATAAAATAAGTAATAGAATATAAAATCCTAAATGGAGTGAGGGTAAAAAAGAGAAGAAAATCCCAACGCTTCGCTATGCGCTCTTTGAGGTACGTAGTCGCTCGACCAAAGGCCCGGTAGGCCCGCCATCGACTCACTATTCATATGGTGAGGCCCGTTAGGCCCGGTAGGGGCTCACTATTCATATGGTGAGGGATTTCTCGCTCACCTCCCCAAAGAGGTGAGGGACTCGGCCGAGGTTACGAGGTCGAGGAATGAATATCGCTTGTCTGTAATCAGACAAGGCCCGGTAGGGTGAGGTAGCGAACTCTCGACTAAAGGCCGCCATCGACTCACTATTCATATGGTGAGGGATTTATTGCTCACCTTCTTCATAGAGGTGAGGGACTCGGCCGAGGTTACGAGGGAGAGGAATGTTCCTGCAAAATCTCGTGCGTGAATGAAGCAAGCGGGTGGGCAGTTGGGTGCTTATTGAGATCCCCATCCCTCCCTCGTACTTTCCTTTGTGGGCTTAGAATTTGTATCCTTTACCTCAATTCTTGGGCTTTATAAACAACTGCATAATCGACATAATCGACTGACTCAACTGTTGGATCGACTGGCTGTAGGCTATGGTCAGAGGGCTACAGCTCGACTCGTTAGCCGACGGTAACCCTCTATCTGCGCCACCCACCCCGCTTACCCTTCGGCGCTTTTTTATTGATCAGCTAGAAACTTTAAGCTCTCGCTACCCACCCATCTATTTTCTCGCTACCGCCCGGCGTTGTAGGTTCTTGGTTCTTGGTTCTTGGTTCTTGGCTCTTGTTGGGGCCGGCTGGTTGGGGCCCCGCTGCTTCTTGCTTCTTGCTTCTGGCGTCTTATTTCTGAGGACCTTTAGGTACTCGACTGATAGGGCCGCCATCGAGAGGATGCGCAAGCAGGCTCGACTGTTAAGGAGAGGAACGTAGTGCTTGCTTGACGTTAGGAAAGCAAGGACCCTTTAGGGGCTCACTATTCATATGGTGAGGAGAGGGCTCGACCAACGGGAGAGGATGCGGAGGCAGGCTCGACTGATAAGGCCGCCATCGTGCCCCCGGCAGGGTGAGGTACGAACGCTCGACTAATAAGGCCGCCATCGCTCGACCAACGGGAGAGGGAAGAGCGCCTCCGCCTCCATCAAATAATCTCGTAGGGAGAAGAAACCTCCGCCTCCATCAAATGGCCAAATAGGAGCTAAAAGTTAAAAAACCTCCGCGCTATATATATCAAAATAGGGGTGAAAATTACATATATAAGATCTGCTTTCAATCTCTCTCCTTCAGAAACCGAAATGACATATATAAGATCTCTCGTTGCAGACAACGCATATATTCTATTAGATTGGTTCGATGGCTTGGCTCAGCTTGGCAGGTGAGATTGCTTGGCAGGTGAGATTGCTTGGCAGGTGAGAGGGCTTGTAGGTAGGAGCGTAATGACACATATCGATGCATTCATTCATTATATACGTAATTACGCAATCTAATTTGAGGCCCGGTAGGACCCGTTAGGGGGCTCACTATTCATATGGTGAGGGTTATTGGACTGAACTCAAGATCCTAATCTTCTTAGCATGATCAGAGTATCGGCATACTCTTCCTAAGGTAGTAAGACTGCAGGTTGTAAGACTGTAATAAGATGATTAGACTGCTCAAAAGGTCAGCTCCCAGGTTCTAAGTTTGTTCTATGGCCTTTTCTAATGCTTCCTTCGCAGGGAACAGCCCTTTCTTATGCTTTGGTTACCCCTTTGCCTCTAGGCCCCTGTCTAATGCTTCGTTGTAGGCCCCTAAGTGAAGATGTCCTCATCGTGCGTGTAAGGCTTTAGTATTTCGTATCTAAGGCATGGTTCGTATTTAAGCCGAGCCTCTGCACAGATATCTTGTGGAGTCTATTTATCTGACACGCACGTTAAGGGTCTATATTTCTTGTCATCTTCTTATGGAGGTATATCTCATCTTATCTTCCACTTCCCTTCCCTTTTCAATTTGAGGGAGATCTTTCTCACCTTATCTTCCCTTTTCCTTACCTTATATTCTATGGAGATCACTACTGACTTCCCCATCAGGTATGGTCTTACTCCCTCCTTATAAGGTGATAAGGTATGGTGTTATGCATGCATGAGTGAACGACGTAGGTAGGAGTGAACGAATAGCTAAGTGGGAAGCTCCATTCCTTCTCCCAGGCAGGTAGGGGCTTGACTTACCTTGCTTCCCCAGGTAATGGTAGGATAGAGAGTTAAGGCAGGTGAGTGAGGGGAAAGGGATAGGTGAGTTACTTAAGGTAGGTGTATTGGGTACCTAGAATCTGGGGATGTCATTACGTTAGGTAGGCAGTATGGGGAGCATGACCCACCAGGAAAGTGAGTTATTAGGTAAGTGAGTGAAAGTCATGGAAAAGATTTCCACTGCGCTATCTATTCTATAAGGAAGTGATGATCTCTAATATATCGGTAACTAGATATAATAGGATAATACGATGATTTATTGACTGCTCGAACTAAGGCAAAGATATCTTTAGCATAAGTAGGGTAGTTCAACACTTCTCCATGAAAGAACTCTGAATGGTAGCAAATCGGTCTTCCTCCTTGCATAAGAACCGCCTATATGGCAGTGAATCCTTACACCGGCACCAAGCCCTCTTCTCAGAGCCACTAACCACCGACCCTAAAAATCCATCCATAAAGGAGGGGTAGTAACGAAGTGATCATGCTGCCTGGCTGGTGTTTGGACCTATGCCCGTTCTAGTCAAAACGAACGAATGGTTTTGCCCATGGATGGACAGAAACCGTGTATATCCACATTGAACCCTAAGGTGGAGGGAGGGTTATGGTTGTTGGTCACCATCGGACTCCCTATGTGAATATAGACCCTTTTCCTTCTCCTCACTTGACTGTATTGAGCCGTGCCCCCATATCACATTGGTTCCACTATCCACATACATATTGATCTACTTATCACTGGGCAATGTGAATACGGGACCTTACCACCGAATATATATTGGACACTTCTTTCACGGTACAACCCAAACGAATCTTTTTTTTATATACTGGGAAAGGCAGATAAGCCAAGGCAATCTAACCAGCAGACACACTAAGGCCAGCCTAAACGGATGGTTCTGGTCGGGCACTGAATCGAAAGGGTTGGTTGTCTCTCTCGTCAAGGCACATTAGAAAGGCACTGATCCCAGAAGCCCCAATCTTAATGGGGTCAAGCGCACAGCAATCTTAATGGCCTTGGACACATTGAGAAACAATCTCGTATCATCTCACCTGAACCAGAGAACCTGAGCTAGCAAACTCAACAAGGAGAAAGCTCGCTCAAGCTTGCGTCTTCGTGCCTAGCTTCTATCCCGCCTGTCTCCAAAGCCAAGCTATCTTCAACACCTCTCTCCACTAAACGAACTCTCTCTCATACCAATCCCACCTCTCTCTCTCATACCAATCCCACCCATCCTCTCTCTCTTAACTGATTACAGAAGCACACACCACTCCCATCCCACCACTACTAACACACGCGGGTACATGTGTTCTACATAATGAATATGAATAAGCTGACCAAGTGCTTATCTCACCAGAGTAATGGTTGTAATTGATTATGTATTAGTATCTTCAGGTTGTAAGTAACGTCTAAGGAGGTTCTTGTTACATCGTAGAAGCGGGCTGAGATTCATGATCCAACCAAGAATCCAAGGTCAATCAGTAGGTGGATGGGGGTGGTTTTGCCAAGAATGTTATCCCCCTTGCATCAATATCAGATATGGTTTCTGTATGATAGGCGCCTGATTCAAAGTGAGTGCATTTCAACAGGTGGCATGGCATGAAGGTCGAATGATCAACAGGTAATTCGAGTGATCGGTCGAGTTTAAGATCGAGTCATCTGCAGTCGAGTGAATCAAACCCTCCGCTCTCTCCCGGTTCCAGCATAAAGGTAGAGTCATCTAACAAGTCGAGTGCTCTCTATCTCTATCTCCAACCCCACTATTATTAAGGTGCGAAGCCGCTTGTCCCTCCGGGGGGCAAGGGCGCCCTTGAAATAATATACGGGGGCTGGAATTCATAATAGTAGGGCGTTTTAAGAATACCCCACTGTGAATAGGGAGAGTTTCCTATACACGTATTCACTTACATAATGTATTCTTTCCCACCCAGGAGAAAGGCCGACACGCCCCGACCAAATGTGTGGCCCTGCCTCCACGATGTATTCGTATAATCGAAGTGATAGCAAGCACATCTCGACTCGATGTATTCTTGCCTACGTAGTGTATTCTTACCTACATAGTGTATCCTCGCCTACGTGGTGTATTCTTGCCTAACCCGAATAATGGCCAAGGGTTTTGGTCCGGGGTCTTCGCCCAGTAAGTGTAACGTAGGGTCCAAGGTGTAAGCCAATGGTCTGGATTCGGGTTTCTCTAGTGAGAATATAAGGTGGAATCCGGATGGTAGCCACTAGATCCGGTTTCGATACTACTTATAGTATGATTCATAAACTATCCAATTCCCCCCAAGGTCTTAATTCGGGATGTGAAGTCCACTACACTAGAGGAGGGATAGAGTTGGTGACTAGGGATGAATCTCGCGGTAAAAGCACCCAACCTCTCCTTAACACCGGGTTCACTATCCTCTTAGAAATCCTCATTCCCTCTCAAAGGCCCTACCCCAACCTACAACTCCACACTCCCCTACTCCAAACTCCAAACTCCAAAAACAACTGCCACATCTTCCGATAGAGGTGACCCCAGAAGTCAATGCCGCTTGTCAATGCACTCGATTTCAGGTGTCGATGCTTTCTTGGATGTTTTGGAACCGATGCACGATATTTATCACGATGCACCTGTTTTGAAAAGTGACTGAGCCCATTGTTGTATAATGACGTATATAATGCAAGCTTCAAAACTGACACATCTTCCGGGATAGCCTACCACAGACAACTGCCCCATCTCCCAAGAAAAGTGTTCCCATCATTCACTGACTGATCACGTACCTTCATTCCCAATATAACGTCCCCTTCATACCCATACTGACTAATAAGCTCTATTACCTGATCTTGTATCACGTCCCCATCAAGGGATAAGGTCATTCCCCATCGAGGTTCAATCTCACGTACCCCTCATTCACAGCTTTAGGACCATCATTCACAGACGGCCCAATCAACCCATCTCATGTCCCAATACGAGCCATCTCACGGCCCGATAAGTAGCCATCTCACGGCCCGATAAGTAGCCATCTCACGGCCCCAGCATTCACTGACAGATCACGTACCCGTCATATACACATCTCACGTCCCAATACAAAACTGACAGATTAGCTTTCTTACTTGATTACATCCCATGTACCATTAGTGTTGAAATCTTTCGTACCCATCATTCACTGTCAGATCACGTCCCCTTCATACCCATCTCACGTACCGATCAACTCCCCATATAACGTCCCAATATGAGGAGGTAACATCCGCAGAAACTCCCCTACTACAAAAAAATCCTACCCGAACCTACAACTCCACGGCACCCAAGGCACAGTACGCCTCAAACACCTGCCCAGTCCACCGTCACCCATTCAATATGCATTATACCAGTATCGTATAACAGTATAACCAGTATACCCGCATCCTCCTAATCGGTACCACCTCAAACACTTGTAAGCCGTGTACTGTGTGCCGCCTTGGTTTCTTCAATACGTGTCCTGGGCGGTATCCTCTTCCTTCTTCTTCCTTAGGCGTACTGGGCGTTGT
>Ga0181473_100399_pt1 | contig 10559 bp, 9 predicted proteins | sample In2P11_FD_119089 | JGI IMG/M metagenome (GOLD analysis project Ga0181473, IMG submission 119089) | Clean room microbial communities from NASA Spacecraft Assembly Facility at Jet Propulsion Laboratory, Pasadena, California, USA -... ... | reverse complement strand
AGAAAAGACAGAAAAGATAGATCAACGCCTTAGAATTCAGCCTCTTAGAGGGGGCAACCTCCTTTACATTACATAAATGAACAATTCTTGGATGATTCAAATGACAAAACCTCCTTTCTATATATAGGAGTCTAAGGAGTCACAATATAATCTAGCCGACCTAACAATAATAATATAAAGCCACAAAAATAACAATAGTGGGATTCTATGGGGCACAGTAATAACAATATGGGGACAATAAGGGCACAACAATATTAATAAGGGGTATAACTACAATAGTAATGGGATAATCATTAGTATTATAGGGACCCAACACTGTCGAGCATCTCTTGAATTTCAATTGGTAAATCAGAAACTTTGATGGAAGTAATTATTACCATGGGTTTGCAAACCAATGCAAAACTTATCTCATCTTCTTCAATCTGCTACAAGTACTCCTTTCCACTCAACAATAAGTTCTGTGGATCAGGTTTCCTTGATGCATCCTCTTCTTCGATAGGCAACAATGTACGATTGACGCCACCTTTGCTAAATTTGTATGTGTTCTTCTTTCCATCATTCATCACTCCTCTCTCATACTACTAAGGCCTTCCCATCAATATGTGGCACACATCCATAGGCATCACATCACGCATAATTTTGTCTCTGTATTTGCCCAACTACAATTCCACTTCACACTGCTCATTCACTATCAAATGATATTCCTTTTGAAGCCATGACACCTTGTAAGGTGTTGGATGTTTGTTTGTCTTAAATTTCAACTTCTCCACCACTTCTGTGGAGACCAAATTATTTGTACTACCACTATCAATTATCATCTAACAACACTTCCCTTGAACCTTGCACAAAGTTCTCAACAAGGTTTTTCTCTATGTTGGTTCAACAATTTCCTTCACTCGCTTTATTAAAAATTTGTTAACTACCAAAAACTATCTATTCTCTCATTCATTTTCTTCTTCTATTACTTTTGTTGCTTCCTCTTTAGCCTTAGCAACAATTACATTCCTCTAATTCAATCCTATGTTTTCTAGGCACTCATAGGCTTTGTGTCCCAGCTTGTTACATCTGTAACATCTGACTTCCCTTCCTCTCCCTCTGCCTCCTCTTCCTCTAGAAAAACTCCCTCTCCCGCTTGGATGACCTCTTGTGTGTGCATGCTGACTTGAGCTGCTGCTAGCTCCATCTCTAGGTGTTGTAGACCTTCCTCTAGCACCTTCACTTCGCCTTCCTTGAAAAGTACCTCCATTTCTGGTAGATTACTTCCTCATGAGTTTTTCTTCAGCCTTGAATACCATGTGATAAGCCTCTTCTACTATTTTAAGAGACAATACACTTATCTCATCATGGATCTCCGCTCTAAGACCATTCACATAGTTTGCAACCTTCTCATCTGTATCTTTGATTTTTCCTACTCTTATACTCACTTTGTAGAGTTCCTTTGTGTATTCCTTTACTGTCATAGACCTCTTTCTAAGATTTTATATCTATCTAAATAATGTTTGCTCATAGTCACTTGGTAAAAACTTACTTTTTAGCTTTTCCATCATTCTATTCCAATTCTTAATTGGTTGTTTACCAAGTCTTCTTCTTTCTGCCTGCACTCCATCCCACCAAAGTGCTGCATGTCCTTTCGATTTTGTGACAAGAAACTTCACCTTCTTTCCTTCTTCTGTTTCTTCATAATCAAAGAATTTATCCATGTCAATATTCCAGTCTATCAACTCTTCATGGCTTAAGCTTCCCATATAGATTAAAACTTCAAGTTTGGGCTGAAATGTGGATCTCAATACTGACTTAAAGAATCTCATTTCAGGAGTTACATCTGCAAGTTCCTCATCTTCTTCAGCTCCAACATCAGGTTCATTGACATCTCCAACATCTGCATCTCTTCCCATTTTCATTGCTTCCAATCTAGCTTGCATCTTTTGCATAGCTTCCAACACTTTAGCATTTGCAACTAGTCTCCCTCTTCTTTGACCACCACCTCTTCCTCCAACTCTGAAAGCAATGTTGGATTTCTTTTTCTGATCCTTAGATCCTCTTAAGTGTCAGTAGGCTCCTCTGATACCAAAAATGGTGGTCTGGTTGTAGGTGTAAGGGATAATCGTTCAAATCCTAAAACGATCTCCTCAAGCACACGTGGAAGTTATTCTTCTATTTCCATTGGAGTTTCAGTCATCTGCCTCCAAATTTAGATATTATACTAGAATAGTCGAATTGCTAACATTACCAAAAAATAGCAAAACTTCACTTACTCGGAACCGAAAGGTGTTAACACCCTATTGAAAAAATTCTTGGGTTCGCCTTTTCCACAATCCTCTACCTGTCTCATTGAAATGAAAGCAAACAAATCTCTAGCTTACAATTTCTCGAGTCCGAAATGTGGATTAACCCATGTATACTTTTACCACATGACCATTGGATAATGACCTCCACAACAGATAGTTACAATCATCCGAACTTCAACAGAATTAATCCACAGTTGAATTGCTCATCACGTCTAAAAATTTTATTAACCACCATTCACTTTTCCACATGATATTTGTTGGATCTGGCTCCTCTAATCAGACAACCCAAATCAACCGCATTATTAACCGTGTTTGATAAAATATAGGGTTTGGTTTTGGGTTAAACCTTGAAGCTGATTTTCACATGACTACTCTAGATCTAACATTTTTGTCGATTGGATGGTTCTAGGCTTCTTCAGTTTTCCTCACAAGTTTATTAGACTTTTTCCTCCTTCCGCTATGATTTTAGCACTTCCTCCAAGTTTAGCTCTTCACTAATGAATTCAAAGTTTAGCTAATTAAAGTTCGAGGGGTCAAAACACATTCAACTTAACTTAATACACAGTGAATGAGGAATTTAAATATGAGAACACCATATCATACATAACTCTAAGTTTACACGCCAAACTAGAATTCAACAATACACTGAGATATTTCGAAGGAATTCCACCTTCGCGATTTAGCCTTTCATGCATAAAATACACAGAGATACAAATATATTCCAATTCTTTTATAGCCTAATTTTCCATAACCTAGTCCAGCAAAATCCTCTTACAATAGTTCAAAACTCACATAAATACTTTACATTCAAGCATTCGATCCTCAATCAATGGATCTAATCTATCTAATCCTATATAATTACCTAACTACATGATATTCTCCTCTAGAATCTCAACTAAGTATGAACTACTTGGATTAATTACAAAATCATTCAAATACCTATATCTTAGCTCAAATCTTATCTAGAAAACTAGTAAAAGTGATAACTAAAGAATCCCACTACTTTTCCTGTAAACTTTTTTTGGATTTTTTTGGAATAAAATGAAGCCTTTTGTCTTTAAGCCTCATGCCCCTAAATTAAAAACAATGCTACGAAAGTGAGTAAATGAGTAGGTTAGGGTGCAATGGATGCACTTTAGCTTGAAAGATGCCATATAGGAATACAAAGAATTCATGGAACAAGCATACCCACATCTATTCTAGGATTGAAATGAACACAAGGATGATGTTCTACTCAAAGGGGGAACACTTAACGTCCTCTGATCAAAAGAGTAAGTTTTAATTACTTGCATTTACTTCGATGTCATTTTTTATGAAAAGAAAATGAATATAAAAATAAAAAAAATCGATAATGAGTATGCTATTTCTTAAATAATCTTTAAAATTATTTTTAGAAGAAAATTAGGATGCACACTTAATAACTGTTTGAAACTTCCAATATGATTGAGAAAGTAGTTACCTATGCTAAGTTAGTCCTAAGTTAGTAGTGAGAGATAAAATAATCTCAAAGGGGAAGGAAGGGGGTTTGACTACCAGAGAGAGGAACCCACCTGCAGAACAAGAGGAAAAGAAGAAAAATACTAGGAGAGGTCATCTTGAGCTGGTTTAGAACTAGTGGAGACTACCCACTCAGAAATGGATTATATTGCTTCATGTTAGACTAGGAGGGTCAGTCCATCTGTAAGGTAAGTTGATTGTTGAAGGTTGCAAGATAGTAATTGTTTGGAAGTGGAAGCATAAGGGAAGCTTGGATGTAATCACCAGTTCCATTGGAAGGGAGGATTAATTGCATCCTAAGCTATGTTGTTTTTGAATTGATTCCATTATCCAGATAAGTGTTAATTTCTTATTTACAATTTTGTTTCTTGATAAGCATTTAGTTTTGGTAAAAAATACAAGGCTGTTTGAGTAAATGTATATGGTTGAACAAAATTATTATGACTAGAAGAAACAGGGATTCATATTCTATGAAGAGGACTGGTTACCTTAGAGTCTGGTTATAAGTTTAATTCCTGTTATTCTTTTTTAATATATAAAAAAGAAGAAACCAAGAGTAGCTATGTAAAATATCATACATATACTATATTAAAAGTCACAACAAAAATGAGAAAACCTTTCTTTCAATTATACATGTATTCATATACTAAACACAATCTGGTAATCACAAGATTAAGTAGATTCATCATAGTATTTTAAAGGAAGCATTCATGGTTATATCCATAGACTGCATGGTGAAAGGAAAAATGATTAAAGGAACATTCTTCCTATACCATATTAAAGGATTCGAGACAATGATTTGAATAAGCTCAATAAATAAAGAAGAATTCCCAAGGAAGCCCTGGGGAGGCTATCACCATACAGGCAAACAAAAGACAAGCCTGGAAATTGCAATATCAATCTTCTCAAAACCCATGTCTAAACAAAAAAAATAGGAGTTAACAAATGCATGAATGTAATCATTTCCTTTCCAATTTCATTCTAAGATAAAAAAATGCAAAACTATAATAGACCCTTGTTCATTTCGATAAGGCCAAAATCAATTACTCATTTGATTAGATCTCAGTAAGAAAGAACCATAGGATTTTCGTTGTAAGTAGTGTAAATTGACAAGAGAAAAACAAGGCCCTATATAGCCTCTCCATATTAGTGAGACCGAAAGGCATCAAGTAAGGTTCGATGTGAAAACAACATTCATAACCTAACCTAGATTGAGGAATCTCAAGTTCGGAAAGAAGACAGTAATTACGGGTTACATTACCAATCGTTTTCTTTCACAAAATCTCAATCCAAATGCCTTAAACTAAAATAACAATCATATGATGTTCACAAATTTATACTCCATGAATAACTCAAACATATAGGAGGATTATTCCTCTACTCGTTCACTTGATGAAAAGCCCAGTAAACTAGGAGCGGGATAACCCAATAAACAATGGAAAAATGGAGATTAACTTCATTCCAACCTAGGAATAAGACAACGAACCCTCAAAGGGATACCGTGGGAAACTGCATCATGAGGAGCCATTCTAGTGTTCGTTATCACCTGTTTAAAAAGAAAACAATAAATATTATAGGTGAAGGGACCAATGAGACTGGTTGATAAACTCAGCAAAGATGAACCCAATGACAGTGTTACATGAGATAGAGCTCCAGCCGAACCTAGCAAGTTGAAGGCGAATGACAAGGAGATATTACTTTCAACATCATTGTCAAATCCTCTACGCTTAGGACCAAAGAACCGAATATCTGCAAATAAAAGGAATAACCCTCTGGAGGACTGTCAAGGGGTTGTAGAATAGAGACAACTTGTAGTAGTTGCAGAGTTGTTGTAGAGGCCAAGACGAGGAAGAAATGAAGTCCAAAAGCAACCAAAGTAGGGTTAGTTGCCCTAAAATGCCCACCAAAAATGTCATTGTCCGATCTTGACCTAGGATATTCATCGCTAGATCTTCACCAAGTGGCAATGTGGATTTGCAACCAGCTTGATGCAGACCTTGGGCAACGGAAGACATCCAATCTGTCAGTAAGCATTTATTCTGAAGGACAACCTATGTGCACATTGCATAACTTGATTTTAAATTGAACAATATACCTATTGTTTAGGGATATTCAATGACATTATAATGAAAAACCAAAAACTATTTATAATAACCATAACCATAACCATATATAACTCACAAGATATAAGTATTTATGTGATTAAAATACTTTGTACGACACATAAGTCTTAATGCATGTATTAAGAGATTTTTTTTTTTTATATGGTGGCATTATAGTTTGAATTTTACACATCTACTCCAAATTTGAGTGTAGAATATTTAAATCAATAAAAACATACTATTTATTTAAATATGAATACCAAAATCCATTCTCCCATTTTCTCACAACCCGAAAATCTCACAGATCATAAATTTTTAAAGTTTTTCCTCAGAACCCGAAAATATCACAGATCATAAATTTTAAAAGTTTTCGTTTAACGATAAGATTAAGCCGAAGTTTGCGATCCATGTCACGTGGTTGTGATAGTCCAATCACTATAACACAAAATATTTTTACCAGTCAAACGAAATTTTATTTTTCAAAATGCCATCAATATCAAGGAGAATTCAATTTTTTTTTATCCATGGTTACTGTGCTTTTCAAAGACAATAGAGAAAGATAGTAGTACCAATGTCCTCAATATTTATCATTCTAAATACAAAACGATAAACAATAATTAAAAAAATCAACAACATATAGTTGTGAAATGTCCACAAACTTTTTTATCAGCAGTGATTATGAAATTCAGAACACATACAGTGGTGCAATGTCTCAAAAATTCTCAATCACTGACCAATACAATTATCAAAGATAGTGTTTGCATCATGATAACATTATCTATTATAATTGTTTTTATTTCCAACTCCTTCTTCTCGATTAGGTTTTTTCATCCTCACAGATTGTTTGTCATGTTGCATGGAGTCCCATCCACTGTTATGTTTTATATTTTGTGGTTGTTGTGTATATATGTTTTTATTTGCATCATTTATAGGAGTTAGAGGCAATCTCTTTTAGAAGCTCTAAGCATTGGGAAATAATTAGGATGATACATTTCCATCCTCCTCCGTTGATGGTAGTATTTTGTGATATTTGTCTCTATAATTTTCATTTTCTCATCCTCTTCGGTTCATGGTAATATTTGTGATATTTAACTTTATAGTTTTCACTTTCTTTTCTTTTGTAAATTTCATATGAAATTACACAAAAGTAGAAAATTGCTTATGAAATTACACAGAAGTGAGTACAGGACTTGTAGGAATGAATTTATCTAGTCTTGGTAAATATTTTAGGTTGTAAATTTTGAAAATGTAAAAAATTGTTACCAATTCATATGAAAAGCTCTAAATCTTAAATTCCATATGCCTGTTCATAACATGGGAACTATTGAGTGTGGAGAATGATATATAGTGAAAGGCGGAGAGAAACAACAAAATCCATAGCTAGGTAAGTAGCCTTCAAGCAATTTCTATTATTTGTGTAATATCGAAATTGTTACCCAACTTCTAGTTTTTTCATCACCAATTTATTTGATATCGAGTTCCGCTTACACCTCCCCTTTTTTTAAATGTATAGAGATACTTTTGTAATATTCAATTTCCTTTTCTTTCGACTGGAATATTTATATGAATTTGTTTCTGATTAGTTATACATTTTTTTATCAGATTGGAAGTGTAAAGAGTGAGTATGGTGAAAGATTTAGGGCAGAGGAGTCTTTGTCTCAAGACTTTACTTGCTGCGATCAAATCTTCAGTTGCCGAGATAAAATCGCAACTAGATATGAGCTTTAAAAATATAGAAATTTAACTCACATTAGAACAAAGTGAAAAAAGAGTAAAAGTGGAGCAACACAATAAATTTTTGGCTTATAATTATAATATATGAAATATATTCATATGGAGGTTGTCAGTCCACCAACTAAAACAAACATTATTACTAAGATTTGCATTCATGAGGAGTTGCTCAGAAACTGCCTGTATAACTGTTGTAACAAGTAACTGAGTGTAAAACTGTAACAAATTTCTTTCACATGGCCACCAAAATTTGCTCAGTGATTTCCTCCTCTTGACCTCTCACACTTACACCCTCAACTATATTAAAAACATTTTCAAGTCTATATTCACACATACATTTCTATGTTGTTCAACACATATTTCAATGGCAGAATAAATGTTGTACCATAATTATTTCACCAACCCTTAATTAAATGTCCATTTGTTCTTAAATGCTTGATGATCTTACAAAAAAATGTTTTTCTATGTTGGGGTCCTGCCGAGTACATATTTCACTACGGGAATAAATGTTTGACCATACTTATTTCACCAAGCTTTTATTAAATGTCCATTTGTTCTTAATTTTTTTTTTACTGTTATTGCAGAATGGTGTGATGTGTTGTGAAATGGGGAATTTGTACTACTTATGAGAACTTTTTGTCCTCCAACCTTCAAACAAAATCTACAAAGTGCAAATGAAATCAACTTCACAAGTATGGTTGTTGTGAGTGTATTTAACAAGGTGGTTGGGATTAATTTTCTAACACTCCCCATTAATGACAAATGCAATCATTGACAATTCCAATACACTCTCTCAGATAAATAAACTTTTAACATGCCAATGGCTTTGTGAAATATCAACAAAATGTTTCACCTGCAGTGCTGCAACACAATTTCACCATTGTTAATCAATTCTTTAATAAAATGATATTTAGGATCAATGTGATTGGTCCTCTTGTGAAAAACATAATTATTTGATAGTGCAATTGCATAATTGTTGTAGCAAAAAACAATTATTGTTCCTTCTTGCTCATGGCATCAATGCCTAAACATTCTTATCATCAAAACTACTTGACACTATGTTGTTGTTGTGGCTACATATTCAGCTTCTATTGTTGAGAATGACACTATTTCCTCCTTCTTGGAGGCCCATGAAATGGGTCCCAACCCCAAATCCCAAATATCTTTAGAATAGAAAAAGGCCTTCATCGTTATAGCCTAGTAATCATCATTTGTTTCATTAAACTCTGAGTATTAGTCAAGCTTGTTGGTGATGTTACCATTTCTCACAGTAAAAAAAAACACTTTCTCCCTTCATTGTTATAGCCTAGTAATCATCATTTGTTTCATTAAACTCTGAGGATTAGTCAAGCTTGTCTGTGATGTTAACAATTCTGACACTAAAAAACACTTTCTCCCTCTACAAAAATATGCCTTCAAAACAACTTTTAATTACCTGTAAAAACAATTGTTGTTACTATAAAAAATTCACCCACTCTGATACCATGTGAAAGATTTAGGGGAGCTGAGTGTTTCCCTCAAGACTTCTTTAGTTTTGGAGATCAAATTGCAACTAGATAGGAGCTCATAAACAAAAGAAAAATAATGCATAGTAGAACATAGTAAAGGGAGAGAAACACAATAAAAATTTGCTTTATAATTCTAATACCTGAAAAAAATCATATGAAGGCTATGAATCCTTCACCAAGTAAAAAAAACATTCTTATAGAGATCAATATTCACTAGGAGTTGCAGAGTAACTCACTGTAAAACTATAACAAATTGTTTTCAAGGGCATGAGAGATTTTACAAAGAATGTTTTTCTATGTTGCAAAGTACATATTTCACCAAGAGTGGTGGAGTAACTCACTATAAAACATTTACGAGCGTTTTTACAGAAAAAAATTTTCTACATTGAGAGTACATTTTTCACTGGTGGAAAAAATGTTTGACCATAGTTATGTTACCAACCCTTCATTAAATGTCCATTTGTCCTTAAATTCTTGATGTGTGTTGTGGAATGGTATGATGTGTTGTGGAATCCTTTAATTTTTCCTTCTACCTACAAACAAAATGTGCAACCTACAAGCACAATACTTGACAAGTATGTTTCTTTTCAGTGTATTTACCGTTGTGGTTGGGTTTAATTTTCCAACCTATGGAACTATGCTTTTCTAATTGTTTGTTATTTGTTCTTCCAAAAGATCACAGTGGAATGAATACTGCAAAGGACATAAGATGAATGACCTCATATAATTTAGGTAATATTACTTTAAAAATTTAGCCCATCACTCATCACTTATCTTTATCCATAATCTATGCAAAATTTATTCTGGATAAAAAAATTCTGATATACCAAAAAAATTATCTTTACAGGCTTCATGTACCGAATGACTTTGCATTTGTATTCAACAACATTATGATACTACGATAGCTTAATTATCAAATTACTTGATCTCCAAATGAAAAATATAGAAAAAAATATTTTCCATAAATGAAATTGGATTCTTATGGGTGATCCAAATATGGCCTTCTTTATTTCAAAGGCCTATCAATTTAAATGAAAATACCATTATTCTTCCACTTGAAAAGAGATTAAATAAGAGATAGGGAAGTCTGTGTCTCATAATATTTGAAGAAGGATGTTCAATACAATAACAAAAAAATGAGAAATATTCTATACATATGTTACTGTTCAAGCAACACAAGAACCAATCCCAGAACTTGAAACCCTTGTTGTGAGAACACAACGTTGGGCGAACAGTTGAGCATTTTCTAGGTCCACACTATTCTTTCCCTGGTGGGGGTGTTCATTAAGATGTCCTAATTCAGAAGCGATCGAAACATGTTGCTGGGAGCTATTTGTCCTTCCTAGTTGTCATTAGACTGCTAAGATGCAATTTCAATTCAAGGTTACATTCGAAGTTTCATATAGAATAAATTTTGCATAGATTATGGATAA
>Ga0181473_100192_pt2 | contig 10575 bp, 14 predicted proteins | sample In2P11_FD_119089 | JGI IMG/M metagenome (GOLD analysis project Ga0181473, IMG submission 119089) | Clean room microbial communities from NASA Spacecraft Assembly Facility at Jet Propulsion Laboratory, Pasadena, California, USA -... ... | reverse complement strand
AGATGACATCACCGTGTTCTCAAAATTTGATAAACAACACTTAGATCATCTAAGGTAGGTTTTCATCAAATGCAGGAAGTATGGAATTTCTTTGAATCCCAAAAAATCTTTATTTGGGTTAGAAGAGTGAAAGTTATTAGGCCATATAATCTCTAAAGATGGTATCCGAATAGATCCTGTAAGAATTGAAGCCATCTTACAAATACAACATCCTAGGAGCATTAGGGAATTATAAGCCTTTTTAGGAAAATTAATTTTCTTAGGAGATTTATTTCTAAATTAGCAAAATTAATTAGGTCATTAAACGATATGTTGAAAAAAGATATTAAGCTAGCCTTAACAAAAACACCAGTTTCTGATCAGTCCAAAGTTTGATAGAGATTTCATTATTTTTTCCTTTGCCTTAGAACACACAATTGTTGCAGTTCTACTGCAAAAGAATGATGAGGGCTATGAACAACATTTTGCCTTTTTTAGCAAAGCCCTGAGAGATGCCCCTTTAAAATACAATATAATGGAAAAGCAAGCCTTTACTTTGTCAAAGCTATCAAATATTTTAGAGTTTACATTTTATATTCTCATATAATAGCCTATGTCCCCAATTCAGTAGTCAAGGATATCCTAACTCAAGATGGTCCAAATGGAAAGAGAGGGAAATGGATTGCTACTATATTAGAATATGACCTAGAAATCAAACTGACAAAGTTAATCAAAGGCCAAGGTTTAGCCAAGCTTATGGCTGAATCGAATTGTCAGGCCTTAGATAGTAATTTTATTGTAGAAATGGATAATGGAGAGGATATGGTGACTCCACCAATTAGCCAAGCCTTTATTGAATCACCATGGTATGATGACATCATATGTGTTCTACAAAATCTACAAGCTCCTCCTAAATTATCGAGAACCAAAAGCAGATTTTTAAAAATCAAATCTTTAAGATTTTGCATAATTGACAATGCTTTGTTTTGGAGGAATCATGAAGGTATCCTTCTTAACTGTTTATTGAAAGAAGAATCTAACAAGGTGTTACAAGAGTTTCATGCAGGTCACTGCGGAGGACATCTTTACTGGAAAACCATTGCTGACAAGATTCTTAGAGCTGGTTTCTATTGGCCTATTTTGTTTTCTTATGTAAAGAAGTTTGTAACTTCATGTCATAAATGTCAAATTTTTTAAGGAAAGAAAAAGATTTTACCCCTACCCTTTGTAAGATATGATCCATTTTAGGAAGAGGGTAATTGTCTTTGAGTGAAACTTCATTAAGATTCCTGAGATCAACACAAAGTCTGATCTCACCAGTTTTCTTCCTTGTTGGCACCAAATTTGAAACCCAATTAGAGAATCTAATTGGTGCTATTATCTTGGCTTCATACATCCTTCTGATTTCCTTTTCAATAGAAGGCAATAGGATGGAATTGATCCTCCTAAGCTTCTACCTGAAAGGTTTCTGGTTTTCTTTTATGGGGATAATGTGTTGTATGATGCTGGTGTCATAGTATTTGAGGTCCTCATAACTCCAAGCAAAGATATCTTGGAATTCCTTTAATAGTTCAAGGTATTTCACTTTTTCAGTAGGAGGCAAGGACTTTGAAAGTTTGATCAATTTTGGATTTTCCTTAGTGCCTATATTACACTCCTCTATGTCAGATTTTAAGGGTTCCATCTTTGGTTTTCTAGGGACATCACTTGAATCAAACAAGTCTTCCAAAGGGGTTAATCCTTTGGGAAAAATGTTGTCTTTGAGATTAATGATTTCAGAATATTCGTTGATTATCTCATCAATTTCAACTTGCTTTAGGTTTTGTACATCAAATTTTGTAAATTTAGTAGGATGGAATCTATCTATCTTTCCATCTTCTATTTCATTAATTTCTATTTCATCTTTAAAATCAGGATCTAATGTTATGTCTATATCTATATTACTATTTACAAATTCTTCCTCTAAGGTTAAAAAATTGTTTATTTGTTGGTCATTAGCAAATACTTGCCAATTTTTCAAGTTATCTGGGATAGCAGGTCTGTGCCTGACCTCATCAGTGTATTGACAAACATTGCTAAACTATGAGCCTGCATATTATGCTTCCTAGGAATTACAACAACTTTGGTTTCTAGGAAAGTGTTTAGTATTTCTATAATGGTTCCTATGTAACAACTTAATCTTGGGTCTTTGGTCATATATACAAATTTAATATGTTTTATCACTAATTCAAAGTCTCCCATGATAGAAACTCTTATAGCGCCTAGTTTCCTAACTAATTCAAGACCTAAAATAAATGCTTCATACTCAGCCATGTTGTTAGTGCATTTAAAATTCAGTCTGTAAGCATGGCCCTCTGAGTGATCATTCTCGAGATTATATATCCACACTCCTACTCCTGCTCCTAACTTATTCACTGATCCATCAAATTCAAGGTGCCACAATATCTCATGTTCATAATTTTCACTGTTAGGGGGAAGAAATTTTTCCTTGTTTGAAGTGTTTTGATCATCTTGTTTATTGGAAATCTCTTGAGTTTGGACAATTTCTTGTTTAGTTGTAACTGCAATTTCTTTTGGTTTTGAAATAATACTATTTGAAGTGGTTTGTTGTGTTTGTTCAGCATTATACAAAATAAAAGAATCAATATCAGAATGCAAGGAGTAGATAGGAAAGTTTTGAGGTCTATCCTAACTACTCACCACATATTTCATTGGGGTCTCTCTATACAACTTTTTAGGTTGTCCAAAGACTGAGATTGTGGCATATGACATGTCAAGTTGTAAAAACCCTTGGAGTTTAGCCCCCCATGATCTAGACAATAGCATGCCATATTTAGGTGGGATGTCAGCGACTACTATATCCATGAGAATGGTTTTAGCAGGATATTGTACTAAGGAAACACATAGGTCTTTGATTAACCCTAGACATTTTACTTGACTTGAGTCAAATGAAAATAAGTCCTTGTAAGGTTTGGTAATGTCCAAGTTTAATTTTTCCATAACCGATTTAGGCATTAAATTTTGTGAAGCTCTTGAATCTAACATTGCATTGTGCAAGATTTTATCATGAATGCTAAGGCTAATATAAAAGGGTGGTATCCCTCCTTCTAATGGTTTTCCATTAAAATCAAGACCAAATATAAGCTCAGGCTAATCATCAAACAAGTTGACAGAGTCTTCATTCTCAACAAAGTTTAAGGTTTTGTTTATTTGAGACTTATAGGTTTCACTTTTAATCAACTCTGTTAAGGGAACTGAAATTTTTAGTTTAGCCACCTCTACTCCCAAATTGAAAGGCAAAGGGGCTTTCTCTATTTTAGTGCTTGGAAATTTCATAGCAAGAATTGGAGTAGGTTGCTCTTCTTTTTCTGCATTTGAGGTCTTTTTCTGTGGATTTTCTAATATGGTGTCTGGAGATTTCTCCACTGTCTCCTTGGAGGGGATTGAAGTGGATGTTTGATCATTATGGGGTTGGTCATGGGTTATATCTACAATGGTGGGACCAGAAGGGTTCTAATTTGGTCTAGGGAGGATTTGGAGAGTTTTAGAAACTGGAGCTGCTTTGATCTTCTTAGGTTGATTTAGTACTGTTTTCTTGGTTTGGTTAGGAGTATCAGAACTCTTTTTAGTCCTTAAATTGTATTGTTTGTGTACTTCAAAAATGGAAAAATCATACCCTTGCTTATAATCAAATGATTCTCCGAATTGGGTCTATAATTGTTGTAGCATATGCAGTTCCTGCTCATCTTGGGTCAAGAAGACAATTTTCTCATCATCTAATCCCATCAAGTTAATTTGTGTGTCTTGTTTAGGGCCATTTGAATGGGATGTTTCAACATAGTTTTCTTGAAATGGAGGCCTAATATTTTGATCTGGTCCATTCTTTCCAGTATTTTGATTCCGATTCTTTCTAAAGTTTGGATTTATCACTGGAGGTGCCTATTGATTATCCCATTGATGCTTCCTCTCAATGTTTTCTATCCTATCCATCAGTTTTTCCATACCCTTGGTTAGAACATCTATTTTAAGATCAGAGGGTGAGGCTTCATCTTTGGCAGGTCCTCTCCTTTCATTCCTAACCCTAGCTCGTTTTGCTAGCAAGTTGGCTTCTACACTAACTATTACACTCTGCATGTCTTCTAAAGTTGGAGGATTTCTCTCTCTGAGTTGGAAGGCCATATCAGTATCAAACCCATCAGGAAACTTTATTAGTGCTAAGTTAGGTTGGGGTCTAAGATTGACTGGTATTGCATTGTATATACTTTTAAATATGGTACAGTAATCCCGGACTGTTTCATTTGGTCCTCTTCTGATGTTTTTGTATCCTAAAAGGATCTGCAGAGGGTTATTTTTCTTTTCCAATCTATTTAAAACTTGTTGATAAAATATATCTAAACTATCTATGCTATTAGCAGGTAAATCTCTAAACCATTTCCTAACATCACCAGCTAGAGTCTAAGCAAAAAGTCTCATTTGAACATCTCCAATATCAATTTCATGCAATTCAAAGTAGTTTGTCATTTTGTTTATGTGATGTTGTGTTGTATAAGGTCCTATTCCATCAAATTGGACAATTTTGTTTTGGTAATCTTGTGGCATGACACCAAGTGGGGCAGGTAACACCAGAGGAGAATATCTATTTTCCATGGCTCTAAGTTGGGCAGGACTAAGAAGTGGGGTTGGAGTACTAGGAGATGATACAGTAGTTGATGGAGAAATAGGAGTAATAGGTGATTGATGGGTAATGATAGGTTGGTAGGGAAGTGAAGGTATAAATGGAGGTGAGGAATGAACTTCAGAGGTGGAAGGGAATAATGGTGAACTAAGGCTAGCTGACCCTGGTTTAGAAAGGCTAGGGATATTAGCGGTAGTAAGGGATGACTGATGGGAATTTAGAATATACTCATTAATTGACTGGTTTGCATTTTGGAATTTGAGGTCTGCAATAAACTCTGGATCTAGAACTATGTCATCAAGTGAACTTTCAGACTTGGTTCTAAATAGGGAAAGGTCAAATGACTCATCAATGGGGAGGTCTTCTAAAAACAACCACTCATTAGGGCATGAATCTGCTTTGATTGAAGGTGTTGGACTGACTGAACTCTCTTGTCTTTTGGATCTTCTCGAAATCAAGTTGGGATTACCCACTACTGGGGCAGGGTTTGGATTTGGATTGGCCCTAGTATAGTGAGTTCTCCTTGAAGCCAGAGTTTTGAGCTTTTCTAATTACTTTTTTGTTGTGAAATTTTGTAAATAACTTCTAATAAACCCTTCAAGAGGCTTGAAATAAAGTATTGAAATTTTCTCAAAGGTTTATTAAGAATGAGGATTTGAGTTCCCCAGTATGGTTGCCACTATGTTATCACTCAGAATTTTTCCCTAGAAGTTATCAAAAGAAGGAATCATCCGAGGTAACCACAAACCAATATTTTAGGCTTAGGTTCTAGCCAACCTGAGTCTAGAGAGGGCTCTCTCTTTATAATTTAGCTTTGCTTTTATGGGATTTTAGGCTAGTTCTTAGTGTTCATGAGGTTTTGTTTTGAATTGAAGGTTAGGTGGTGGAATTCTTAGAGCAGATGGATAGAGCTTTATCTTCAAGCCATTGGGCTATGGAGTCAATAAATGGATAGCATAACTGGACCAGATCATTAAAGGGAATGTTCACAGGGTAGGCTAGCAAAGCAGAAGGCAAATCTTCAAGTCTGATGGATGAAATGATTCTAACCAGGGTGAAATTGCACTTAAGAATCCTTAGACCGGGATCAGAATGAAGAACAGAGGGTGATCATGAACAAAGGGCAATTAAGAATCCTTTGTTATAGACCAGAGGAGAAACTATGAAAGAAAAGGAGCAGTTAAGAATTCCTTAGCTAAGATAGTTTAGGAGAAAACATTCAGAATGTAAAACAATCAAGACAGAGTGCATTCAAGCAATTTCTGAAATATCATTCCTTGTTATACGTTTAGATTTTTGAGAAACAAACAAGATTATAAAGAAACGTAAGAGAAAACAACAATAAACATGAGAGAATACTTATTTGTATTTCGATTTACACAAGAATCCTGTAAAATATCTAATCTTTATTCCTTGATCCAGCAAGCCAATCTAGTCATTGATACAATAGAATTTTTTTTGAGAGAAAAAGTCTATAGAAATGTCTTCAATCCACCCTACATACTTCGAAATGTGAAGTATTTATACAAAAAATAATTACAAAATATCTCATAAAAGTTTGAGATTTTATCTAGGGAATAAAATATCTTTATGCATGAAGATAGAGATAGATGTGAAATTGCTTCTTGTTGTCCCTTTTATTGTGTTATTACTGGCTGTCTCTGTTGAGTATTGAGCCCTTTAAGCTGACTGATAGTTGTGGTATTTTCATGCTAGAATCTTCTTTACTTTGATCTTTCACTGATACTCTGTGACTTTGTTACTCTTTGACCCTACTTATCTGTCTTTCACCTGTTCCACCTAGCTGCCTTCATATTTACTGTGCTAACTTTCTGATGTAAAACTTTTTCATAGTAAATCTGTCATTTTTTCCCACCATTCTGCCTCAGGCAATCTCACCTTGAACATTCTTCTGTAAATTTCATCTGCCTCTGTGTATTTTGCAAAATTGGGCTTGGTGAGAAATAAATGCTTCACCTCATGTTCTAGGAAAAACAGGTTCTCCAATGTATCATATAACACTTTTCCAGTGGGCAAAGCTTTAATGCCTGAAGAGTTGGCTTGTTCCTTGGCTAACTTCCTGAGTCTATCACTATAATCCAATTGGGTCATGAGTTTGTAATGGATGACCATAGGACTGGGAAGGCCTTTGTCCCTCAAAATTTGAAATTTAGCCATGAATTTGTCAATGGCTACCTCCATGTTATGGCATTTTTCTTCTACGTTGAGTAGGTTTCTTTTGGAAAGAACCTTTTTAATCTCTAGGATGGATTTAGTCCTATCCTATACACCAAACTCATGGAGCTCAGCTCTGTTCTTACTATTCAGGAGGTGGATGCATCGATTTGCATCCTTAGGTTGGTCTCCTAATTCTTCCCTTACTTTCTGGATAGCCTCAGTGGCTACCTTCACCAATTCAGTTTGCTCAAATATAACTTGGATTGATGGCCAAATGTCATTGACAGAGTCAATGATATTGGCCTAGAGCATCTCTTTAGTTTGTCCTAGTGGCTTCTGCAGTGTTAAATCTTTCTTTAGGACTTTGATTTTCTCACCCATCCTTAGGGCCTTCTGTGTCTCTTCTCTTGTCTGAATTTGGGAAAGTTTACAATCAGTTTCTAAGCTTGCCACTTTCTCCTTTAATCTTTTGAGGCTTGTAGCTTGGATGGACATCTTATCCATAGCTTTTACCAGTTCTGTTGTTTTTTCAGTTGAAGTACCTGCTACTATAGTGGACTCAGTTGTAATTGGAAGTGTTGTGGCAGGTGGAGCTCCAGTGCCAATGATGCTGCCATTGTGGAAGGAACTGCTATTGTCACTGTGGGGATGGCAGTCGTGGAAGTTGTGGCCAAGTCACTTTGCTTGGACTGAATCAAAGTGTCCAACTCCTTCTCTATTGCTTTAAGCTGATCATTTAGCTTTAGGACTAGGTCCATAAGCTCTTCATGTCCTTTTTGTGCTTCTAGGACTTCCATTGTTTGAGGGTGATGCGGCTGGGTAATTTTGAGCTGCTTCTTCAATGCAGCAATGTCATCATTGTTCTTTTTAATTAGATACTATGTTTCTTTCACATCCTTGGGATCATGTCCCAATCCTATCACTAAGTCTTCTAAGGACTTGATTCTTGTATCTTTGGCCTATGAGGAGGCCTTCTCCAACTAAAACTGAGCTGACATATTGTTTAAAGAGTTCTACAATTGGTGGGCTGCTATGGCTTTCCCTGTCAATGTAGAATAAATTATTTCACCTATTTGCTTATGTAGCTCAATCTAGTCAATGGGATGAATATCCCTTGCCAGTACTTCAAAATCCACTCTTTTAAAGTCTGTTGCTACCCTTGGCTGTTGAGTGGTCGGCTTGATGAAATTCATTTGCATTTTCTCCTCTTTAACATCATACGCTGACATAAGCCTTATCTGATTGGTAGGGGTCATCTTCAAATATTGTGCATAGGTTTGGACGTTCAGCCTCTCATTCCTAGCCTTTATTTCTTTGTATCTCTCTTTGATGTCTTGGTATTTATCTGCAGGCATTCTAAAGAGGATACCTCAACACTTTGTTGTCTTTCCAACATCTGAGTGTGTGATGTGGAAGGTTCTAGGATGCCTCCAGATTGAGTGGCCTGCCTGCTCCCATCTCTTTTTGTGCTAGTAACCTCAACTGTCTCCTCTGTATATTCCTATTCAGAGAAAGGATTCACTCTTTGCCTCTTAGCCCAGCTTGTCTCTGCATAGGATTGTGATGTTGGTTTTTCTGAAGTAGTAGCCCCTTCCCTATTTCTCTTGAGGATTTTCTCCTCATTTAGAGGAGTCTGTAAGACTGGGGGGGTACTCATGGCGGCCTCTAGTTTGTATGTTTTCTTTGATTGCTCTGGTATATCTGATTTCTTTGGTACCTTTGATAGGTTTGGTGCTTCTGATTCTTCTTGTACCTGTGATTCTCCTGGCACCTGCAGGAAATAACCCTCATCAACCGGTTTTTCTAGATCAAGTAATGTGTTTTCCACAAAAACTTCAGTACTATCCCCATCATTTAAATTGTTTTCCACCCATTCCAATTGGTTGGCATAATTTTTTATTTTGGGGATGCAGTGATGAATATAGGGAGCCATCTTGTTTTTCTATCTTCTGTTGCAGATGAAATCCAAGGGATCATATCTCCATATGAAGCTCTGTTTTATATTTAATCTTTAAATGATTAGGTTTGTCTCCTTCCCAACTTCTTGGCTATTACAAATAAATGGACCTAATTGGTCTTTTATCCTAAGCTGGGCCTTCTTTTTTGGCTTTGACAAAATGTACCTCATCTAAATTGATTATATGCCTGTAGTAATCTAGAGCAAATAACCTCATTGAGAGTTATTTAGGTAGTTTGTATGGGGCCAGCTCACATCCATAAATTCTAATCTCAATGTGGTTTTGGTACAAGTACCAATCCCCTACTTTGGATTGTTTTGAGAGTTGTAGGATCCTCCTTATATCTGAATGGATTCTTGGAGGAGGCATTGTCACAATGGGATGTACAAATAAGTCTATGAAGTCTATATATGAATATGGGGAGTCATATTTATGGATCAATGGAGTCCAGAAAATTACTAATCTAGGGTGACCTTTTGTGTCAAGTTTTTGGAGAGTAAATTGGAAATTATCAGCTTGGTAGTATAGGAAAAGGTGATATAAAATAGAAGAATACTTGAAGACTCACTCATTACTCATCCTAAGGAACTAGTCATGCATCCCATCAGCTATAAACTTGGCATAACCATAAATAATAGTAGGAGGCTGTCCTGGGGTGTTTATGGACATGAAAGCCAAGATGATCTCATCTATATACTCATTGGTGGTATAACCTAGGACACTGGATATCATTGCTACAATCCCTTGGCCATATGTGGAAAATACGGTATACACATATGGAGGAGGTTCTTTGGGGGTATACTTTTCTTTTACAATGAAGGTTTGGATTATTTGGGCCAATCTTATAGGGTTGAGCTTTGGAAATAAGTCCAATAGGTCTCCAATGGAGAAAGGAGCCAAGTTTTTCACTAGTTGAAGTTGCAACATATCATTTATTGATTCAGCAGTGATGGTGAAAAGTATGGTTTGGTTAGGGGACATCACTGCTCTTTGACTGGGGATATAGTTTGCATGGTAGTAATGGACAATTTTTTGGAAAATGTGAACTTCAGGGAATTGGTACTTGGGAAATTGGACTCCCAAAAACTAATTTTATCAACATGGTTCAGGTATTGGTCTCTGTATCGGTAGTATAATTTGAGAGGAGACACATGGATAGAGGTGTCCTTTATCTGGAAATCCTTGTCAGCTAGGGGGAGATGGTCAAGGTCCAGATGAGGAGTGGAAATAGGTCTCACATTCGTGGCAATTGGGGCAGCCATTCTTAGTTCTTCTGGATTTGAGAATGGGGGAGGTGATTTTTAGTTTTTTAGGGCAATGGTGGTTCAGTATAGAGTAAACTTAAGTCACTTGAGTTTCTGTAATTAATTTTTCACTTTAACTAATGAAACTCAGCAACTGGTTCTGAAATTGAGAGGTTTTCCAATGAATTATGGCTTAAATACCTGGAATTAAGGAAAACTAGCTCTGAACAGGTTGGCTGGCAACTACGAATAGTCGAAAAGACTCTGTGTAGGCTAGAAGGTGAACTGGGTGCTCTGTGGCATATTTAGGGTGCAATTGGACATAGGTTGATAGCTTCAACATTTGCAAGTGTGTGCATGAAGCTTTTCAATTGAAGAAAACAATAAATACAAATGATTTGGGGCTTTTTGGCCTTTTGCGCGAAAGTCAATTTTGTCGGGTATGGGTGAACAATCTCTGTTTGTCACATAGCGGGGTGAATAGTAGTTATTTTGGTGTGTAGCAGGCGGGTGGTAAGTGGTTTCCATCGCATCCCTTTTG
>Ga0181473_100394_pt1 | contig 10595 bp, 12 predicted proteins | sample In2P11_FD_119089 | JGI IMG/M metagenome (GOLD analysis project Ga0181473, IMG submission 119089) | Clean room microbial communities from NASA Spacecraft Assembly Facility at Jet Propulsion Laboratory, Pasadena, California, USA -... ... | reverse complement strand
TATTGTTATGTCGGCTCTGATTATATTATGACCCCTTAGACTCCTATATATAGAAAGGAGGTCTTGTCATTTGTATCATCCAAGAATTGTTCATTTGTGTAATGTAAAGGAGGTTGCCCCCTCGAAGAGGTTGAATTCTAAGGCGTTCAACTATATTTTCTGTCTTTTTGTGAGCTGGTTTCATAACAATGTCAGAGGAAAATCAAACTAAATACAAATTGATGATAGGAAGCTTATTATATCTGACAACGTCAAGACTAGATATCATGCAAACATTGGGAATTGTGGCAATATTTCAGGCTTGTCCATGAGAAAGTCATGTGGTTGTTGTTAAGAGGATTTTCAAATATCTTCAAGGTACTATAGAGTATGGGCTATGGTATCCAAGGAGTAAAGACTTCAATATGAAGGCCTACACAAATGCATATTGGGATGGAAGTCTAGATGACAGGAAGAGTACTTCTGGTGCATCTTTCCATGCGAGTGACTACCTGGTATCGTGGGTTAGTAAGAAGCAGGGCTCGATCTCTCTATCAACTGCTGAAGTAGAATATATTTCTATTGTGACTTGTTGTACACATATTTTATCGATGAAGAAAACCTTAAAGGATATACATGTAAAGTTTCCAAATCCCATTCCAATAATGTGTGACAACACTAGTGCAATCAGCATCTCAAAAAATCCAGTCATGCATTCAAAAACCAAGCACATTCCTATCAAATATAATTTCTTGAGGGAACAAATTGTAGCCAATACAGTTAAACTTGTATATGTTCCTACTAAAGAGAAACTCGAAAGTATCTTTACCAAGCCACTTGCAAGAGAACCATTTAAGTATCTCAGATAGTAGATAGGAGTTGTGACTCCTCCCTCCAAATGAATTCATTTTGGTAAGAGGTGGCAGCTACGCAGCAGAAGGAACTCATGGTAGAGTAGGTTGCATTGGTTCAGGGGGAGTGCAAGTGAAGTTTTCTTGCCAATGATGTCAAAGGGGGAGAAATATGGCACCAATGCCCACCATGCCAAGCTAAGGGGAGTCTACAGTGTTTCAATCAATGCCAAAGGGGTTGATTGTTGGACATTTGATGGTATGAAGGTGGTTGGTTATTTAAGTGTTGGAATTAATGTCAAACAAGGCTCAGCCTGATGATGGGGCTTCATGCCTTGATGGTTGTGATTCCAACTAGGTAGAGACTTTGACACCATCTTTTGAGTTAGAATATGGTCTTAGTCACTAATCAGATTCCTTTCATTAGAAAGTGTTATGGAAGATCTTTCCAATGATATGTGAAAGTCCAGAAATGGACTTATGGTTCGAGAGATATGGCCTGTTGAAGTTGAGGATGATTAAGGCCTTATGTAGTGAGGAATATCAGAGATCAGAGGTCTCGGCATATTGCTGATCAGAGGTTCCAAGTTGCAACACAACAATGTATGCATTTCACTGATTAGCCACTTGCGATATTGGCAGTCAGAGGTCCCGACATATTGAAAATTAGAGATCGGAGCGCATGCCATATTTGCAATCGCACGTTGGCGATCCAGGAAAATCATCGATCGCAATCAGAGGTCTTGCATATCAGAACTCTCACAAATCAAAGATTTAAGCCTCTAGTGTTGAATCACCAAGAGAGCCAAAAAGGATAGTACAAAGGAATTCATTGCAGAACAAAGGTTGGTGAGCCTCTTTCTCTCTCCTCCAGGAGGACACATGGAGGAATCCAATTGGGTCTAACAAGGACACATGGGAGCTAGTTATGGGATCTGATGAGGACAAGTGGAAAGATCTGATTGGTTCTGATAAGGGACACATTACCACTTACATCAGCATAATGTCATGGTACAAAGGGACATGTGGCAGAATGTTTTGATGATTATCGATGGCCTAATAGGCCATATCTGAGTGACATGTGTCACTGGTCAGAATTTTCCACGTGGCATGAGATGACATCACTTTGGCAATCGCTGATCAGAGGTTTGTAATGGTTAGCATATTGGCCACATTTGGAAATTTCCAATTAGAGGACTTTGATGTGGAGGCTAGCACACGATCGCAAAGTGTTAAGGAACCAAGGGCTAGGGTTGAACAGAGGGGCCTATCGACAATCAACGATCAGAGGTTTTCAATGGATGGCTCATTTACCACAATGAAATTTCGTCGAGATGCAGGATAGCAGGTGGTCACGAAGGCTTAAGGTAACCAAGGGCCAAGGCTTAACATACAATGCCTATTTCCTTTCAACAATTGACACGTCAGTGATCCTTGGTGGTTGGAATTAGTGCAACAAAGAGAAAAATGCCAATAAAGGGCCTCCATGTGTATCTAGCATCGGTTTCATGAAACACATGTGAAACCATGTGTAAAGGGTTAACAAATAAAATATAGCTCTTGTCAAGAGTTAGAGGCCTTAGCTCCTGAGGATTAGCCCTTGGTCATAGCCCTCGGTCCTACTAAGAAAAGCAGGAAAAAGGGGCTTATACATAAGGGGCTAAGGACTATTGAAGTGCATTGTTTTGTATGTATTTTTTGTGTAAAAACACCAAATTGAAAAAATCCCCGATACTGTTCTGCAATGTAAATCTGCCAATACAACAATAGTATAGAGTTCTATTAAAGGTGTATGAATTGATAGTTCTGGTCTTGAATGTAGAATAAGACTCCATGACATTGTACAAGTAGATCTCTGCGAACCATAAAGAAGCATGGGGAGCCTCTGTGAATTATGTCAGGAGGACTAAGATTTAATACACATCATGGAGAGTCAGTTGTATGATAGAAAAGTGATCGTCACCCATCATTACGAGTTTAATGCAACAATTGAACTAGAGTTTGCATAAATCAACAGAAGAATGGGGTGCCATTCTTGGGGTACATGCATGGGTAGAATTGATGATGACAGTGACTACATTGAGCCAAGAGCAACACAAGAACAAAATTGTCAACCTCCATTGAGCTAATGGGGGCGCAGGAGCATATTTGCAAGAAAACAGAGCAGTGAGCTATGAATTGGAACAAAGTGTTTCAAGGGTAGTGCTGTGGTGAAACAGTGGAGATTCCTGATCAGAAAAAGCAGAGCATAGAGCAAGTGTTGCATTGGACAACAAGAGGAAGACTGCCACATGTGTTCAAAAAGAAAAGTGCATAAGTTGAATCTACATACAACCATTAATTTGGTATTTTACTTGTAATTTGTATGCTTTTGTTTCGAGTATGAAAATTGTATGAAATTGTAAAACAGTGGCAGTGACAAGTTAGTGCCTGTACACTTAATAGGTTGGTGCCTCTAGACAAGTTGGGGCTTGTTAAATAAAAGAGGTTGGTGCATCTTGGCAAGTTGGTGCTTGCTAAACAAAACAGGGTTGATGCCTCCAGTGAGTAGGTGCTCACAAGCAAACAAATGTAATTAAGTTGGTGGTTAAATTACATCATAAAAAAAACAACAAATTGGTGGTTTTTTTCCCTCTCAGTTTCCATGTGAAAACATTGTGTCAAATGTATGCTAGTCATGGGATTGTTGTTTGAGTATGTGTTATGAAAGTCTATAAGATTTATTTTTTTTATGAATGAATGCTTTCACATATGAAAGAACATAAGAAGGAACTATAACCACTATAAGAAAAGAAAATAAAGGGCACAATAATAACAATAGTGGGCTTTTATGGGTATAACAATATAATAAGGGGTTTGTACTAATAACAATAAGGGGTTACACTAGTAGTATAGGGGCCTAGCATGCCCCTCTCCTTCAAAAAGTGTTGTCCTCAACGCTTGAGTATTTCTTGATGCTTCTATATAAAATTCTTATCCGTCCATGTGAAATCTTCAGCATGTAAGTTCTTCCACTTGATGATATGCTTTGAAATTGATCGATTTTGTAGCTTTTGACTTCTCAGTTCTGTAAATGCTTCAGGTTCCAATACACTTTTTCCTTCCTTGTCAAGTTCTAGCAATATTGTTGGAAGTGGGATATTCGGAAAATTTTATATGAGTTCCCACCCTGCTTTGCCATTTTTCCATTCATACCTTCCTTTGTTTATCAAATTTGGTTGGATAATTGTACCAACCTCTACCATTTCTGCAACCATATGTTCAACTTCACTCCTTTGGGCATATGGATATCTATAAGGCTTGACATTTGGAGGAACACATCCTAGAATACAATGAATAGCATGATCATGATCATGAATATGGTAGTCTCAAATACCTTGGAATGATTGTCCAAGACTTTTTTGGAGATCTGGAGAAATACATGATTTCGATATGTGAACAGTTAGCAAATATAATTGTGCAATTACGCCTCGTTGTTCTTTCTTTAGAAGCTTTGTCATTTTGTCATAGTTGATTATCTTTCCTGGTTTCCCTATGATACTCCTTAACTCAACTCCCTTTCCTTCCGAGGAAAATTTCATAAAATGTTCTTGAAATTAAAAGTTATTGTACCCAAGGATTGTAGCCATTGGACTCCTAGTACAACATTAGCACCACCCATTGGAACAGAAAACATTGGGCTATTCAATACATATTCTCCCATGGATAGCTTGATATTATGGCACTTTCTAGAGAAATTTATGGTTCCTTCACTTACAACCATCATTGGACACTCTGGTGCTAGATCTAAGAAGCAATTCAAGTCCTTGGCTATCTTACAATTAATAAAATTATGGGTACTACTCGAATCAATAAACACTATTACCTTTTTCTTCTTGATATTTCCTTCTATATTTATAGTTTGAAGAGTGGTAATTCCGACGAATGCATTACGAGATATGGTCGGATTCATTTCTTCTTTCTCTGGGGTTGGTTCTTGATGAGTATCCCTTTCTTTTGATGTTTCTTGATACTTTTCTTCTGGATATTTCACTGTTTGATCCTTCTTCTTCTTGATATGTCCTTCTATCTTGAGAGTTTGGGGAGTGGTAATTTCTTCAAATGATTTACAAGATATGGTCGGATTCATTTCTTGATGCTTGATGTGATGTTTCACTTCATGAAAATTTTTCTTCTTGATATGTCCTTCTATCTTGATAGTTTGAAGAGTGGTAATTCTAACCAATGCATTACAAGATATGGTTGGATTCACTTCTTCTTTCTCGATGTGATCTTTCACTTCTTGAACCTTTTTCTTCTTGATATGTCCTTCTATCTTGAGAGTTTGAGGAGTGGTAATTCTTGCCAATGCTTTACAAGATATGGTCTGATTTATTTCTTCTTTCTTTGGGGTCGGGTCCTAGTGCATATCCTCTTATTTTGATGTTTCTTGATCCTTTTCTTCCTCCTCTTCATACACTATGTAAAATAATTTCTTCTCAACACATTTATGACCTTTAGTGCATTTTCTATCACAATTGTAACAAAGCCCTTTTTTTTCTTCCAATTATTGTGATGTAACCCTTGTAGGTTGTGGAAGGCTAGGAGAAACAACACTTCCATTATTATAGTTGTGAAGGGTAGACTTCCTTGTTGCCATAATTTTACTTTCCGCTTTGTAACAAAGCCTTTTTTCTCTTTCCAATTGTTGTGGTGTTGCTCTTTGTATCCTTATAATGTGCTATCATTTCCTCCGTGAAAATTGACCACATAACAAGTTGTTTACGAGAACAAAGCCCTTTATAATATAAAAATTGATCCGGTTATAAATATGAAGATGCAATCCATACCTTTTGTAATAGTGGTACACCATGTAGATCAAAATATTGCTCCATCTGAAGTATCCAATTTACTGGATCCTTGCCATCAAACTTCCTCATATCACCTTTTCTTGATTTTAGGAGCTCGATCTTGAAATGACTATAACTCTGTAATTTTGGTTCTTCCAGTTCTGAAATTGTGACCTGCAGTAGCCCTCTGTGTCCTCTTTCCAATGCCACCAATCTGATCGAATTTAGATTCTCCAAGAAATATTTATGCACAATCTCCCAATATGACCTGATTATATACCTTTTCAAAAGAGAAAACTTGTATGAAGTGCCACGTGTCACTGTGTTAACCTTAGGATCTAAAAAATATACACAGGAAACTATAGTCTGTCTTATTTCTGTAACTTCTTACGAAATTTCAATCTGATGCTCAAAACAAAATTTATGATTATTTTCCCTAGGTCACCTGTTTGGACTGTAATTCAGGAGTCTGCAAAAAGGCCAACTTCCTCAGATCATATCTCCACAAATATAGCATGAAAAGATCTGAAATTTGGACCCGAGCGTCAGAACGATTTCAACCCAAATGGTTTTTTTTAGCGTCTGAAATGGTGTAGAAAAAAAGTTATAGCAAAAATTCCACGATGACCTGTTTGGAGTAGCGAAACCCTAGAATCCAAAGCTCTAATACCAAATGTTATGAAACCAACTCACAAAAAGATAGAAAAGATAGATCAACACCTTAGAATTTATCCTCTTCGAGGGGGCAACCCCCTTTACATTACACAAATGAACAATTCTTAGATGATACAAATAACAAGACCTCCTTTCTATATATAGGAGCCTAAGGGGTCATAATATAACTAGAGCCGACATAACAATAATAATGTAAGGGCACAATAATAACAATAGTGGGCTTCTATGGGTAAAATAATATAATAAGGGGGTTGTACTAATAACAATAAGGGGTTACACTAGTAGCATATGGGCCTAATAGGCATTGCATCTTCCTTGCACAGTTTACAACCTGTGGTCATGGGTGTGCTGACAGGTTTGCAGTCCTCCATTCCAAATTTCTTCAAAGTTTCCTTGAGCTATTTGGGTTGGGATATAAAAACTCCTCGTGGGGACTGAGTAATTTGCAGACCTAAGAAGAAGGAAAACTCACCAATCATGGACATTTTAAAATCTATCTGCATACAATATGAAAACCGATGTCCCATCTACTCCACATCGCTGCCAAATATGATGTCATAAACATACACAACCACTATTAATAGATGATCATATTTAGATATTACATAGAGATTGTTGTCAATTGAGCCTTTCTTAAAATTTTATTGTTGGAGATAATTATCTAACATTTCATACTAGGCTCTAGGGCCTTCTTTCAAACCATACAAAGCCTTCTTTAATTTGCATACAAGCCCTTCATCAGAGGAGACCAGAAAACCTTCAGGTTGCTCAATTTAAACCTCCTCTTCTAAGTCTCCTTTGAGAAAGACAAACTTTACATCCATCTAATAACCTTTTATTTTCTTTTTATTAGCAAGGGAAAGGAAGATTCTTATGGCTTCTAGTTGGACTACTCGTGAAAAGGTTTCTTAAAAGTCTACCCCTTCTATCTGGGCATACCCTTTGCAAACCAACCGAGCTTTGTTCCTAATTACTTGACCTTTTTCATTCAGCTTATTCTTGAAAACCCACTTGGTTCCAATAAAAATTTTCTCTTTTGGTCTAGGGACAAGCTCCCATGTGTCCTTATTTTCAATTTGGTCTAGCTCTTCATTCATGGCTTTCACCCAAAACTTATGTTCACTTTCTTGATCGAGGTTTTTGGGTTATATTTTTGTAGTAGAGCCAAATTTGTATGTTTTGTATTTCCCACATGTCTCCTTCTGGTATGGACACCATTTCTTTGATCTCCAATAATTTGACCCTCAGGATGTTCCTTTTGCACCTACCTATAAGGCATTCTTGGGCTTGCAGATGTGCTTGCTTCCTCACCTTCATTGTTTGAATTTGTTTCATTCATATCTGCATCCCTCAAATATGAACTCTCTTCATCATTTGAGTCCAAGTTACTTTCAAAAGGTTCACATTGTGAGCCTACTTCATCAACCTTTATGTCAATTCAATCTTCTATCTTCCTTGTCCTCTTGCTGTAGCATTTATACCCTTTGCTTTGAATCCAATATCCAAGCAGTATTCCTTCGTCATCACGTGAGTCAACCTTCCCAAGGTTCTTTTCATTTCTTTTAATGAAGCACTTGCTCCCAAACATCTTGAGGTGTTTAAATGATGCAGGTCTACCACTCCATAGCTCATATGGAGTTTTGTCACTATTAGGCCTAAGATGAGTTCTGTTCGACAAGTATACTACTGCTTGAGCTTCTTCTCCCTAGAAGTGGTGCAACACTACTGCTTCATCTAACATCGTTCTGGCCATTTCCTCCCATGACTTGAAGATTGTATTATCAAGCCTTGATAATCTAGGTAATCCTTTTACCGCACATATCTTGCTCATCCTTATCAATCTATCAAAATTCATGTGTCCAAGCCTCTTATGCCATAGTCATGCTTCGCTAGTTTTCCTCAAGTAACAATTGATCCTTGAGTCATCAAACACATAAACTTTATTGTGAGTCCTAAATGCCTTCCCCACTAGTGTTCCATTTTTTATATTCCAGATCTCACAATATTTAGACTAGAAGGGCACATCATAGACGTTATCACACATTTGCCTAACACCTATAAGATTGTTTTTGAGGCCTTCCACATACAGCACATTCTGTGCTTTTGTCTTCTGATCAAGACTGACCACTCATTTTCCTTTGATTCTTGCTAGAGCATTGTTTCCAAAGTTGAAATTGCCTCCTCTGTGTCTTTTTTTTAGTGACAAAAACTTGCTCTTGTCTCCAGTCATGTGTTTGGAACAACCACTGTCTACATACCATTTTTTTCTTTATCATGCACTTATAAGACGAGCCCACATGGCATGTTCTATTTTTTATTTTGTTTCCAGCTTCTTTTATCCATTTGTATGTGAGTATGTATGTCAGTTTGAGATTTAGACAAGTATTCAAACCTGATTCTACACTCGCTGGCCTTGTGGCTGAAATTATTACATTTAAAACATTCAAATTCGCTTTGTATGGGAGTGAAGGCATTCTGATTCCTAAAAGAGGAATCTTGTAGCTTAGCAGTTTGGTGTGAATTAAACATGAGATTTTAATCTCTTTCAACTTTCACACTTCTACAATTAATAGCTTTATGTAAAAATATATGACACTTGTCGTAGTGACCATAAAATAAGTAGGCATGCCTATTGTCAAAAGAATTATGAGGTTGTTATAGTGGTCGCAACACCCTCCAAAATTTTGGCTTGTATCCAAATTTTAGAGCCTTCCTTGGTTTTTCCTTTGATGGTTGCAAACACTCAAGCTCACCCCATGAGCTCTTGCAAAGTCTTTTCACCTTTTTTCTTGTTTGACCAAAGGTCATCTTTCGACATGTTGATTTCTTTGTCATGCTTGTGATCTTATTCTGGCGAGTTTGAAGGTTTTTCTTTGTGTGTTTAGGTTTTCTTCACTATGTGAACACCCATCGTCATCACACACAAAGTTGTAAGAACCTTCATGCAAGTGTCATCCTGGTCATCCGAAAGTCTATCATAAGTGTTGCGCTAGTCGCTCTCAACTCCAAGACCATCTCACCGAGGGAATTTTTTGTATAGTTGTCATGGTGGTATATGTTGTTTCGTCATCAAGTATGCTAAATGTATGATCACAATGTCAGTCTACACAAGTTCACCTACTTTCGACACAACCATTTTCTTTAAAATTTGTCCAAAAGGACAACCCTCTTCCATTGGACCCCAACTAAGCTGCATGGAGCAGTCTCAATCCTCACTGACCCTACTGTACTGCTCAGAACTGTGTATTGCTTGAGGCTATCCTGCAGGTTAGTTGAAATACACAATCCTTGATGTGAGCATCCTGTCTGCCTCCCAGAATTTCCTAGAGACTGCCTCCATGACCAAACTGAACTACACATTTCTCGAGAATAATCATCAAGCCTCCTTCTCGCTTGCTAGAATCCTACACTACTCTGAGACCTGGGTCTGCATTGTTCTCCAAAATTGTGTAGAACTCCCCAGCTGGTCCTCTGCTACCTTGCTCTACAATGTTCCCCAAAATTGTGCAGGCATGCCCAGCTGACCCTCTACTTCCTGTCGTGCATTGTTCCCAGAAACTATGTATTCATGCCTTAGTAGGTCCTTTGCAGCCATGTTTTGTACTACTCTTAGAAACTGCATATAGCTAGCCAGTTGTCCCTCTATAGCCCCACTCTCTCTTCCCTCTGGAAACTGCACAAAACTTCTTAGTTGTCCCTCTGCAACCCTGTTATGTCTTATTTATGGAAACTGTCCATAAGTGTTTCCCCTCAGGGTCCCACCTTGCAGCAGACATTGGTGAATTTAACTACGCAATTTTTCCTCTGAGTGGTCACTGTGCAATTTTTTCCAATAGCGTAGGTTGTCCTTCCATAATTTCTTATTCTAGCCTGAGCTATGCTTGTGTTGTCTTAATAAGTTGTCCTACCTCCCTATCACCCAAAACATGAGAACAATGCATCATACTAGACTAGGAGGTTTTGGATTTGATGTCAACCCATCATGAGTGAATTGAAGGAACAGGTAAACTAGTAGATCATGGCAAGACAATGAACGAGTTGAAGAAGAAGAGGACATGCGAATACTTGCTTGCAGATGGACAAACGTACCAAGCATATCAAGAAACAAGCACAAGGAACACATATATTGACCAATCAAGCAAGAACAAGACCATAAAATATCCCGTAACAATATACCATGCAGAGGAGAAGACAAAGCACACCAAGAGTACATCCATCACTCATCAGTGGAGAAGCTTGACATGGAAACCACAGTCAGCCA
>Ga0181473_100393_pt1 | contig 10596 bp, 4 predicted proteins | sample In2P11_FD_119089 | JGI IMG/M metagenome (GOLD analysis project Ga0181473, IMG submission 119089) | Clean room microbial communities from NASA Spacecraft Assembly Facility at Jet Propulsion Laboratory, Pasadena, California, USA -... ... | reverse complement strand
ATGAATGTCATTTATCTCTTTTTTTCTTTGGGTAGGGAGCATGTCAACAAATTCACCTAAAATTTTCCATTACACCTACTTATGCTCTCCCTTTACATTGAAATGCAATCTTAGGTGACCAGAATAGGTGCAATAGGAAAAGAGTAAATGAACCCTTTTTCTTTTCTCACTTTATCTCACTAAGGTTGGTAATAAAATCTCATTAAATTACTTCCACACTCGAAAGGAGTAATTAACTTTCATTAAGCATGGAATGAATATAAGGTTAATTTACTAGGTTTAAGGTAGATTATAACATATTAAATTGGTTAATTAATTGGGTGGGTATTTACCTTCACATTAATACTCTTTTTTATATACCTTACCACTCTAAAAGGATGTTGAAGGATTATGACTCGAAGAGGAGTTAAAGAATATCATTTAAAGGAAATTTACTTCACATTAATACTCTTTCCTATCTACCTTACCACTCCCAAAGGATTTCAAAGGATTGTGACTCAAAGAGGATTTAAAAGATTTCATTTAAGGTAATCTACACTCACTTAATGGCTTCTTACATGTCTACACTTACCACTTTGAAAGGAGGTCAAAGGTAGATGTGACTAGTAAGAAGAGGTAATAAACTTCACAAACACTTCTGCACTTGGAAGGAGTAAATAAACTCCTTTTAACTTTGGTTAAAAAATCACACTAAAAAGAAAATAAATATCATGGGTTAGATCAAGACTCATTAAGTAAAATACTAATTTTTTCACATTAAGCAAAACATTATAAAAAAATATGCATGTTAGGTTGGGTTGTAGTTGTATATCATGAGTTCTTTTATTTTGTTAAATGCATATTCATGAGACCTCTTAAAATAGGGTTTATTTTCATATTTCATTTTAGTTCCTAAGTTATGCATTTAGAATTGAAAAAAGTTGAAACATATACCCTCTACTTTTGGTCACTATCATTTCATAGCTTTTGCATAAAATGAATAATTCCAAATCACAGGTGTTTAGTGAAATTCATTGGCATTATCCTTAAGTTGTTGGCATATGATTTTGGGTATTTAATTTTTCTACAACATAAAAAACAAATAAAAAATATAGAAAATAACATGAAATCAGTAATAATACCACAAGATACAAGATAACAAAATGAATGCTAAAACATAGAAACCACCCCCTATGCCTCATTTTTGATACAGCTTGCATGCAAGGTACCCTCCTTATACCTCCAAAATGTCATACTAAAAAAGTAACTTTGTAAGCATGCAAAATAAAATATGTTATGACATAAAAATTCTTTATTTATCTTTGGTGTAGACCTCAAAATGATTACAAATAACACATTCATTTTGATTTGTCACCTTGTACAAAGGGATTTTTACACAAGAATGATAAGGGCCTTCTTAGGCCTAATTTTGGTATCTATAAGCTTGAAGGATTATCTTTACGAACCTATAAGAAATCTATATTTCTTTATCTTATTCAACTCTTCAATTTCAATTGTTCCACACTTGTTATCCCTGCATACATGCAAATAACAAACTCATCAAACATACCTATCTAAACCATAAAAGCAATAAGAAACAACTATAAATAAGCATATGAATATGAAATGACGATGCATCTAACTCAAAAAAAACCTATATGTATTTCAATAGAGTTATTTTGCATTTAAATTTTGGACCCTTGCTTCATAGCTGAATGCTTTTATTTATAGTTTTCAAAAATAAGAAATTTTTTTGCTTTTCAAGATAAAAAGTTGGATAGGCTTTTCTATCTAGCATTGTCATGGTTGTTATCTAAGGTAGGGATGCATAGGATAAATGGTGATTCATCTATAATCCTTTTCCTTTTTCCCAAGATGGCTCTGATGTTTCCATTTTTATTTTTATTTTGCCAACTTTAGATTCATCAGCATCCAAATGTCATACATCGATGATTAGTGTGAGTTGCCAATGTCTAGGTGTCGAACATTGGTGTGTAAAGGAATATAATAAAATTTTTAATTTACTTTTAATTTTTTGTTCTCCTTTTTTTTATCAAAAGAAGGATCATTTTTAGATAACTACACATATAACTTGTTGTTATAAAGACCTTGGCTTCATGATATGGATGCAGTCCCATCTATAGTACATGATAGGTTGAAATTTGAATATCAGGGTGAGGTACATATAGTAATAGGTGATATAGAACCATATGCCTTATGTAATATAATAGATTTAAAATAATTCATAATGAATTGTCCTAGATATGATATTGTACCTTTGGAAAAGGTGCACCAATGGTAAACACAAAAAGTAGCCTCAAATCATAGAAATAGGTATTGGAATGTACATAATTGAAAATCTTCATTTGTTTAAGTTTGTCAAATATCTGGGATGATTGAAAATTCTTAGTGTCAAAGGTTGTTATTGGTGTGCTATGCTTCTTTAATGCCATCAACGACATGAAAATAATGGAGATGATGGGGGATCTTACTCTATAGCAAAGGTATCACCCAGTATTGAGACATCAATAAAGGATCATGTGATAAGCATAATTGGTAAAACCTTTCCATATTCTTTTTTTCATAAGTATATGATAAAAAATTATAAATGTAAAGGATGGGGTTTAGGTAAATTAGAATAAGGCATGTCTTCTTTTCCTACTACTTTAGGAGCTCATAAAACTAAGAATGGATTGGGTAGTGATCATAACACAAAATAAATAATAGGGCCTATTAAGTTCATAAAAAAATGTAATTTTATTGAACTCTATTATGATATTGATGATGATTTATGGCTTTATGATACAATACCACTTGAGTTTTATTGCTTTATTACTAATGATGATATTTTAGAATACTTGGGGGTACATTCAGAATTGCCTAAATCCAAAAAAAATGGAAACTAAGTTACATTCTTAATGAGTATGCATATTTTGGACAAGAGGTGAATTTCAATAAAGTGTTTCAGGTTCAACAAGGAGATGATGATACAGGTGAAATTCAAGGATTATAAGAGCTTCCTTCATTGATATAGAAAAATGATGAATTAATATTACTAGCTAAAGAATTAGTAAATGTCAATATTGGAATAAGTGATGAACAAAGGTTATTCAAATTTGGAGAAGCCCTTCCCACACATCAGTAAGAAAGGTACAAAAATAAATTTATTAAAATCAAAAGAATTTTGCTTGGTATTATGTTGATATGCCTATTTTAGATCCCTCTTTTGTTATGCATAATTTACAACTAAAGGAAGGAGCCACACCAATTTAAAAAAAAATCAAGAAAGATGCATCCTTCTAAGGCATTGTTAGTCAAGAAAGAAATATAAAAATATTTAAATGTTTATTTCATTAAACCAATTGATTATTCAAAATGGATGGCTAACATTGTTCCTATTACAAAACCTATTGGAGAAATAAGGATTTATACTAATTTTTTTTTTATATCAATAATGCTTGTCCAAAAGATGATTTTCCATTTCCTGATATTGATATGATTGTGGATAGGATTTCTATTCATTATACTTTATCTTTTATGGATGGATTTTTATGATATAACCAAGTATTAATCAATTCAGCTAATCAACATAAGATTGCTTTCACTACACCATGGAAACAATTTTGTTGGAAGGTTATGCCTTTCAGATTGAAAAATGAAAATGCTACCTACCAAAGGGCTATGGTGTCATGTTCTATAAGCACATTCATAAATCAATAGAGGTATATATTGAGGACATCTTCATAAAATCAAAGCAAGGCCAATACCATTTAGAGCTCCTTGAAGAGGTATTTCAAATCCTAAAAAGGTATAAGCTTAGACTCAAACCTCAAAAGTGTGCTTTTGGTGTTACTTCAGGAAAATTGTTTGGATTCATGGTATCAAAAAGGGGTATTGAGATAGATCCTAAGAAGGTAAAATCCATTATAAGTATTCCAACTCTAAGGAATCTCAAGCAACTAAGTAGCCTTCAAGGAAAGATAAATTCAATAAGAAGGTTCATTTCTCAACTTGAAGATAAATGTAGGCCATTTACTCATTTGTTGAAAAAGGATGTCAAATTTGTGTGGGATGAAAAATATCAAAAAGCATTTGAGGATATAAAAAAATACTTTTTAAATCCTCCTATCATAGTTCTTATGGATTTTACAAAGCTAATGTATCTTTATATACCAACCATTTTGTATGCATTGGGGACAATGTTGTGTTAGAAAGATGATGAGAATAAAGAAAGGGAAATGTACTACCTTAGCAAAAATCTTATTGATTATGAAACTAGATACACACCCATGGAAAAGCTTTTCTTTGCTATTATTTTTGATACAAAAAAATTGAGATATTATCTTTTATATTGCACTACATATGTTGCTAGCCCATTTAACCAAATGAAATATCTTGTAGCAAAATAACATTTATTAGGAAGAGTAGCTAAATGGTTAATGTTATTGCAAGAATTTGATATTAATGTGGTAAAGTAAAAAATTCATGAAAGGGTAGGTAATTGTAGACTTGATAGCATACTTCCCTCATAATGATGGTACAATGGTACATGAAGAGTTCCCATATGAGTATGATGAGAATTGGCATAGCCAACAATGTGCAAGATTGACAGAAGGCCACAAATAGTGTGATATTGAATAAACAACAATTCAAAATGAGTTCATGTGCTACATGGAGGATTGACGTACAACCTAGACCCTATATTTTGATGGATCTAAGTGTTATTACAAAGTAGGGGTAGGTATCATTTTAGTTTCACCTACAAATGAGGTAATTCCTATGGCTTATAAACTTGGATTTGAGTACACCAATAACATGGAAAAATATGAAGCTCTGATTTTAGGATTAAAAGAAATTATAACTCTGGATATAAAAGATTTAGAGATCTATGGTGATTCATAGCTTATGGTAAATTAAGTTAATGATACATAAAATAGAAAGTATGGAAAGTTAAAACCATATAAGATAGTGGTTGCTAAGTTTCTTGATGAGTTTAATAGGTGCACTATTTAGAATATTACAAGGACTAATAACAGATATGCATATGTAATGACAAGTGCAGCTTCATTGGTACCAATTGAGATAGAATATGAAGAACTATTAGAACAAGCACATGATGGGTTGTGTGGAGGACAGTTATATGCAAAAGCATCATATACTAAGCTTTTGTAAATTGGGTACTATTGGCCAATAATGGAGTAAGACTATAAGAATCATGTTAAAACTTGTTTACAGTGCCAAAAGCATGAAATTTTGAAGAAAAAACCAACATAAGAGTTGAATTACATTATTTCACCATAGTCATTTGCAACATGGAGCATAGATTTTATTGGGATTATCAATCCACACTCAAGAGAAGGTCATAAATTCATTATCATAGCTACAAAGTTCACTTAAAAATGGGTTTAATCCATTCTAATGAAATAAGTTACACAAGATAAGATTATTGCATTCTTGATAGAGAATATCATAACTAGGTTTGGGGTGCCACAAAGGTTGATCATGGATAATGGGCTAAAGTTTAAAGGTAAAGACATGAAAGCCTTTTGTAAAATATTTCACATTGATCAAATATTTTACTCAATTTATTACCCTTAAGGAAATGGTAAACCAAAAGCATAAAATAAAATCATAAAGAGCATTTTATCAAAAACTTAGGATAGATATAAGGTAGATTATCATGGAAAATTACCTTATGCACTTTAGGCATACAGAACTAGTATTAGAACAACCACTTTGACAACACCATTTTCATTAATCTATGAAGATGAGGTTGTAGTAACATTAGAGTTGGAGTCCCCATCTTTACAAATTTCATTACAAGGATAAATATCAAATGAAGAACCAAGAAAAACTAGGTTACACCAATTGGAATCACTTGATGAGAAACAAATCAAGGAAATTGAACATCATAAAGCTTATCATGCAAAAATGAAAAGGGCATTTGGAAAGAATATTAAAATAGAGGAATTCAAGGTGGGAGAATTGGTACTAAAAAAAATATTAACAAGAAAACTACAAATGATGAAGTAAAAGGGAAATTTGAATCAAATTGGTTGAGCTCATTTGTTATAGTTGAAGCAATAGGATCATGAGCTTACAAATTTTCATCCATATATGAAAAATAAGAACCAAAAATATTTAATTCTATGCATCTTAAATGCTTCTTTGCATGAGACAAAGGTCCCATACCTTGCCAAATAATGACTACTTCACATAAGGTACATGTATTTTACTTTTTATTTTCACTTTTGTAGTTGATTTCATGATTTAAATGTAGTTGAAAATATGTATTACTATCTATACACCTCCATTGATGTGAAAAAAGGATAGTATAATGTCTGTTGACCATGAAAATAAAAATACTAGGTCATTGATGGCCATTGATAAATCTAGTGAGAGTTCACTCACTTAAAAGATAAACTAATGATGCAGCCATAAGCAAGATGTGGATATTGATTTATCCTTAATGGATGATGCAAATTGATGTGTATCCACATGGTTTTTTATTTGAATCATATAAAGAATAATGTATCAAGGTCATATACATAAAATGTATAAGCATCAATACGACCAATGAGAGTTCACTTACTCAAAAGACAAACTAGCGATGCAGTTGTTAGTAGATTGCTGATATTGACTCATCATCAATGGATGATGCAACTCACTATGTATCTAAAATAGTTTTATGTAAGATATATATAACAATTTTTGTAGGTATCTACATCAAAATAAGGAAATAAAATGATGTAGAATCTATGTTTTCAATGACATAAAAATACTTTTCTCATGCAACCAACAATGTGAATATCAATGAACCAAAAGCTAAAATAAAATGAACTATTTATGTATCAAGGCATGGACATAAGAGCATAATATTTATGAGTATTATAGATGAAGGAATGACCAAATTTATGGTTTAACAATTTAAAGGAGTAAAAATACTCTCTTCTAATTCAAAATTTGGATATGGTACCATAAGACTACTTTGTAGCAGAGTTCCTTCCATGGAAAAAATATCATATGGGGGAAAAAGGTATAGTTTTTTAGGTTTTTTCATAGTTGCACCACTCAAAAACCTTTATTATGGAAATCAATCCAAAAAGATAAAGTATAATGAATAGAAATCCTATCCACAATCATATCAATATCAGGAAATGGAAAATCATCTTTTGGACAAGCATTATTGATATAAAAAAAAAATTAGTATAAATCCTTATTTCTCCAATAGGTTTTGTAATAGGAACAATGTTAGCCATCCATTTTGAATAATCAATTGGTTTAATGAAATAAACATTTAAATATTTTTATATTTCTTTCTTGACTAACAATGCCTTAGAAGGATGCATCTTTCTTGATTTTTTTTTAAATTGGTGTGGCTCCTTCCTTTAGTTGTAAATTATGCATAACAAAAGAGGGATCTAAAATAGGCATATCAACATAATACCAAGCAAAATTCTTTTGATTTTAATAAATTTATTTTTGTACCTTTCTTACTGATGTGTGGGAAGGGCTTCTCCAAATTTGAATAACCTTTGTTCATCACTTATTCCAATATTGACATTTACTAATTCTTTAGCTAGTAATATTAATTCATCATTTTTCTATATCAATGAAGGAAGCTCTTATAATCCTTGAATTTCACCTGTATCATCATCTCCTTGTTGAACCTGAAACACTTTATTGAAATTCACCTCTTGTCCAAAATATGCATACTCATTAAGAATGTAACTTAGTTTCCATTTTTTTTGGATTTAGGCAATTCTGAATGTACCCCCAAGTATTCTAAAATATCATCATTAGTAATAAAGCAATAAAACTCAAGTGGTATTGTATCATAAAGCCATAAATCATCATCAATATCATAATAGAGTTCAATAAAATTACATTTTTTTATGAACTTAATAGGCCCTATTATTTATTTTGTGTTATGATCACTACCCAATCCATTCTTAGTTTTATGAGCTCCTAAAGTAGTAGGAAAAGAAGACATGCCTTATTCTAATTTACCTAAACCCCATCCTTTACATTTATAATTTTTTATCATATACTTATGAAAAAAAGAATATGGAAAGGTTTTACCAATTATGCTTATCACATGATCCTTTATTGATGTCTCAATACTGGGTGATACCTTTGCTATAGAGTAAGATCCCCCATCATCTCCATTATTTTCATGTCGTTGATGGCATTAAAGAAGCATAGCACACCAATAACAACCTTTGACACTAAGAATTTTCAATCATCCCAGATATTTGACAAACTTAAACAAATGAAGATTTTCAATTATGTACATTCCAATACCTATTTCTATGATTTGAGGCTACTTTTTGTGTTTACCATTGGTGCACCTTTTCCAAAGGTACAATATCATATCTAGGACAATTCATTATGAATTATTTTAAATCTATTATATTACATAAGGCATATGGTTCTATATCACCTATTACTATATGTACCTCACCCTGATATTCAAATTTCAACCTATCATGTACTATAGATGGGACTGCATCCATATCATGAAGCCAAGGTCTTTATAACAACAAGTTATATGTGTAGTTATCTAAAAATGATCCTTCTTTTGATAAAAAAAAGGAGAACAAAAAATTAAAAGTAAATTAAAAATTTTATTATATTCCTTTACACACCAATGTTCGACACCTAGACATTGGCAACTCACACTAATCATCGATGTATGACATTTGGATGCTGATGAATCTAAAGTTGGCAAAATAAAAATAAAAATGGAAACATCAGAGCCATCTTGGGAAAAAGGAAAAGGATTATAGATGAATCACCATTTATCCTATGCATCCCTACCTTAGATAACAACCATGACAATGCTAGATAGAAAAGCCTATCCAACTTTTTATCTTGAAAAGCAAAAAAATTTCTTATTTTTGAAAACTATAAATAAAAGCATTCAGCTATGAAGCAAGGGTCCAAAATTTAAATGCAAAATAACTCTATTGAAATACATATAGGTTTTTTTTGAGTTAGATGCATCGTCATTTCATATTCATATGCTTATTTATAGTTGTTTCTTATTGCTTTTATGGTTTAGATAGGTATGTTTGATGAGTTTGTTATTTGCATGTATGCAGGGATAACAAGTGTGGAACAATTGAAATTGAAGAGTTGAATAAGATAAAGAAATATAGATTTCTTATAGGTTCGTAAAGATAATCCTTCAAGCTTATAGATACCAAAATTAGGCCTAAGAAGGCCCTTATCATTCTTGTGTAAAAATCCCTTTGTACAAGGTGACAAATCAAAATGAATGTGTTATTTGTAATCATTTTGAGGTCTACACCAAAGATAAATAAAGAATTTTTATGTCATAACATATTTTATTTTGCATGCTTACAAAGTTACTTTTTTAGTATGACATTTTGGAGGTATAAGGAGGGTACCTTGCATGCAAGCTGTATCAAAAATGAGGCATAGGGGGTGGTTTCTATGTTTTAGCATTCATTTTGTTATCTTGTATCTTGTGGTATTATTACTGATTTCATGTTATTTTCTATATTTTTTATTTGTTTTTTATGTTGTAGAAAAATTAAATACCCAAAATCATATGCCAACAACTTAAGGATAATGCCAATGAATTTCACTAAACACCTGTGATTTGGAATTATTCATTTTATGCAAAAGCTATGAAATGATAGTGACCAAAAGTAGAGGGTATATGTTTCAACTTTTTTCAATTCTAAATGCATAACTTAGGAACTAAAATGAAATATGAAAATAAACCCTATTTTAAGAGGTCTCATGAATATGCATTTAACAAAATAAAAGAACTCATGATATACAACTACAACCCAACCTAACATGCATATTTTTTTATAATGTTTTGCTTAATGTGAAAAAATTAGTATTTTACTTAATGAGTCTTGATCTAACCCATGATATTTATTTTCTTTTTAGTGTGATTTTTTAACCAAAGTTAAAAGGAGTTTATTTACTCCTTCCAAGTGCAGAAGTGTTTGTGAAGTTTATTACCTCTTCTTACTAGTCACATCTACCTTTGACCTCCTTTCAAAGTGGTAAGTGTAGACATGTAAGAAGCCATTAAGTGAGTGTAGATTACCTTAAATGAAATCTTTTAAATCCTCTTTGAGTCACAATCCTTTGAAATCCTTTGGGAGTGGTAAGGTAGATAGGAAAGAGTATTAATGTGAAGTAAATTTCCTTTAAATGATATTCTTTAACTCCTCTTCGAGTCATAATCCTTCAACATCCTTTTAGAGTGGTAAGGTATATAAAAAAGAGTATTAATGTGAAGGTAAATACCCACCCAATTAATTAACCAATTTAATATGTTATAATCTACCTTAAACCTAGTAAATTAACCTTATATTCATTCCATGCTTAATGAAAGTTAATTACTCCTTTCGAGTGTGGAAGTAATTTAATGAGATTTTATTACCAACCTTAGTGAGATAAAGTGAGAAAAGAAAAAGGGTTCATTTACTCTTTTCCTATTGCACCTATTCTGGTCACCTAAGATTGCATTTCAATGTAAAGGGAGAGCATAAGTAGGTGTAATGGAAAATTTTAGGTGAATTTGTTGACATGCTCCCTACCCAAAGAAAAAAAGAGATAAATGACATTCAT
>Ga0181473_100392_pt1 | contig 10608 bp, 8 predicted proteins | sample In2P11_FD_119089 | JGI IMG/M metagenome (GOLD analysis project Ga0181473, IMG submission 119089) | Clean room microbial communities from NASA Spacecraft Assembly Facility at Jet Propulsion Laboratory, Pasadena, California, USA -... ... | reverse complement strand
CCTTCCCTTTAACCACCTGTGCCCATGTTTTTATATGTCTATGTTTCTTGTTTAGTGGCATTTTGTGTTGAGTTTTGCAACAATGGATGGTCTTAATAATGTATATTTGGCCACTTGATGTATTTATATTGATTATGGTAAAGCATATTTTAAATTTTAGAGTCAAAAGAAAATTAATTTTTGAGTCAAGTCCCATTTGGACTTTTAAAAGAAGAAAATTTGAATTTTTGAAATTGAAATTTTTGGCTCCAAAGTTGTCAAGTCGGCCTCCCTACTAGTCAAGTTGGCCCAGGGCAAAGGACACACCCATTCGACCTAGTAGATCACTATAATGAGGCAACTCGACCTCATTCTCTCACCACCAATTCACACTCAAGAACTAGAAGACAATTTTGGGGCATCTTAGCGAAGAACAAGAAGGAAAAGAAGGATGAAAAGAGAGATGAATTGAATCTCTTTCTCTCTCTTTCAAGCTCGCACGTGTGGATAGATTCTCTCTCCCTCTGTAGTTTGCATATTTCTAGACAATTTTTGTTTCAAGGGCCAAAATTTTTGGACAGTTGCTGGGGGTCGAAATTTTGGGCCAGGTTAGGTAGAGCAAAGTGTTGGATCAGGTTGGGAGACTTGACTTGGAGGGTTTGACCAGGTGTGACCTAGTTTATGGCTAGAAGGTCTAGGTGTGTCTCTTGTTGAACATAAGAATTTCTCTATTGAAAAGGTTGTTGGGTTTTTCCCCTTGGTGGGTTTTCCCAGGGTAAATCTTATCTTCACTTTGTGCATTGTGATATCTATTGTTCTATTGTTATTGTATGGTTGAATTACTGAAGTCTAATTGCTGAATGATATATTGTAATAATTTAAAAGAAGATCAACATCAAAAGTAATTATCATTTTTTGTTTCTTGAGAAATATTGTGCTAGTCTCTAGTGCACTTAGAAAATCAATAGTTCAAGGAACGATAGCTGATCGACTATTCCAACCATCGTTGATTAGTCGCTTCCTACCTTGCTCCCTCAACCAATCGTTGTCCATCAAAGCGTTGCCATTGGCGTTGCTCTCTATCAACTTGTGTCACTCTCATGTGGACAATTGTCGTCTTGTTGAGTTCTCGACCAACTGTTGTCCCTCAACCAACTGTATTCCCATGTTGCTCCTTGCGTTGGTCAACATGGCCCTAACTCAGTTGTTGTTGCTTTTCTCAGCGGTGGGTCTTTGCACGAAACCTTAGTGGTAGATCTCTCTTCTGTTCTCCTGTCCTCTTCTTCTCCTCGCTTCCTCTGCATCACCCGTTTGCACACAATTTTCCCCACCCCCGTTCTCTCAATATTCCCCTCTTCTCCTAATTCATCCATTCCTTCCACACCCTAAACTTTGTTTTCCGCTCTCCCTTCTAGCTCACATTCTCATTTCACTGAAAGTGACATGCATATCAGTCTATAGTCTAACTTGCAAAGTGACGACAAGATAGGTCTTGCGTTATCTACCCCCATGGTTAACACCCCCTTTGTTGAAAATGTAGCGACAAAAGGTCTTCTAACTTGTGCCTTAGCCAGTGAAGACCACGAATTAGTCTTTCTCTCACATGAGTGCGAATTCATGAGATAAAATTCAGTTACAATGAGATGATTTCCAGTTTACTAGAATGATCATCAAGTTTACATGCATAGTGTTGGAGCTTCAGTTAGAGTATAAGATGAGGTGGCAGTGACAAGTTTATTTAGAGCGAGTTAAGACTTCAGTGTTGACTAGAGAGAGAACTAGTTGAGTGATCTGAAAATGGGGCACTAAAGGCTTCTTGTCATGCTTATAAGAACCTCTCCCACTTCCAAAGCTTATATATACCCAAGACCTTATGATTAACCAATTGCGGAATTAAAAAGTGCTTGAAATAGGTGTATGCTTTTAGTTTGCCTTTAACTGTTAAGTGCTTTAAGTTCTGTTGCTTATGCTGATATTTAAATACATGTGATAGTACGTAAAGCAACAAATAAACAAACACATAACAACAATATAATATGGAGTTCACCCAAACCTCTTGGGCTACGTCTCCTTGAGCTCTAGTCAACTCAAGTAGGCTTTGTGGGATTATGGTATCAATTATTTTACAAGCTCCACACTCAACTCCATTGGTTTACATAGAAACAGTGGACTTAGAATACCATCTTATCCCGCTGGCTGTCCATACTTCTGTAGACAGATCTAGGCTTTTCTGGACTCGATTCCTTCAATCAGTGCTCTGAGCGATCTTGCTCTAGCTTGCACCACCTCCCTCAGAATTCTTTCACTGTCTCTGGAATGCCTTCTTCTATCTTCAACACACTCTGAACACCAGCAACAACTTGATCATTTCTACCTCTTTGCTGTTCTGCAGCTTCACTATAGGATCACGACTCTTAGAAGTATGATTTGAGCTCTCTGGCTCTGCACCTCCTTGGCTTTGCAACTCTGCTGCGCTCAAGTTCTCTGGCCCTATAACTCTGTTGTGCTTAGCTCCTGAGGAATCAACCCTTTGCCATCGCCCTAACCTCTGGTGGCTTCTCTGGCTTTCTTGAGCTCTCTAGCTCTACGACCTTGTGGCTCTCGGCTCTATCCCTCAGCTCTCTGTGTTATCTCTCAGCCTCTACGCGCGTATCTTGAGCTCTCTGTCAAGCACGCTAATTATTACCATGTGTGAGCCCTCTGTTAATCGTGCTTTCTAGCTTTTGTGAGGCCTCCTTGTGGCTTGGCGGCTTCCTGTCTGTTTCTCTGTGTATAATCATCCCTCTGCGGCTTCCTCTGCTCCTTGTAGCTCTGCGTCTGGCCATCTGGCTCTACACGTTCTATAACACATTCCTATCACAAATGCCCGCTTACAACGTGGCAAGGAGAATGGGAGCTTTTTTTACAGTGGGAAATACACAAGCGGACTTTCTTCGGGAAAATCCCCGAAAACGGAACAAAATTCCAATACACAGAGAATACTTGGAATTACACTATTGGGCGCAAAAACCCGGACTTCAAAATCTATGAAATCGTGCTGACAATCCCTATCGGGCTTGCCTTCGGTCGCAATATCGTAATCGCATCGTTGCATGGCCAAAACCCAAATACTTGGGAATACATTGAAAATCCGAATTCCCAGACTTCAAATTATATTCAATCGAATCTATAAACCCTATCGAGTCCGTGCCTTGATTGCTAATTGCAATTGTGCTATGTCAACGACCCTTTGTATCGAGGATCATCGATCACCAATATTGACATATCGTTATAAACCCCAATCGCATGTCGCATATGGTCTCTCCTCTGATCGTCGATCAATATCGCCGATCGCTTTATCGGCATATCGCTATCGCAATGGCCCGGGGGGTTTGAACAACGTCCGATGCATTGTTCCGATGCGATATATATATATATCGCCGATTCACCGATCTGACTCATCGCATATCGCAATCTGCCTCTGCCTGGAGTTTCGATATCGGTCGAAGGCCTACCTCTGATGCGATAAGTCGGAGGTCGCAATCAGGGTTCCTTCCGCCTTTGGCCTAAGTCCTTCCCTTTGGCCTTTTGCGATGCAATTTCTTCAATGAGCCTTTTAGGCCATTTTTATAAGAAATGCCTCCTTTTCTAAGGATAAGGGGCAATCTTATTTTTGTGATAACTTCTGCATCCGAAGTCCATTTCAGCCCATTCAAGTTGCAGTAGATTTAGAATGAAAAGATCTATGCAATGGGACTATTTCCAAGAGCAGCCCTTGATTTTCATTTTCCTCTGTGAGGAACATTTTAGACTTAGAAGTCTATTTTAGATCCATTTCGGATCATTGAGTTCTCAGTTAATTCACAATCACAACTAAATGAAAACTCGTGACACTAGTGTGAACTATTAATCGACTAGGCCTCCTTACATGCATCGAATTTTATCTATAAAGAGAAGGACGAAGCCACAAAATACACATAGATCATTCTTTATTGTTGAATGCACATCAGTTGAGGATCAATAGTGCGCATAGATTTAGGATCTTAAGTGCGCAAGGATTTATGAGCTAGAAGTGCGTAAGGATTTAGGAGCCAGAAGTGTGCAAGGATTGTGGAGCTAAAGGATTAGGATTCTTAGGGCAGGTCGAGACTATCTTCAGTAGAGATAAATTGTGCAGGGCAAAGCCAAGAGCAGGGTCGAGAACAATTGTAGAGCTGAGAATAGTGAGGAGAAGCCTAGCGCTTTCTTAGAGACAAATTGTTGTTTGCAATAACAACATGAATTGTAATAGATCCATTTGCTCAAAGAATAATCAATGAAATACCACAACAAAGAAAGCAGGTTTTCTCTTTTGGGTTTCCTGGGTAAAACAAGCGTGTCAATTTTGTGTGCACGTGTTCTTATCATGGGTGTTTTTTTGTTGCTTATTGATTGTTAAGAAACTCTGTATCTTGGTGAAAGTAAATTTGGTTTCAGTTTTTAGTGGCCTTGTTTTCAGTAATTCATCTAAGTAGTGCGTAGAGTTTCATGAAAATTAACACCCTTGACTCTAATCCTTCTATACACATTGCCTAGTTTTGACAAATTGTTACATTGTTTGAGCATTTACAAGAAGTGAAGTTTTGTCCTCTAGGGCCCTATAGGTGGAATAAGAGAACTTATCTCTCAGGAAAGTGCTTCAAGAAAATCAGGGTTAGCTACAACCACTTAACGATGTCATATATGCAGAGATCATTGATCTCGAAAGAAAACACAAAGAAATATGAAATCAACATGCCACTCTTAAACAAGAAACATAGACATATAAAAACATGGGCACAGGTGGTTAAAGGGAAGGACAAGAACCCCCCTCTTGCAGAGGTTGAAGAAGTGGACTAGGCTAGGTTGAGGGAAGAGCACACTAGGGGAGGTAGAGAATAAAACTTAAATATGTTAATTTTAGATAACAATGGTATGTTCTATGCTGAAGAGCAATTCACTGCAATGTTTCTTATTAGCCCAATATCAATTTCCAGATTAGCAATCACATTAACATGATAGTAAATGTAGATAGAACATAAGTAATAAACAAAAGGCAAGCCAAGACAATAGGACACAATATTTGGCGAATGCTAGGGAAAAACCCCAATGTGGGGAAAACCCTTTGATCAAATCTTCTTATTATTCTTCAAAAGTTCAGCAAAGAAAGAGTACAATATGCAAAATTTACTTGCCCAAACATAATCAAATCTGTCCAGTCAAACTGCAGTCAACAGGATGCTCTAACCAGAAAGTCAACGCTAGTCTAATCAACATAATTACTTCTCCAAATCAGCTCGGTCAAACCCAGTCAATTCGGCCTCCAAAAACAATCTTGAAGAAATAAGTCAAACTTGGTCAATGCACAGTCAAACCTGCAGTCAATGCTAGTCAACCTGTCCAGAAATTCTTGAAATTTGTGCCACGAATGCAGCCTGCCCAAACAGAAATTCTCCCAAGAAAAGCGCTGTCAAACAAGGTCAAATGCTGCCCGGTCAATGCTGGTCAAACTCGCTGCAACTTGGTCAACGTAGGAAAACAGAGAACACAATCAACCCTTTGCACGTGTGGAGGAGAAGGCTTCCCTGAAATTCGTACGACCCAATTAGATGAGGGGAGAGAGAGATATGTGTGAGATGATGAATGTCCAAATGCGATAAATGCTCCTTCTATTTATATGCAATGTTGAGGGTGAAGAGACACGACTTTTGGGCTTCTTGAGCCTACATTAGATTGCTGGCCGACCTTTACAATTTGTCCATAGAAGAAATAAATTCATAATTCCAGTTATACATGTCAGAATGAGATGATCTTTAGATCAATCCTACACCTCTCGTAAAGAGGAATCCAAAAAAATATCATCTCCATCATATGAGATGGCCAAGGTAGAGTTTGGCCCTAGTTGCCAATTTTAACACTCCCTCTCAACTAGGGAGAAATACACCTGCGAAACCATCTGTCAATCTATACCATCTCTGACATCCTTGCTTTGCTCTACTGAACCAAGAAGAAATAATGAAGAAGAAATGATCGAGAGTGTATCGTACCACTCTCCACTGACCCGAAGTCAGTCTCCATTGATCCCAGATCAATATCAAACATCCTAGCATAGCGAGTACAATAGTACACAATGCGTCCATCGGTAGTACTATGGTCCCTATCCTCATTTCCCTACTCATTGGCCAGATGAGAGGTGATTCCCATGGGTCGCAGAATGCATGGGTAGGATGTATCTACAGGAGAAGGTGAACCACTCATCCTGCTCATATGCCATAGGAGAAGGTGAACCACTCATCCTATGCATATATCAACCATCATGGGGTATCATAGGGGAAGGTGAACCAATCACCTAGTACACAATGCACCACTAGGGGAAGGTGAACCACTCACCCTATGGTCGCTCATCTCTCCAAGAAGTACCCCAAGCCCCTCGGAGCTCCCAGAGTTCAATATCCAACTCAAACGGGACCCTCATAAGAGGGTCTCTGCACGACTCCAAGTCGTTCTCAAAAGGTTAAGAACTTGACCATCCCCAGGGGCTTCGTAAGAATATCTGTGACCTAATCATCACTCCCAATGTGATGGAGCCTTATTGCTCCCTGATGTACCATATCCCAGATAAAGTGGTACCTGATATCAATATGCTTGGAGCGGTCATGAAACATGGGATTCTCAGAATGATGAATCCCACTTCGGTTGTCGCAAAAGTTCACGGTGGTATCCAACACATGTCCAAACAACTCACTGAATAGCTTCCTCAACCAAACAACTTCACAGGAGGCCATACTAGTAGTAATATGTTCGGCCTTGGCGGTGCTCAAAGCAACCGATTTCTACTTCTTTCTCATCCAGGATATCAAAGCAAAACCTAGTGAGAAGCAACATCCTGATGTGCTCTTACGATCTGACACACTGCCAGCTCAATCAGCATCAGAATAACCATGGAGCCTCACATTCCCGACAGTGTATCTCAGTCCATAGGTGATTGTGCCCCGAAGATATCTCAGAAGATTCTTAGTAGCAATTCAATGTATGCGATGAGGCTTGACCATAAATTGACTCAATGTATTCATTGCAAAGCATATGTACGTACGAGAGTTCACCAAGGACATCAGGGCCCCTAAGAGTTGATGATACTCAAAAGGATTTCCCAAATTGGGTAAATCTGTGACTCATTGTTGCTACCAAAAATCAGATCATCAACATATACCAACATAAACAACAGATTATCTTCGTCCATTTTCATGTATAGGTTGCTTCCTGTAGATCCACTCTTGAACCATTGTTGTTAAAGTTAGTGATCTAGTCTAGCATACCAAGCTCTTGGAGCTTGTTTTAATCCATACAAGGCCTTCTTCAATTTGCATACGTAGTCTTGATTATTTGACAAGTCAATCCCTTTTGGTTGTTCCATTTATATTTATTCTTTTAGGTTGCCATTTAGAAAGGCTGATTTCACATCCATTTGATAGACTTTGAAGCCTTTTGAACATCCAAATGCTAAAAGCATTCTCATAGCCTCTAGTTTGGCAATTGGAGCGGAAGTTTCTTTAAAATCAATTCCTTCAATTTGAGTATACCCCTTGCACATTGATCTTGCCTTGTTCCTGATAACTTGTCCATCTTCATTCATTTTGTTCTTGAACGCCCACTTGGTTCCAATTATATTTTTATCCTTTGGACAAGGCACTAGTTCTCATGTTCCATTTTTTTTAATCTGGTTCATCTCTTCTTCCATTGGATTTATCTAGTGTGGATCCTTGCTTGAGTAAAATCCTTTGGTTCTATTTGGGATAACAAAGCGATATCACTCTTTTTTGGTGTGTTTGTCATTCTTCTTCGTGTTTGTATTCCTCTGTCCATTTCTCCGATAATTTGATCTTCTGGATGGTGTTTTTGTACAAATTTGAAAGCTGTCTTGGATGTGGTCCGAGTTTTTTCTTCTTTTTGGTCTTATGACTCTTGCTCTTTTTTTGCAATACCTTATTCTTGATCTGTAAGGATAAGGTCTTCTTCATTTGTTAGATTTGCTTTCTTGGGTAGAGCCTCGTCTATTTTTACATCAATGCTTTCTATCACCTTGTAGAGTCGATTGTTGTAGCATTTGTAGGCCTTACTCCTTAATAAGTATCTAAGAAAAATTCATGCGTCAATGCGGGAATAAAACTTCCCTAGTGAATAATCATTTATTTTCATAAAGCATTTTCTTCCAAATATTCTGAAGTGTTTCACAAAAGTAGGCCTTCCTTTCCATAGTTCATATGGAGTGTTATCGCTATTTGCCTGGAGTTGTGCCCTGTTTATGATGTATACTATTGCCGCAACTACCTCCTTCCAAAATTTTACAGGTAACTTGGCTTCCAAAAACATTGTTCTTGCAATGTCATGTACAAATATGTTCTTTCTTTCTACCACTCCATTTTATTGTGGAGTTATAGTAACAGAAAGTTGCCTTTTGATTCCATGTTTTTCATAGAACTCATTGAATTCCCTTGAAGTAAATTCTCCACCTCTATCTGATCTTAAGTACTTGATCTTCAACTCACTTTGATTTTCAACTGATGCTTTAAATTTTCCAAGACATTCTAACGCTTCTGATTTATATTTAATGAAAGATACACAAATCATTCTAGTATAATCATCTATGAATAACATGAAGTACCTTTCTCCTTGCAGTGTTGGAGTTCTTGTTCGTCTGCATAGGTCTGTGTAAATGATTTCTAGTGACATTGATGTTGAACATTCCTTTGACTTGAAATTGGTCCTAGTTTGTTCTCCATGTCGACATGATACACAAATAACATTTGTTAGTTTTGAGTTTCTGGGCATATCTCTCACTGCTTGAGTTTTGCTAATCTTCACCAAGTTATCAAATCTTAGGTGTCCTAAATGTTTGTGCCATAGCCAATTTTCATTTAATTGACTCATGTAACATCTTTCTTCTTGAATTTCACTTAGAATATATACATTATATGTTGTTCTCACCCCTTTTCCTATTAGAGTTCCTGAAGATGATCTCCTTATTTCACAGTCTTTGGCACAAAAATGAGATTGTATCCTTAATTGCACATTAGATTGATACTTAGAAGATCGTGCTTAAGGCCTTCAACATATAGCACATTTTGTGCTTTGTCCTTGGTGTTGTTGAGGCTTACTGTGTTTATTCCAACAATTTTATGTCATGTCCCCATCCACCTAGGAGACATAAGGAAGAGGATCCACTAGCCTAATAAGTTTCCCGTAGGCCAAGATGAGAATAAATAATCAAAGGAACTCAATTCGCCTAGGAGAAAACATTACAAAAGATAAAGGGGTCAAAAGGGGGAACATGGGTCCTAGGCTAATGAAAAATCACTTTTAAAGTATAAAATGAGAAAACCCACTAAAATAACTTTATTAAAATGAAAGGGTAAAAAGGTGGCAAAAGTGGCGAACGAGTTATAAAAAAGGGAAAATGAAGAGTCTCTCCTCGTTCTTTCATTTGCTTACTTGAGAAAAATAAATTTGGAGAGCTCTTGAGGAAGAGTCTAGGGTTTTTGGAAACCCTCATTTTGGTTGCTAGTTTCAGTGTTGAAACTAGAAAACCTAGCTACTTTGGGAGCGAGATCACTCAAATTTCGCCATTGTGCTTGAGCGGAAAAGATGATATTAGTAGAGGAAGTAAATCAATGGTGTTATCAGTTCATTTTAAATACCAACTTTTGGTTTTCTATAATCTTTAATCAGATTGAGTTTACATCCTTGGAGAGGCTGGGATTTCAATGACATTAGAGGGGCCAAGTTACAGTGGTTTTACTGAAGCAGCTGGGCCAAGTTTTGTGGCTAAGTTGATCCTAGTTTATCCCTTAAAGAGAGGTTGAGCTACCCTCTCTCTATTGCTGGTCAAGATCCCCTTTTGCTGGTGTATTTCTCAGTTAATAGAGGGTTGAGTTTTGCTCTTATGTGAGGGGTCGAAGTATTGTAGAAAAGGCGATGAGTTTACTTGCTGTGCATAGAGTTGTTAAGAGGCTGAGTTATTCTCTTGTTGCTGGTTGAAGTGATTGTCGAAGGGGACCAAGTTTCATTGGCATAAAAGGGGTTGTGTTCGTGGCTAAAGCAGGGACAAGTTCAATGTTTCCCTAGGTCAAGTTCTACTGCCACAAAGGGCCAAGTTCCATCTTGTCTCAGAGGCCAGAGTTCATATCATCCTTGTGGGCTGTGGAGCATATATTGTGGGCCTATTTATGCACTAAAGATAGGGACAAGTTGCTGATTTCGTGGACTGTGTAGGTAGCCTATTCGCGGGATTGATATTTCTGTGAGAAAGGAGACAAGTCACAACCTTCCTCGAGCTACCATTACTAAAGAATATACTACTGGAACTATTCAACAAGATGGGTGATATATTGAAGTTCTAATGTTGTAGCAGACCCAAGTTCTTTTGCTTCTTTACTGTGCAAGTGTCATATCAATTATGAAATTGAAGTTATATGACTATTATGAAGTTTATCAGTGGAATGTACATTTCCCTAAAGGCAACATAATTTATAAGCTGTTGGTTTGAAGTATTTGCTGGTCTTTATTTTGGCATTGTGCCTCTCTGTTTGTAACAAAAACTAAAGAAAAACATTGCAAGGCTTATAGGGCTACTCA
>Ga0181473_100381_pt1 | contig 10671 bp, 11 predicted proteins | sample In2P11_FD_119089 | JGI IMG/M metagenome (GOLD analysis project Ga0181473, IMG submission 119089) | Clean room microbial communities from NASA Spacecraft Assembly Facility at Jet Propulsion Laboratory, Pasadena, California, USA -... ... | reverse complement strand
ATGAAGGATAGGGGGTCTCATCAAGAGCCAACCTACCATGATCATAAGGAAGAAAGTGAAGTGGCATTCCCACTATGGCCACCACACCAGGGACATGATCCAAGAGGCACATCAGAAAAAATAAAGAGTCCTTGGAACAAGAGGTCTCATCACGAGCCGGCCTGCCCACCTTTCACTCCTTCCTGGTGAATGGCATTATGACTCACCTGGTTACCAAGCCAGCATAATGGCCTCCATCCTGACATCGTACAACACTTTCCTAGGCATACTCAAAGGATTATGGTTCCAAGGGTGAAATAAACAACTCTGTCAAGGTTATGGACACCTATGGGAAACAAATCTCTGTTGATGGTATTGGAGTCATATTTCTTATACACCAATAGCAATTATAAAATCCTTCTTCTTATAACTTTATAAATGATTCAAATGAGACTATGTATATAACCCTTACGAACCTTTGATACATGAAAATCGATTACAAATCAATTATGATGGTAAAAGTTGATAATGATCGCATAGGACCTTTTATGCACGTCAGCTGTACTATCCTCCAATTCTCACATCATACTACAACATTTCCTTATTTATTAAGCGATTCTATTATACGCCTCGATTTTGGCAATCCGCTCTCGTCGTTGTAAACATGGCATTTCTGCATACGCTATTCCTTTATGACTCTGTACTATGGCAGTTCAGCACGCTACTTCTTCATTTGATGGCCGAGGTCGGCCTATCACATTGTAGGGGGGGCGAAGGTGACTAGGTGATCCCCATAATTCGCTGGCATACGTGTCAGCTTATCATTCGAAGAATTAATGACTCAGGAATAGCAAAGCTTAATGGTATTTTGTTTCCCAATATGCATGGCTTGCTATTCCAAAGCTATTTTCATGATTTTCTCTGCAAAAATTAGCGGTAAGTTTGAAATTCGAATAGCTTGCTATTCCTTCATCTTCTCTGTGTTTGCTAATAGTGAGCCAAAAATTTGAACAACCTACTGTTCCATTTCCGTCTCTGTGTTTTTTATAGTGTGTTAAGCATGGGAGGAAGATCAATTCGCAGTGAGTCACAGGTGTTGATGGTCTCCGATGTTGCACGAGAGATCCTAGTGAGGGCAGGATGGATAGTTTATCTTAACTGTCTACAACAATCCAACGAGACGGTGGCAATTGAGTTTTTACAGAACTTGCAAGAACATCATTCCATGGTGAGAGGGAGACAGATAGTAGTCACTGATGATATAATTTCAGAGGTTTTGGGACTGCCAGCCACTAGACCTGTGTGGATTCTGAAAAAGGTGAGATTGCGGGATGCCATGAAAATCTTCCAGGATGAAGGGCAGAACTTGACTATAAAAGGTAAGGTAGTTTTACTGACAACCTTGGGAGAGCCATGGGTGGAATTGGTAAGAATTATCCAGAGCTACATCACTTGTGATGACAGGAAAGATGTGGTAAGACCACGACATCTTAAACTTTTAACTGTGTTAAAGAAAAAGTGCGCTGTGAATTTGCCTGTGTTTTTAAATTCTTTATTCCATGATGTCCCCCGAAGTATGAAGAAATCTCACCATTTAGAGTCAGTAGTAAGCCACCATGGGTTAATATGACTGATAGTCAGCCACAGCCTTGCCCAACAATAGAGCAGTTGGGAAGAACTGATTTTCATGATAGATGGAGGACTAGCTTTGCTAGCCCCAAAACAAAAACATGTTGCCAGTACATCAAGAAGACCATTGAAACGGAGAAAATCTGTTAGGTTGGCATGGATCAGAGGAATGCTGGGAAATTCCCAGGGGAATATTAGTTAGCCTGTGGAGATACACGATTTAGGAGACGAAGAACCCCCACAATTGGAAGGTGGGGAGAATGAAAAGGAATTGGAGGAAAACGATGAAGGAGAACTGGAGGAAGAGACTGAGCAATCTGTTAGGAGGAAGAGGAAACAGAGCAACACAGTGGAATTCCACTGGAAAACCCGCTGTAAGAAGATGAATTGGCCTAGATTCTGGCCAATATGGGTGAATATGTCCAACCTTATAGCCCACTTAACCCTCACACCGAAGAAGTATCGCAGGAGCACTTTGTTCATGATGAAAGTGCATCCGAAGAACTGTGTGACGAAGAGGAAGGGGAAGAGGATCACTCTGTTCATGATGAGAGTGTATCTAGAAAGGAAAGTGATGAGAATGAAGAAGAGGAACAATTTGTTCCTAGTCAGAATACACTAGAATAATTTCTCGATGAGGAAGGGGTAGAAGAAGAGGTTACCCAGGAAGCAGCAGAGCAAGCTAGGTTTTCTAACCCTAAACAACCTGATTAGCAGAACACTGAAGAAGCACCTTGAGAAGAAAATAAGGAAATTGGCCAAGATGAAGGTACAATACTTGAGGCACAAAGTCTAGGCCTGAGTAAACGAATGATTGTTCCTTCCAAGAAAACAGAGGAAATTAATAGATTATGAAAGGAACAACAGAGAGTGCTTAACGTGATTAAGCAACTTTGACAATAGATAAGGGTTTTGAAAATGGGGAAGAAGTCAAAAGGAACCTCTGTGGTAAAGCATGCAACCGCTCAAACAAAACCCCTTAAGAAAAATATCAAGAGGAAGCAAGTCCAACCTGCTATTCAAAATCGAAAGGAACAACATCTGGCTGTTGCCCATGTCGAAGTACAAATAGATAACGTATCGGCCTGTGACAAGGAAATTCAGATAGAGGCATCGTTCTCTAAGGAAACTCAGACCATAAAGATGAGACGCTGTGATAAGAAGATCCAAGTAGATCTCCCGCCTACAACTATTATGTTGGATAATGACTCGAGGACAATAACTCTACATATAGATTTGGCACAAGCCAAACAAACAATAGAGAAAATTACAAAGCAGACTGTCCCTTGAGAAAAATATGAGAAATTACAACAGCAGCTAAGGAACGTTAACATGTCCAAAAGCCAGGCCTTTGAAGGATGGCGAAAAGCAGAAGAAAGAGTCAAAAAGGTAACTCATAGACTAGACATAGTCATCAAACAAATGGATACCTTATGCTCTCTCTATACTAACGTTCTAGCATGTAGGGCACCTGCTAGGAACTATGCTTTGTTTTTAATGGAAAGATATTTACAATTGAAAATTAAAGCTGTCAAAGCAGGAGTACCTATAGAGATAAAAACCATTGATGACTTCATAAATTTTTGTAAGCATTACGAGGTGAAAGTTCGGCGACTGTTATGTGAATTCTATTTGCACAATCTTGTATTAGATGGAGAAATAGATCAGAACCCTAGCCCTTTTGTGGGTGATGTCCAACTGCAGGCATTCATTTCTTTTGGTGTTAATCAAATAAAGTGGCTTAAAGCCTACAATGTCTTTCAAAGACAAGAGAATGGATTAGACTTATGGGTGAGAGGTGAACCTAGAGACCCACAACAATTATGGAATAAACATAGGAGCCTAATGAGAACTCAGGGAGTGATTGAGACATTGGGACCTATCCACAAAGTAGTCATAAGACAAGTGGTAGAATAATTCTTTACTATCAAAGACCTTGCCATAGCAGCAGCCAAATTTCGATACCAGACTTCTAATCCGAACATCCAAAACTAAGAACCATTCAATTATGAGAACTTTAAGCTAGATGCTGACCGCTTGGGTATCTACGATAACCTCGTTTTGAGAGAAGGCCCGTCTTGGTTAGGTTGTAGGTTCAGAAGTCCAATTATTTGGCACCCTGCACCAGGATATCAAGCCTTATATGAAATGCCTGAAGGTCAGACATGACATTTCTTTGAATTCCTAGCTAGCAATCATGGTTGTAGACCACCTCATGAGATCTCTTCTCCAGCCTATTCCCTAATTGCCTTGCATGTCAATTACAATGTTTTCATGAGGGCATGAAAAAGGGTAAGCAAGGGGGTGTGTTGAGCACTAGAGAAGGTATGTAATTACCACTTATTTTGTCATCTTTTCCTTAAATTCATAACTTCTTTACATTATGAAATAAGTATATGGTGAAAGATTATGATAAAGTTTAGAATATTTATGTGCAACGCAAAATGACTAATAATTACCCTTTTCCTATGCAGAAAAAGAAGAAAATGGAAGATCGCCATTTCAAAGGAAAATACAAGACAAAGTTAACTGCTGTCCATTTGACAGGGAACTGCATCCAAACGAGACAATCCAAATTAGAGCGTATAAGCTAGGAAAAGGAAAAGGAGATACCAAATCAGCGCAAGAGAACAAGAAGATAACTAAGAGCTAACAATATGGTGAATCCCTTAGGATCCTTTGATCCTGAGAGATCGCTACCTTAACGGATCTCTGTATCGTTGATATCTCCGCTCAGCTGCTATAAGCAGGGGCAACATTGCTAGCCGAGGGGGACTACTATTGTTGTTTTTTATGAAATTCACTGTTGTAATTGGAACTTTGATCATCGACTCTCTTTAAAAGAGTGATTACTGTAACTCTATTTTGATGCTTAATATATAAACTTTGGTTGTTGTTATGTCTTTGATTTTGGAGTAATCTTAAGTAGTGTGTCCCTGGAGGCTAAGGGCCCGACCTTGGTGGATCACTTGCTCCTGTACCATTATTTTCTGATTCGTGTGTGGTTTGATTTCTCTTATTCACTTTGTTTAGTAATCTGTTGTTCCTTATTATTTCACATATCGGTTTTGTTATATTTCGTTTCTATCTGAATGATTAATGTTATTCTCTACAACAGGAATGTTATGCTCTTCATTCTAAGTTTATATCACATCGTTGTTCCTTTAACAAAATAATATTATCATATGACATTGCTGTTCCTTCCAGATTGTCATTGTTGTTCATTTACATAGTAACAGTGGTGTGTATTCATAAATCGGTATTATTATTTATCCATGGTTTACTTCCAAATGTGATTTTAGTTCATTTGGGATTGTTGTTCCATGATGATCACAATTGTTGTTTCTTTATAACTCTAGCAACAACTATTGTATCGAAACTCAGATTATTGTTCCTTTGAATATATAAGTGTTGTGTGTAATATTCGATTGGGTTTTGCTATGCATTTACATCCGGTTCAAGTTGCTATTTAATATTTCATTTCATTTAGTTTGTTGTCTCATTTCCGTTTTCCATTCGAATCACTTCTAAAGTAGAGATTGTTGCTTAATTCCTGCGGAATACAGTTACTATCTCATTCATTTCTGTAGGTTAAGACTTTGATGTTCAATCTTGTTAAATAGAGTAGTTGTTGTTCCATTTCCTGTTATTTGAATTATCATTGCTTTGGTGTGTAGAATGATCTGAAACTGTAGTGAACACTAACTTTTGTGTCCAGTTCCCAGGTTGATGATCTTTTCTTTTTGATTGCTTTTCAATTATCAGTTTACAAAGGGAAGAGTTATTATTACTGAACTCTTGACTAATGAAGTACTGTAGTTTCTTCATTGAGTGATTTAGTTACAAGCATTTCTAATTCTTGGCATTACATTTAGAAGTTTGTTTCTAGAATTTAGTTACTTTTGCAGAAGCACTATACTACTAGCATTACTCTGACAAATGACTACCTCAAACTAAGTACACTCTTTGAGATAACAAATCGTTCCTAGATTGATAATTAAGGTAGGGTAAATAGAGGTGAAAAATACCCTTTTTACTGCTCGACATTTTGGCACCACTGCTAGGGAAGAGTGTAGCCATTTGTTTCTTTTTCAGAGTAGTGTAAGTACCTGGTAGGAGAGAATTGGGTTTTAAAAACAGACGATAAGAACCTACGTATGGAGCATGTAACAACCCTGCTCCTCTTCCAGCTTTCATGCAGATTTTTTGTTGTTTTGGGTAGTAATCAGTATTTGATTTGTGTGCATGACTAAGAGGAGAAAGCTTGAAAAAAATCCTAAACCACTACCCAAGCCTGATAAAGCTAAGGGGCGGTGACCCTTGGCCGATCAACCTTTATAGACGAAATCCTTAAGAATGCAGAATCTCAACCTTCAGTAGGACCTAGAAAAGTTTCTTCTAGACAACCTACTAATTCCCTTCAGGCCACGGGATCACCATCTGTAGCCTTTGCTGAGGTGCATACTCAAACCAAGGAGCAAGATTTTCAAGAAATTGAGAATTCTAGCCCAAAATCATTGCAAGAATGGAACCTTAGCAACATCTACGAAGGAATAGGAGAAATAGGCGAAACTAAAGAACCAAGATCTCCTCTTGGAATAATTCAGCCATTAAGCAACCCAGATAAGGGAAGTGCTGCAAAAATCATTCATAACGAAGTTGAAGAACCTCAAGAGTCAAAATCCCCCTAGACATTAGGAACTCTCATCATCCCAGACAAAGGAAGTGCTATTAAGGCCATTCCTGTTAAAACCATCCCTGCTCCGTCTAGCTAACCTAGGAATACCCTCCTAAAAATCTCAGAAGGTTATTGGCACATATTTGACCAAATGGCCTAGAACTAGGCCAACACCCAAACCTCCACACTACAATGTCTCATTGTAGATACTGTAGTCAATGCACATATGAAGGTAATTCCTCTCTAGCATATCCCTACATTTCATGGCCTAACATCAGAAGACCTAGATGCATTTTTTTTTAATTTGATGCGTTGCGTAGAGGATATGACTATACCACCGATCCTCAAAAGCTGAAACTATTTCCCTCTACATTAAAAGGAGCTGCTTTACGATGGTTTATGGGGATGGGTGAAGGTGTTATAAATGATTGGGAACAGATGAAAGGTGCTTTCCTGAAGAAATATCAAGATTATTGTAGATCCAGAGAGTTAAAAGATGAAATATTTCAAATGGTAGCTAGACCTAATGAAACACTAGAAGAATATGTTGAAAATTTTCAGTATAATCTTCATAGATCTCCTTATGCATCATTACCGTTACCGAACAATGTATTAAAAACAACATTAATTAAAGGTATGAAGGAACAATGGATTGAAACACTAAATATTATGGGAAAAGGAGACACCTATCAAGAAAATTTTGCTAACATCATTGATTTATGTATCAGGAGCTCACGAGGAAGTACAAGGCTAAGACCAGTGGAACATGATAGGTTTATAAGGGACAAAAAGGTCTCTGGAGAAGGAGTAACCTACGCAGAAAATGGAAATTTATTAGAAAATTTCAAAACTGACATATTGGGGACTGTAATAAAATAGCTCAATATTATGCAAGCCAAGTAGAAACAAGTAGAGGTAGAGAAAAATCTGGCAATATTCTGTCCCAGATGCAGAAAGAAACATAGCTACAAAGAGTGCCCATTATATGCGGTTCAAGTTTGCACCATTTGTATAAAACACCACTCTACAGAAAGTTGTCCCTCACTTCCTGGTTTGAATGTAGTATACAGAGAAGCAAAATAAGAACCATAACCAGTGTACCTGCTTAATCAGCACCATCAATGGCAACCGTGACAATCAGGTATGTTCCCGATCCAACTTCTTCTTTTCAGCTACCACAATATCATGCTCAGCAATATAATACAATGTGGCAAAATCAAATTTCTTTCTCAAATTGGCCACAACAACCATTTCCTTCATCATGACCATGGACAAATCAATCTAATTGGCCAAATTTTCCCTATGCCCCACCATATTGGCAAAACAATGCATATCCAACACAATGGTCCCCTCCTACTTCATAGAGTCAAGCTTGGTAGGCAAACTAGCAAAGACCGATGAATCAGCCAATAGGAACCATTTCGCCCCCTCAACCTACATTGCCAACATTGCAAAAAAAACCCCCAATCTAACTTAAGACCGTAACTCCCAGCGCAACCCAACCCCAATCCAAATAATAGACTGGTTCAATCTATTCAAATAATTGAAACACCAGAGGTAGAAACCGATCTAAGGGAATGCAATGACCTTCAGTTAAGGTCTGGACGCATTATAGAAACTGAGGGAGATAAAAATGTTCAAATTGAAAATCAATTAGCTGTAGAACAACCATTACAATAAGAAGATGTGGCTAGAAAACAAACTCATGATCAAGTAACCACATCTTCTCCTCCATTCATAGAACGATTAATTATACCGTGACCTATAGAACATCCTAATTTTGATATTCTGGGAGAACTTAAGAACCTATACATAAAAATCCCACTCCTCCAAGCCATCCAAGATATCCCCATATATGCCAATACCATCAAAGAGCTATGTATAAAAAGACCAAGGAGGAGAATAACAAATAATCTAATAGTCCAAGAAGTTGGCACCTTATCTAACTTGTTATCGGGAAAAGAAGCACCCGTCAAATATGAAGACACAGGAAATCCAATAGTGACAATCCAAATCAATGGACAAACCTTTTCAAATGCCTTAATTGATTTAGGGGCTGCAATTAATATCTTAACAACCACCACTTGTCAAAAACTGGGCATTACATCGATAGAGCTAACCTCCACTTTATTAGAACTGGCTGACCGATCAGTGATTAGGCCGAAAGGCATACTACATGATGTCATGGTATCTCTTGATTCCTAGGAATATCCTATCAACTTTCTGATAATAAACCCAAAAAACCGACTTGATGGACACCCATTAATTTTAGGCAGACCTTGGCTTGCAACTGTTGATGCTTACATTGGCTGCTGACAAGGTAGTATGACCATAACTAGAGGGGCTAATATAAAAAATCTAACCTTATACCCTCTAGCCTAGCCAAGTGTCACAATAACAGAAACTAACAAACATCATGTGTCATACCTTACTGAAAATATTAGATCCCCATTAAGTATAGAATATGACCTCAATTTCAAAGATCAAATAGAGGATGATATTATTAGCAACTTTATTAACCAAGCTGAATCTAGATCCCACATATAATGTCACATGATAGAGGCAGCATTTGATAATGAATTGGAAGAAGATCCTCTCAAAGACATCATGACCAAATGATACCTACTACCTCCATTTCAAATAGAAAAACTATAGAGATTGAGCCAGGAAAAACTTTAAACATTAATAATAACCTGACTCCTTAACAAGAAGAGAAACTGATCCAACTACTGAGAAAATACAAGGAAGCATTTGCATGGGATTATCCGGATATGAAGGGAATCGATCCCCAGTTATGTAGACACCACATTTTTACAGAAAAGGATGAAATACCTATTCGCCAACCCCAAAGAAGACTTAACCCTCATCTAAAACACATTGTGAAAGCTGAACTATAAAAACCTTTAGATGTAAACTTTATTTATCCTATCTCCAATAGAAAATCGGTCTCTCCACTTGTAGTGGTGCCAAAGAAGAATGGAAAGTGGAGGATTTGTGTAGATTACATGGAATTAAATAAAGCAACCCAGAAATACCACTTTCCCCTTCCATTCATTGACCAGGTATTAGATACATTAGCAGGAAAGAAATTGTTTTCTTTCCTGGATGGATTTAGTGGGTACAATCAAATTCAGATTGCCCCTGAAGACCAAGACAAAACTACTTTTACCTGTCCCTTGGGAACGTTTTCCTACAAAGTTTTCCCTTGTGGCCTATGCAATGCCCCTTCCACATTTCAAAGGGCTATCCTTAGCATATTTTCAGATTTAATAAATGAAGGGCTCAAAGTATTTATGGATGATTTCACACCATACAGAGATGATTTCGACCCAGCACTAGACACACTAGAAAAGGTGTTGCAACAATGTATCGCTACCAGGCTCTGTCTGAGCCATGAAAAATGATATATGATGATGACTGAAGGCCTCATCCTAGGTCATTATATCTCAACAGCTGGAATACAGGTAGATCCAACCAAAATTCAAATTTTCTTGTTAATACCTACTCCTACCACACAGACAGAGGTACACAATTTTCTTGTATTTTCTGGATATTATAGAAGATTTATAGAACATTTTTCTCACATTGTTGCACCTCTATATGCACTAACAGGGAATGCTGACTTTGTTTGGATAGATAAATATGACCGTGCTTTTGAGGATCTAAAAAAGCTTGTGTCAACAGCACCAGTACTCAGAGGTCCAAATTGGAACTTACCATTTCAAATTTCATCAGATGATTTAGACATAGCTATTGGAGCACTCCTTGGGTAGGAAGAAGACAAAAAACCATATGCAATTTATTATATTAGCAAGACCTTGTATCCTACTGAGTTGAACTATACTATTACTGACAAAGAATTTATAGCTATAATACATGCTGTAAATTAATTTAGGCATTGCATCACTGGATATCCTGTTGTTTTATATACAGATCACTCTGCCATAAAATATTTAGCAAATAAACCAACCAAAAATGATAGAGTAACAAGATGGCTGATTTTATTGCAGGAATTTGACATCATAATAAAAGATCGACGTGGAAAAGAAGACCTTGTATCTTACTTTCTTTCACAAATGCCAAAACCAATGGACACAGGAGTAGTTGAAGATCAATTTCTAGATGAACATTTGTTCACAGTTACTATCAAAACACCCTGGTATGCTAATGTTACGAATTATCTAGCAGTAGGAAAATTACCAAAACATCTGACTCCCAATGAATGAAAGAAAATTGTCCAACATAGTACCCGATTTTCTTGGATTGGGGGCTACCTATTTCATACAGGAGCAGATATGCACATTATAAGATGCATCACTGAAGACAAAATTTTTGACATTTTGAAAGCCTATCATGATGGACCGTCTGGTGGAAATTTCATAGAT
>Ga0181473_100138_pt1 | contig 10671 bp, 11 predicted proteins | sample In2P11_FD_119089 | JGI IMG/M metagenome (GOLD analysis project Ga0181473, IMG submission 119089) | Clean room microbial communities from NASA Spacecraft Assembly Facility at Jet Propulsion Laboratory, Pasadena, California, USA -... ... | reverse complement strand
CTTGTGGAGCATTCATTTTGCACTGACCCTTGTCGAAGGGTTCGAAAAAATGTTCACTCACGCCATTCCTGATGATGTGAACTTTGCTTTTGTTTGTCAAGTGTTTCTGAATAGAACCGCTGGAGAAAGCTGAAACGGTAGTTAAAATATCAGCTTTACATGCCGAACGTTTATAAAGCAATCTTTTCAGAAGCCGATACGGATACGAAAACTCATTTGGGTAATCGCTGAAGATCACATCGTGAATGGTAACAACCTGCTTACAGTTTTTTACCAGCGGCGTGATGTACTGGAAATGTGCAAAGTCAACCTGGTGCTTTTTTATCAGCCGTGGAATGTCGTATGCCAGCCTCAGAAAGCCAGACTTGTTTTTATACTTCAGGAATACAATATTCTCCTTATCAGGAAAATGTTCTTTTAATTTCTCCGGGTCATAGGCAGCCATGTGAATTAGCAGGTCTTTTTTTTGCGCAAGCAGTTTATAGATCTCTTTTACAAAAGTTCTGGAGCCCTGGTATTCTTGATCAAAACAATGGGCATCAACAAAAAGCCGGATCTTTTTACTGTTCATGCTGTTGCTTTTGACGGGTTAGGTAAACAGCCTGTGGTTTCAAAAGCCTGTATCCTTTTTGCAATACCGGTTTTGGTAAAAAAGAAAGTGCATAAAAACAATAGCTTTTCCAGTGCAGCCTGTTTTGAGCGATGACTTTGTCTAAATTTTGCCTTGCTTTTTGTGGCTGGTAATTATTCCACAGGAATTTCTTGGCAAGTAATGAATGATAGGCACTTTGCTTTAGTTGCCGGTTGTTCTGCGAATGAATGATGCGTAAAAGTTGTTCTCCCTGTTCAGCCGTAATTTCATTTGCTTCAATAACGCTGTTCTTAATTACGTGAAAAGCTTTTGGCCGCCATTGTTCGTCAATCGTGATCGATTCAGGATTGAGTCGTACTTGTATCAGCGGCTCATGAAAGTTGATGCCTTTGCCTTCCGCTAAAACTGTTTGCCACAGCAAATGGTCTTCAAAACTATGCGCATGTTGGTTATATCCACCGTGTTTAATGATGGCCGCTTTCCTGTAAATAACGCTGGAATGAATGAAGGGGCAGGTCTTTTTCAAAACAGCTTTAATCTCCGGATCTGTATAAGCATTTGGATAACTCGTAAACACATATCCGCCGCTTTGGTCGATGTAGTCAGCGGAAGATCCGGCAACCATGTAATCCGGGTTTTCTTCCATGAATTGGTATTGTTTTACAAGGCGGTGAGGGTAACAAATATCATCGGCGTCAAAACGTACAACGTAGTTCGCCTGCGCCATTTCCAGTCCTTTATTAAGTGCAACAGCAATGCCTTTGTTTTCCTGGTTTATCAAAACGATTCTATCGTCGTTAAATGACCGGATAATTTCTTCCGTTGAATCAGTGGAGCCGTCATTGACGATGACAAACTCAAATTCTCTTAGTGACTGACTTAGCACAGAAGAAATGGCTTCACCGATAAAGTTGGCAACATTGTACGCAGGCATCAGTATCGATAGTTTTGCCTGCATCATGCTGCTTCTGAGTTTTCTTTGATATTCAAAAAAAGCATAAGCTCAAATAATATGACGACAGACAGCTGTTCAAACCAGTAATCAATAAAAAAGAAGCAGAGCAAAAGAAATAGCAACGGTACACCGTAGCTTAATTTTTTGTATTGCCTGGCAAAAAATCCAATATAGAAAATGGAAAAGCTGATTAATCCCACGAAACCGTATTCTGTTAATAACTGATCGTATACCGAATTAGGGCTGTTGGTAATAGAATGTTTTTTTGAATGTTCGCTGAAGAAATGCAAATACAAGCTCAAATGATTATTCGCAAACTCCGGATTGATGTAAGTGAGCTGGCGAGGAAACCCACCTGCAAATTTCAGGGATGTTGCCTTGAATGCCATTTTAGACGAAAAGTTGCCGAGGCCTAAGCCTGTTACCAGGGCGCCAGGATTTTGCAGGAGGTAGGCTGTGGTTTGCTTCCATGCAATGGCTTTACCTGGCAAATCGATTCCTTCATAAAGGATCTCTTTTCCTTTCAATTCAACTTTTGCGGAGATAAATTCAAGTAGTTCTTTTCTGACCGCGTTCGTGTCGTTCCTGTTTTGAAAAAGTGCTGAATGAATACTCGGTTGTGGCAGAGAAGGCTTTGCCTTTATTGTGGAACCTGTTAAGGCAGCCAGTAATAGGGGTTGGTCTTGTTTGTCTGCAAGTGTTCTCCGGTTCAGGCTGTCGAGGTAAAGCAGTGCCTTTTTTTCTTTGCGTTGATCTGCTGTTAAATTAATATCCGGCACCTCCCGCACATCCATCTTCCTCGCCTGTCCTTCAGTCGGTCTTTTTTGTTCCGGAAAGAATTTCTCAAATACCTCGCCTGCATACTGGTTGTTTTGGGGCGACACTTTTGCCATAAAGATTGCCAGCAAGCTGAAACAAACCACGATGATACTTTTCTGGTCTTTCGTTGTTCTGAAAATGAACAGAAGAAGCAGGATAGCAAAAAGAATCAGGTTCACCATATTACTTGCAGTCATCAACAGCACGCAAGTACAGGTCAGCGCCATTATCCACGATCTCTTCCAAAGAAAAAAGACGATACCGAAAGCATTCAAAATGGCATTTGTAGTAGAAGTGTCAAAACTGATTCCTTTAATATAGTCGCCGGTGCTGATAAAATACTTCTGGTATTCGCCCTGGTATCTAAAGGGATTTATGGTGCCGGTTTCAGCCATTATCCGGATAAATTCTGCGGCAGAAACAAATGCATTGACCAGAAAGAACAAGACGAGAGTTTGGCAGATCACAGCCGAATCTGTTTTTTCTACCATGAGTTTAATCTGATGAATAGCCAGGATGCAGCCTATCCAGAGACCAATTCCAAAAAGAAGAACTGCCAGGTAGTTGGTGTGAAAAAAATGCTGATAGAGAACTGCATTGATAAGAGCGATCATTATAACCAGTGGATAAAAAAAAGGTAACCTGGTATTTTTTAAACGGTAGCCAAACCGGAAGTTGGGCTGCAGGACATAGATCAGCAACAGAGCCGCTAGTTTGACAACCAGCTTCACATTAAGGAACAGCAACAGGAAGACGAACAACTTCCAGTTGATAGTTTTGGTAAAAAATTGCTTAAGCAGAACACTCCGTATGGTGTTCATTCCATTTCTTTTTAATAAAAAACAGGTTGACCCTAGTAAGTACGGTGATAGGTGCTTTGGGTTGCTTTTACAAGTTCATGGCCCGTTTTAAGTTCGGCCAGTCTGTTTTACGAAGCTGAATGGTGCAATACAAAAGAAAGAAATAGCAGGTAACACAAATTGGAACAATCCACCACAATGTCAGTGAACTGTATTTAGAAAGAGTCCCGCTTAAAACCGCACATAGAGAACAAATAAAGAAAGGCTGCCAATCCAGCTTTACTTTTCCCTTTAATCCGGCAGCATAAATCACCGTTTGTATGGCTAGTGAAAGAAGATAGGCGAGGGCTGCACCATTATTTCCCAGAGTTGGTATCAGGCATAGATTACCGATCAAATTAGCCGCAAAGCATAAGGCAAAACTGAAGAAAATAAACCGCAGTCTTCCGGATGCAAAGTGAATGCTCCACAAGAAATTATTCAGATAAAGTACAGGAAGCGAAACAGATAAAAGAAAGATCGTGGTGGTATTAACCTCGCCGTATTTCCCAGCTGTTAGTCTGTCAACCAGAGGATTCCAAAGAAGATTCAGGCAAAGGGACGCCAGGCAAGCAATCACCATTTCCATTCGGAGAAGCAGGTGTACATTTTCATCTGAGTCAAGTTTTTTACCCCCACGTAGTTGCCTTGTAAAATAAGGAACAAGGAGCGGCGCAATTGCCAGCAACGGTAAAGAGGATACTTCGAAAGCTTTGTAAGCAAAGCTATATTCAGCAAGGTTAGAAGCCGTTAGAAAAAGTCCGATCAAAAGCCAGTCGATCCGGGCCAGTGCGGACGAAAAAAGCACAATGCCAATCTGTGGAAATGCTTCCCTGACCAATTTTAGATAGTTGCTTATGCTAATCTTCCATGAGAACTCTGTTCCTATTGTGTTCCTGGTTAGGTACAAGCCCAAAAGCAGCTCGGAACAATCAGCAACGATGAATACTAAAACAATGAATGGCAAATGAATCTCATTTGCATAATACAGCCACAAAATTCCCAGCCCTTTTATGATGGCTGAGGAAACCGACATGGAAAGTACTGCTTTGAAGTTCTCTGTGCCGGAAGCAATGGCTTTGAAAGGAGTGGAGAGGTAAAGGAAAAGCTTTCCTGCGCCAATAAGCAAAAGCAATTCATGCCTCCTGAAAAAGTCCGGAAAAAGAATGGTGAGCCCAATCAGCACGAAGTACAGAAGGAAACCACTGACAAGCACATGAAAGAAGTGTAAGGCCAACCATTCTGCCTTGTTTTTCCCTTCCGCTATTTTTTTCACAATGAGCTGATCAATGCCAAAGGAAAGAAACGAGAAAAGGGCAAGAAATACAGCAAGCGTCCAGTTAAGTTCTCCGAAATCATTTTTTGTGAGCCCTTTCGACAAAAAATAAAACACCACCAGGCTGAAAAGCTGGTTTGTCAAAAGTTGAATAGTGGTGGCTGAAAGGTTTATCCGAAAGCTTTGCTTCATCCTTATAAAGGATACGCATTTTTTCAAAAATGGTTGTCGTCTTCAGGTATTGAAGAAAGAAAGTTTTAAGGGGCTCAGCAACCATCTATTTAATTTATGGCTGTGAGTAGTGTTTTAGGATTGCGTTACTCATAGTATCGGAATTATTGAAATCCATCCAACTCTTACCATTCGTTTGCAAATGAAAAAGGCCCACGAGTGTGGGCCTTTTTACGAATTAAAATCTCTGTGCCCAGGACTAACGGCAGTTCGAACTTTTTGCTCGAAGATTTAAAGAGTGTTCTTGACTTTCAGTTCTTAAAGTAAAACTTAGTACTTGTAAATATGAGGGTAAACCGGTGATATTCACATGGGTACCAACAGATCATTACAAAAAACCAGAACTTAACTCTCTATGATCAGAAACGTGATTGGCTGGGTATGATAAGATCGCACCTTTTGTCCGTTTTGCTCACCTGGATTCCATTTGGGTCCGCTTTTAACGACCTGTACAGCTCCTTGCGCCAGTCCAAATCCCGGGTCATTTAATGCCGATACGCTGCTAATGCTGCCATCCTTTTCTACCAGGAAGCGAACCATTACCGTGTACGTTCCTGGCTGCATTCCGGCAGTGGCTGCGTCCTCGATGTACCGAACAAGGTTTCGTTCAAGGTGCTGACGCCACCTGGCTACGTTTACACTGGCCTCAATCTCTACTTTTTCAAAAATCCTGTTCTGCTCTTTTTCCTTTGGCTTCACAGGTATTGCCGCTGTGCCATTTCCTTCCTCCGTTCCGCTAATCACAACCGGTGGCGGAACAGGCGGCATGATCTGGTTAACAATTGCACCGTCAACAGTAATATTGCCCACAATGGCAATTTCATCAACCGTCGGAACGGCCTCCGATGAAACCTTGTCTTTCACGATCAGTGTGGTGAACTTTGTTCGCTTGACGTCGGCGTTAACAACCCTTGATTTCGTGGTTACCTGTGTAGTTGCTTTTGCAGGTGTTTGAACAACTTGCTCTTCCTGAACCGGCGGTGGCGATGGTGGCATTTTTATCTCCTCGATCGCCAATAAAAAGATTTCTTTATTCTCCAGGAATGGTACTACTTCCTTAACCGTTCCGGATTGCAACAGCCAAAAGCCTGAAGCGCTAATCAGCAAGGTGACGGCAAGGGCTGTCCACAAACGTTTAAAATAGGTTTTCCGTAATTTGTAAGCACCATATTTTTTATTCCGGCCCGCAAACAAAATGTCCAAATAATCAGCCTGTATGATTTGTCTCGCTTCCATAATAACCTCCTTTTTTTGAATATAAGATGCCAGTCTCAATAGGGCATTAAATCAGCGTTAGAATTCAATTAGAGCCGGCTGTTTTGGTGACAGCAACGTGCGATTCAATTTCTTTGCTAACACTTGCACAACTACTACGTTACTTGCGGATTTCCAACGCCTTTAGAAGTTCATCTGTCACCGGTTCAGAATAAATGCCATAAGCGTTTACCAAAAGCCCTTTCAGATGGTTTTTCTCCGATGAGATTGCGTAAAGAATGGACGCATCGGAAGGATTGCTTTCGCCTTCAAAACGGAAATAGCAATCGACCTTAAATTCGTCGGAGAATAATTTGAAGCCGCCATTGCGACATTCCAAACAATTCTGCTGAAGATTAAAATCTTCTGTGTAACCCGCTTTGCGTAATTCATTCATCTTTTCTGTAAGAGTGGAATATTTCATAATTGTTTGGTTTGGTGAATACAATAGTGTTACATGCCTGCAACGATTGGTTTTTTAAAATGCAAGCCATCTGCATTTCCTATCCATCCTTATTTAGCATCTATGCTGCTTTAACAGACGTTTTGCTTAGCGACTGTTGATACTTGTTTGTCGCTTCATTATGCTTTGCCAGTATTCCGGAAATAAGCTTTTCCCATTTTCCGGCCAATTCAATGGCTTCTTCTCTTATGAGTTTGTCACTATTATAATCGTCATAAAGAGATAACACAATGGGGACTGCACGGTTCTTATAGATCAACTCAATGTCAATCTGTTTAACACCGGTTTTTGCACCCTTTCGCCTGGTGTAGCCATCGAATACAAGTCCGTATTCTTTTTTGATCGTTGCCGATTTTACGTCGTCCAGGTCAACAATGTGTCCATCGCCATCTTTTGCTACAAAAAGCAAATTCCTGTTGGCTTCATCAAGCCCGATGATCCGGTCACCAAACACATCTTGTTTAGAAATGGAGAAGCCAAATTCTTCCGACATCCCTTTGAATACGCTTTGCCTATTTTCTGTTTTCCTGTGCTTTCGGAGATGTCCTATCAGGATCACAAACAACGAAGTGGAGATGATCACTGCTGCTATAAATGTTACTGCAAAAATTCCTGTCATGTCAATTCATTTTGTGGTTAATCAATCTGGAAGTGGTGATGGTTTTTCATCGCCACGTCCGTTACCTGTTTTTTGGGATGAGGGTCTTTCCACTTGCAGAAGAAAACGGCGTGTGTTATGTTTCTTCACAGTATCAAAATGTCTCCTTTCCCTTCTCATCAAAGGTCCTCCTTCTTATGCCGGTTACTGTTGTGTTTACGCAAGAAATTCCATTGACAAAAGTCAACGGCAGATATTTGTAAAGTGTCAATGTGATGAATTGGTTAAGCTCAAAGAGAAAGCTGGCACCGACAAGTGGCTTCAGATGAGTAAGGTTTTTGGTTTGTTACCAGCATTTGTTATTTTACAATAGTTTGTAAACCCAACACCGTTTCAGATGTATGAACTCTTCTTTCAAAAACTTAACGAGTCAGTATCCTTTACTGAGGAAGAGGAAACCATTATTAAAACTTACCTGACACCAAAAAAGCTCCGCAAAAAACAATACCTGCTCCAGGAAGGTGATGTATGTAAGGTCATAGCCTTTGTTGAAAAAGGTGTGCTGCGTTCGTACACAGTTGCTGAAAAGGGAACAGAACACATTCTTCAGTTTGCGTTGGAAGGCTGGCTGATCTCCGACCTCTACAGCTTTTTAACAGGTGAGCTTTCGCTTTATAACATTGAAGCACTTGAAGATGCTGAATTGGTACTCATCAGCGCAGCAGCCCATGAGGAAATGCTGAAGCGGGTGCCCAAATACGAAACCTACACACGCCTGCAATTGACCGGTGCTTACATTGCCATGCAACGCCGTTTAACTTCTATCATCAGCTTATCGTTGGAAGAACGATACACCTACCTCAATTCCATCTATCCCGATATAGTACAGCGGGTACCACAACACATGATTGCATCTTACATGGGATTGACTCCCGAAACCTTAAGCCGCGTACGCAAGCGGTTGATGAAAAAATAAGGCTGCCCAAAAGGCTCTTCTATCATTTGCTTTTTATTTCTACTTTATCAATCCATTGATGAAAGTCAATGGATTTTCTTGCTTGTAGGTAATGGAGCCAGGGCAATGGTGATGGTAGCTTTGCATTATCAAAAACAAACCATATGCAAACGAAACAAACAATAGCGATTATAGGAGCAACCGGTAACATGGGGTCAGCCATTGCAAAAGGAGTAGCGAAAGGTAATTACCGCCTTCTCCTCTGCGCCAACGACGAACAAAAGGTTACATCGCTGACCGAAGAAATAAGGCAATTGCATGCGAAAGCGGATGTAGAGTTCCTCAAATGTTCGGTTGAAGCTGGCTGGGAAGCAGACATTATCATCATGGCGGTGCCTTATGCGGCAGAAAAAGAAGTGGTGGCGAAGATCAAAGATGTCGCCAATCAAAAGATTGTCATCAGCATTGCCAACCCACTGAATGAAACTTACGATGGTTTGGTAACCGCAGCAGATACCAGTGCTGCCGAGGAACTGCAAAAGCAATTGCCAAATTCAAAAGTAGTGAAGGCCTTCAATACCACGTTTGCCGCTGACTTTGCCGCACCTGTTATTGACGGAAAAACAGTGGATGCCTTTGTTGCCGGTGATGATAAAGATACGGTTGACACCGTGGTGGAACTGGTACAAACCATCGGCTTTAACCCGATTGTAGCAGGTAGATTAGCGGTCAGCGGCACACTGGAGCGCATGCAGCTTTTGCTGATTCAGTTGGGAATGGAATACAATTACAACTGGCATGCAGGATGGAAAATCCTTCACTAAAAGAGCGATTCAAAACAAAAAAATTATTCAATATGAAAAAGACATTCATGATACTTTCCGCATTCGTCCTTCTTACGGCTTTTACCGCCTGGACGGGTGTTTGGAACAACGACGATGCGCATTCACAACTCACCTTCACGGTGAAGCATTTAGGAATTACCGATGTAACGGGTACGTTCAATGATTTTGATGTATCCATTCAATCAAAAAAAGCGGATTTCAGCGACGCAGTGGTAGAGCTGACGGCAAAAGTTGCCTCTATTGATACAAGGGTGGAAGCAAGAGACAATCACCTCAAAAGCGCCGATTTTTTCGATGCAGAAAAGTATCCCGACCTCTATTTTAAAAGCAGCGGCATCCGAAAGATAACACCAACGAAATTCCAATTGACAGGTCCCTTAACGATGCACGGCGTAACAAAAAATGTTTCGGTGATTATGGACTACACAGGCACAGTTGAAAACGGGGCGAACAAAAAGCAAACGGCTGGTTTCCGGGTAACAGGCGTCATCAAACGTTCAGATTTCAACATTGGCAACGGCTTTCCGCCGCCAATGATCAGCAATGAAGTACGCATCAAAGCCGATGGTGAGTTTATCCAGTAGCCGGAAGCAACGAACCATCAAGATCAAAATATTTTTTCACCTTAAATAGACGAATATGAAAAATTTTCAGAATAAAGCAATCATCATTACTGGTGCGGCAATGGGACTTGGTCTCGCCGCTGCAAAAGAGCTGGCTTCCCGCGGAGCAAATCTTTCACTTGTCGATTACAACGAAAAAAGCCTGGAAGAAGCAAAGACTGCTATTAGCAAACAATATCCTGATGTGAAGATCATCACAGTAGTGGCTGACGTATCCAGCGAAGAAGCAGTTAAAAATTATATCAACCAGACTGTAAAGGCCTTTGGCAGAATCGACGGCTTGTACAACAATGCCGGCATTGAAGGCCGACAAGCCAGCATGACAGAATATGACCTGGATGTTTTTAAAAAAGTCATCGACATTAACCTGATGGGTGTGTATTACGGGTTGCGTTATGCAATTCCGGTAATGCAAAAACAGAAATATGGCCGCATTGTCAACGTTGCTTCTGTTGGTGGAATTAGAGGTGTGATGAATCAATCACCTTACGTGGCCACCAAGCATGCGGTGTCAGGTATGACAAAGAATGCGGCGCTGGAATACGGCAAAGACGGCATTACAACCAACGCCATTGCGCCAGGTGCAATTCTTACACCGATGGTGGCAGAAGCCTTTAAACAAGTGAACCCGCAAGACCCCAAAGCTGCAGAAACGGAATATGCAAAAGCCAATCCCACTAAACGGTTGGGTGTTCCTGAAGAAGTGGCAAAAGTTGTTGCCTTTCTTTTGAGCGACGATGCATCCTACGTAAGTGGACAAATTATCGCAATTGACGGTGGTCAGTCAAACAGCTATGGGAATGTATAAGTACAGAAAGCATTTATTGTAATGGCTCGCTTAATCTTTGGACGATGGTTCGAATTCAAAAATTAAGTGTCAGCAGCTGTATTATCTTGAAGATTTCTAATACCTAACCCACTAATAATAAAGCCATTAAGAGTAGAGAAATTCTTAATGGCTTTATCTACGAAAAGTGCCCGGGACTGGAAAGATACCCACCATGTAAAACAGCCACAGGATTGAGTTTTAGCCTGATTCTCGTTTTGAAGTAACAACGTGGTAACACAATTAACAATCTTTAAAACAGACAGAATGAAAAAGCGTATTCAAAGGGATGTCGGAAGAATTTGGCTTCTCCATTTCTAAACAAGATGTGTTTGGTGACCGGATCATCGGGCTTGATGAAGCCAACAGGAATTTGCTTTTTGTAGCAAAAGATG
>Ga0181473_100150_pt2 | contig 10674 bp, 5 predicted proteins | sample In2P11_FD_119089 | JGI IMG/M metagenome (GOLD analysis project Ga0181473, IMG submission 119089) | Clean room microbial communities from NASA Spacecraft Assembly Facility at Jet Propulsion Laboratory, Pasadena, California, USA -... ... | reverse complement strand
GTAGATATCCGGAGGCTTTCTCAAAGGCGTTGCTCGTGGATACGGTACCATTGTCAGAGTACAAGGGGCCGCATAGTGCATAGTAATGTCAGCGAGATACATCCGGAGAAGAAAATGATCATATATTGAGTTGAGATATCCTCTTGCTTCCAGTACCATCTCCCTCTTTCCGAACACCATAACGCCTGCTCAAACTTCTCTGCGCATATTCAATTGCATGTTGTACAGCTCATGTTTGTCAATCGTGTCCATTATTCCGTTCCACCTCGTAGCACCGTACCGAGCTTAAATCTGCACGATCGGTGCCTTCCACGGCCTCAGCTTAGTGGAATTGCGCGTCTTCACATTCAGTGGCTTCGGAGGCTGGTTTCGCAGAAACAAATGGTAACTTGCTCGGAGTCGACTCATGGCTGACTTAGTCTGGTGTGCCCGATAGTCGAGAAGTATGCCTTTATGGACGAATTGGAAACTGGAGGACATTGAGTTTGTGGGCTTCATTGTTGCGGAAGTTTCAGACTGGATACAAGGGTCTTGAAGTTGTAAGTTATCGGGGTTGGTGATTCACTTTGGGAACGACTTTCAAGTGGATTGATTGTCAGTATCGAGGCTCATCTGAAGTTGTCGCCGCACTTGCCAATATGGGAAGTACTGGTTCACCACATGTTCATCCGGAGGGCAGAGTACACATTTCATATAGTCCATCAACCCTCAACTCTGACTCCTTACTCCCGTACTTCACATTCCAGGCCTGCAACAAGGTTTTCTGTTCTGGATTAACTGCTTACTCACTGAAAGCGGAGTGAAGCACATCACCTTGACCATAATCGACCACCATGGATCCATTCTCGGGGGAAAGTGGTAGGTGACATTTCCTCTTCAGCTAAATTGCACGGATTGAGGCTAACAATGCTAAAGAACTCCTCAACATATCCACAGCCTTCTACACCCATGCCTACCAAACAGTTGTCTCTTTCGACACCTCGTCTCTCTCTTCTACCAACAAGCCCCTCGCTCAGACCCTCAAATACCGTGCCCAGATAGCACTTGGCCAGAATCGCGAAGTCGTGTCAGCTTTGTCAAGATCTAACGATGCAGCTTCACGATCACTCGTTTCCCTGGCTAAAAATGATGTTTCTGCAGCACTCGCTCTAGCAGAGTCTTCTGATAGCGAAGATCCGACAGTCCAGATATGCGCCGGCACAGTCCTTGGTGCAAACGGTGAATATGCAAAGGCTGTAGAACTTCTTTCAAAACACCAAGGCAGCCTCGAAGCTGTAGCGTTACTAACACAACTACACCTTACGAATAATAGGACAGATCTAGCGCTCAAAGAAGTCCAGGACGCGAAAAGATGGGCACAAGATTCACTATTGTTTAACTTGGCGGAGGCCTGGACAAACTTGAGGGTTGGAGGGCAGGAGAAGTATCAGAGTGCGTATTATGTGTTCGAGGAGCTGGCAAGCGCTCCAGGGGGTCAAAGTCCTACGGCCCTGGTCGGACAAGCGGTTGCGGAGTTACATCTAGGAAGGGCGGAAGAAGCGGAGGCTGCTCTTAATCAGGTCTTGGAGAGTGAGAATCCGGATGTCCAGGCAATCGCAAATGCGATTGTGTTGCAGTATGTTCTTGGTAATGGCAACGCGGAAAGGACGACGGAGTTGAAAGGCCTTTTGAATCAGAGAGATGCTGAACATCAACTGTTAGCTGACTTGAGAGAGAAGGAGACCATGTTTGACACTGCCGCATCGAAATACTCGGCGAGGGTTGCATCGTGAGAATGCTAGCAATTGGGATGAACTACACTCATGAGAATGACCTAATGAAATACACTGACCCCGACGTCAGGGTTTGATTGTTCACAACGGCTGCCAGAATTATTCATATGCGCGACTGGGTCAGCAATGATCCAGGCCAGGCTGCCTCGAAAAGCACCACTTTCACCAGGAGGACGCTTACAAGTGAAAGGCTTATATTCCAGTACCCAAGAATATAGTCAACAAACAACACCAAAGCTGGCTATGCGAATTAGTTGCTGATCATCGTCCAGTTGGCCTAATGGGTTAAGACGGGTCACCCCCGAGTGGTGATGACTTAACTTTGACGAAAAGATGTTCGAATTAGTTGCTGATCAACTTCACCGGCCATATAACCCCGGGTGTTCGATATAGGTAGTTGTTTATGACCTGTCGATCTTCCCGAAGGGTAGTAGAGCTTGAGAGAGCTTGTTTGACCTACCTTTTGGTGATGGTGATAGTGTGGCTGACTTTTTTGTTGCACATCGGAGTACCAGGGAGTGAAGAGTTAGTAAGTATGGTGTAGCAAAAGATAAATGAAGCATTGACATCCTTGTGCGAATCTTTCTTTTTTTTGGGTCATGCCTTGTGGATATTTCTGCATTTCATTTCAAGTGAACAATTGTTTGGCACAGATCTCTTATGGCAACCACATCTGTCTAGCAGATTACGAAGACTGTTTGACAACCATGCCATATATTTGCCAGGGTATTGCCTACCGCATCTTCAGCTTCCAACTCAGCACCGCGCCGTTATTCGTGCTTCGAACACGAAGGCAATCCACACGAAGATACAACTCCCACAACATAACAAACTCGCTTAGATACTGGTGTCGTATGGTATGGCGGTCAACGTCTCGATACCCTCCATCTTAACGGTTCGTGCATCCCTCGGCATCAGCGGTTGTCGCTTCAATAGCAAGCTCTCACCCTTCTCCTTAGCCTCCTTCCTCTTTCGCGCATTCTCCTTCACTCTGGTCAAGAACTCTTCTCTCGATCGCGATAGCGAGATGTGTTCGACTCTGACGTTGACTCGCTTCTCGAGATAACGGTTGCCGACTTTCTTGTAGATGATAATGCCGACGGCGGATTTTGTGACGTTGTAGACGACTCCGGTTTTCCCGTGGTAGACTTTGAATGGCATACCCTTTTGGACGGCACCGTTTACTTTGATGTCGACGATGTCTCCGACCCTGATCGACTGCTGTTAGTTCTTGATCCATATGGCGGACGTGACGGAGGCGCTCACTTGTATTGTCGTAGATAGGTGGACAGGTTAATCACACCCTTCTGTCTGAAGTTTCGCGAGAAAGCATACTGCGCATTCAAGTCAGTCACCGTTTCTCGTATGTCGCTCGATTAAACGTACGCGGGTACCGCTTCGAAGACCACGAGCGTGACCCATCTTGACTACTGTCGAAAATGGTCTGAAATGATCGTAAAAAGTTGAATGTCGGGCGGTGGTATCTTTCTGTTGGTCATCGTGGTGCGTTTCGAAAACCCGCAGTTTGGTTTGCTTGGCGCACAATACACAACGCCAAGACTTTTCGCACCCTCCAACGTGCGACTCCTCTAATCGCGGATCGCAAAATCAACTTCAACATCTGCTTTGTTGTCGACAATACATTGATTGCGCTGGTCGATAATCGCAATCATGGCTCCAAGATCCTACTCAAAGACCTACAAGGTCCCTCGTCGACGTAAGCAACCATTCCTGTGCCTTGTCATCTACTTAGTATACTAACAATCGGTTACAGCATTCGAGTCAGCTCGTCTGTACGTTCCTCCAGGCCACTGAGCAGTAGCTTGTCTCTGCTTATGTCTATAGTATGTACATGAAGCTTGTTCAACATCGGATGAGGGCAACGACAATTTTCATCCCCATATCCGCAATTCGGGATAGGTACGGGAGACTGTACGAATGTGGTAAAGGTCGCGGTGCCTGCCAATCAGAAAAACCAGATCCCAGGTGCATTAGCCGAGTTGCGGATTTGGATGTGGCTCGTAGCTTCATGCAGTGTTCCTTATATGAACTTTGCTATCAAAAATGCTCGTCGGCTCTATGTGTATCACCAACTCTACTCCCGCCATCAGGCGGGGTAGTTTATATTTGAGTTTGACGGTTCGGTTAACATACCTTCAAGTTCAAATTAATTCTACATGGGTCGCCGTACCTATTCAGTCATGCCGACTCTACTAACGCGGGCTCCCATAATGTATTTACTTGACCTACCTCACCACCGAACCTGTTGTCTTCCACTCGACGAAGCAAGCTCACCATGTCCTCTCCATTCGACACTACCATAATCTTCGTCCCCGGTGCTTGGCATGGCCCTGAAGCTTTTTTCGATGTGGGTGATCGCCTTCGTACGAATGGCTACAACATCGACTATGTCAACCTTGCATCTGTCGGTCCTACAACTCATCTAAAAGACTTCCAACCCGACGTCGCCGTTATCCGTGAGCACATCACGAAAGCTGTCTCAGCTGGTCAACAGGTGGTGATGGTCGTGCACTCCTACGGTGGAGTTCCCACCTCCGACGCAGTTCACGGTCTTGATTATTCATCCCGTCAAGCAGCTGGCCAACCCGGTGGCGTGACCCACATGTTCTTCTGCTGCTCCTTCCTCATCCCCGTTGGGCAATCACTGCAAGGAGCCTTCGGTGGCAACGATCTCCCATGGTATAATGTCTCAGATGACAAGACAGAGATCAATCCAATGACACCAGAGAAGATCTTCTACAACGATATGCCACAGGACATGGTCAGAAAATGGGTGGCTAAACTCAGACCGCATAGCTATCAGACGCTTCATAGCAAGGTTGAGCATGCTATGTGGAGGACTGTGCCGAGTACATACCTCTATTGTTTGCAAGACAATGCGATTCCAATTGCTGTGCAGGAACTTATGGTCAAGGAGTGGGCTGGTGGTGCGGGTGTGACGATAAGGACCGAGACTGTGGATGCGGCTCATAGTCCTTTCTTTACTAAGCCTGATGAAATGGCTGTGGCTATTGTGAAGGCGGCGGAGCTGAAAATATAGATGCCCCACGGTATAATGTGTGGATAGATGTAGTCTTCGAGCTGCATATCAACTTTGGCGTTAGCTGCACAGTATGTGTATGTATATACCTACACAAGTATCAACATACTATGCATTACATAACTTTCAAGAGTGGGAAAACCCCGCTAGTCCCGGAATATTGTTTACACTTTTCCCAATCTGGCATTCCCTTTCCCATATCCTACCATATTCACCTACGCCATCAACTCACGTTAAATATCCCGCGCGTACTCATAACACCGCACCATCGAAGCGAGCAAGCAACAAAGAAACACACAACTTCCATTCCCTAAAATAGACCATTCAGCAAAAAACGAACCACAGCGCAACTGATCAACCAACCAACCACCCACAATGTCCACCGACCGCGCAACGCAACTCCTCACCGAAATCCAAACCCAACGCACCACAGCCCCCCTCTCAATCCTCTCCCTCGCCGAACCACTCCTCAATCAAAGCCCACAGTCCCAATCACAAAGCAATGGCACAACAAGCGCCGCAAGCCAAATAGCACCAACACCAACACCACAAACCCTCACCTCAGATCTAACACACTACAAGTCCCTCTTCTCAAAACTGCGCTTCTCTTACCTCGAACAAGTGACCAAAGAGAAATACCTGCGCTCCATCGTCGGTAGCGACGCCGATACCATCGCCAGTGCTGAAGATAATGCAGTTCTTGAGGAGAGGTTGGTGGGCATGAAAGCGAGTCTGCAGGGGAAGAAGAGGGGGACGGAGGGGTTGGTTGGGGAGATTGAGATGGTGGCGAGGGACGTGAGCATGGGGTATGAAGGTGTCGGGAGGCGGGTCGGGGAATTAGAGGGTTTGGTGGGGGAGGTGCAGGCTTTGGAGGCGGAGGTTGAGGAACTAAAGAAGAGGGTTGGGGAGGTTGAAGGGATGGATGTGGATGTGGAGATGGAGACTGAGGGTGGGAATGGGAATGAGGGGATGAGGTTGGGCTTTGAAGAGACGGGTTCGTTAATTCAGGAGCAGACGCGATTAAATGAAGAGCTCAAGACGCGCATTGAGGAGCTGGAGATGGATATGCAGCGCAAAGTGAGGGAGTGTGAGAAGGCGGAGCGCGAATTGGAAGATGTTGAGGTGAGGAGGAATGAGATTACTAGGTTGGCTAGGGATGCACGGAGGGTGAAGGAGGAGGGTGGGAGGGATTTGTTGGAGGAGCAGGGGCGGTGGTATTTGAGTAGTGAGGTTGTGTTGAAGGGGTTGCTGGGTGTGGAAGTGTGAGGAGTTTTCTACTGTGGTTTGCGATTATGGATTTGCAAGCACACGGCTTCGGCGTTTTGAGTTGGATGAGAGATGGCATGAGTCAGTTACGAAGCATATGATACCCTACTTGCAAACGGCGTTTTGAACGAATTGATTGTTTGAAATTCTGGTATTGGTGATCCTGCAATTGCTTATGCGTTCTCGAGATTGCATAGTCTTCGCGGTCTCCTTTTTGATAACCCCACGGTCATCATATAATGCAGGGTATATGCTAACTTAGAGACATGGTAGCTGCCTTCTGTTGCACTATCATTTTTCAACCGGTGGCCGCAGCAAGGTAGGCAGAACGAGAGATTGAGACAAAGTTGAACTTCACGCACACTCCTATTCCTCCTCATCTTCAGCACCCTCCTCACCATCGGCACCCTTCTCAGCAGCCTTAGCCTTCTTCCTCCTCACACGACCAGGTCGCCCACCACCAAATGGAGAAGTAAGAGCAAAATCAATGTGCTTCTGGCTGTCCAATCGTACCACGAACGAAGGGACGTTGACAATCTGCTTTCCAACTCGGATGTGTCGCTGCTTGATCAAGACACGAGCGTGGTGGATAGACTTGGCGAGACCGAGCTTGTAGACACAGGTTTGTAGTCGTCGCTCCAAGAAATCTTCGACTTTGAGGGCGAGCACGTAATCGAGCTTCATGCGGGATTCGTCGAGGACACCGACTCGAACGAGACGTCGAATGAGGGCGTTACCTTCGAAGAGACGCTTGGGGTCTTTCTCATCGAGAGTGAGAAGTTGTCTGTTGGTTGCGTTAGCGATTATGTAGTGTGTGGTGACTGTCATGTTTCATACCGAGCAGCACGTCGAATTTTGGATAGAGTAAGCATGACACGCCACACCTCTCGCTTGTTTCGTAGACCATATTCACCGACGATCTTCAATTCGGAGTCGCTGATGAGATGTTAGAGGGATACCATAGACATAAGCAGAGACAAGCTACTGCTCAGTGGCCTGGAGGAACGTACAGACGAGCTGACTCGAATGCTGTAACCGATTGTTAGTATACTAAGTAGATGACAAGGCACAGGAATGGTTGCTTACGTCGACGAGGGACCTTGTAGGTCTTTGAGTAGGATCTTGGAGCCATGATTGCGATTATCGACCAGCGCAATCAATGTATTGTCGACAACAAAGCAGATGTTGAAGTTGATTTTGCGATCCGCGATTAGAGGAGTCGCACGTTGGAGGGTGCGAAAAGTCTTGGCGTTGTGTATTGTGCGCCAAGCAAACCAAACTGCGGGTTTTCGAAACGCACCACGATGACCAACAGAAAGATACCACCGCCCGACATTCAACTTTTTACGATCATTTCAGACCATTTTCGACAGTAGTCAAGATGGGTCACGCTCGTGGTCTTCGAAGCGGTACCCGCGTACGTTTAATCGAGCGACATACGAGAAACGGTGACTGACTTGAATGCGCAGTATGCTTTCTCGCGAAACTTCAGACAGAAGGGTGTGATTAACCTGTCCACCTATCTACGACAATACAAGTGAGCGCCTCCGTCACGTCCGCCATATGGATCAAGAACTAACAGCAGTCGATCAGGGTCGGAGACATCGTCGACATCAAAGTAAACGGTGCCGTCCAAAAGGGTATGCCATTCAAAGTCTACCACGGGAAAACCGGAGTCGTCTACAACGTCACAAAATCCGCCGTCGGCATTATCATCTACAAGAAAGTCGGCAACCGTTATCTCGAGAAGCGAGTCAACGTCAGAGTCGAACACATCTCGCTATCGCGATCGAGAGAAGAGTTCTTGACCAGAGTGAAGGAGAATGCGCGAAAGAGGAAGGAGGCTAAGGAGAAGGGTGAGAGCTTGCTATTGAAGCGACAACCGCTGATGCCGAGGGATGCACGAACCGTTAAGATGGAGGGTATCGAGACGTTGACCGCCATACCATACGACACCAGTATCTAAGCGAGTTTGTTATGTTGTGGGAGTTGTATCTTCGTGTGGATTGCCTTCGTGTTCGAAGCACGAATAACGGCGCGGTGCTGAGTTGGAAGCTGAAGATGCGGTAGGCAATACCCTGGCAAATATATGGCATGGTTGTCAAACAGTCTTCGTAATCTGCTAGACAGATGTGGTTGCCATAAGAGATCTGTGCCAAACAATTGTTCACTTGAAATGAAATGCAGAAATATCCACAAGGCATGACCCAAAAAAAAGAAAGATTCGCACAAGGATGTCAATGCTTCATTTATCTTTTGCTACACCATACTTACTAACTCTTCACTCCCTGGTACTCCGATGTGCAACAAAAAAGTCAGCCACACTATCACCATCACCAAAAGGTAGGTCAAACAAGCTCTCTCAAGCTCTACTACCCTTCGGGAAGATCGACAGGTCATAAACAACTACCTATATCGAACACCCGGGGTTATATGGCCGGTGAAGTTGATCAGCAACTAATTCGAACATCTTTTCGTCAAAGTTAAGTCATCACCACTCGGGGGTGACCCGTCTTAACCCATTAGGCCAACTGGACGATGATCAGCAACTAATTCGCATAGCCAGCTTTGGTGTTGTTTGTTGACTATATTCTTGGGTACTGGAATATAAGCCTTTCACTTGTAAGCGTCCTCCTGGTGAAAGTGGTGCTTTTCGAGGCAGCCTGGCCTGGATCATTGCTGACCCAGTCGCGCATATGAATAATTCTGGCAGCCGTTGTGAACAATCAAACCCTGACGTCGGGGTCAGTGTATTTCATTAGGTCATTCTCATGAGTGTAGTTCATCCCAATTGCTAGCATTCTCACGATGCAACCCTCGCCGAGTATTTCGATGCGGCAGTGTCAAACATGGTCTCCTTCTCTCTCAAGTCAGCTAACAGTTGATGTTCAGCATCTCTCTGATTCAAAAGGCCTTTCAACTCCGTCGTCCTTTCCGCGTTGCCATTACCAAGAACATACTGCAACACAATCGCATTTGCGATTGCCTGGACATCCGGATTCTCACTCTCCAAGACCTGATTAAGAGCAGCCTCCGCTTCTTCCGCCCTTCCTAGATGTAACTCCGCAACCGCTTGTCCGACCAGGGCCGTAGGACTTTGACCCCCTGGAGCGCTTGCCAGCTCCTCGAACACATAATACGCACTCTGATACTTCTCCTGCCCTCCAACCCTCAAGTTTGTCCAGGCCTCCGCCAAGTTAAACAATAGTGAATCTTGTGCCCATCTTTTCGCGTCCTGGACTTCTTTGAGCGCTAGATCTGTCCTATTATTCGTAAGGTGTAGTTGTGTTAGTAACGCTACAGCTTCGAGGCTGCCTTGGTGTTTTGAAAGAAGTTCTACAGCCTTTGCATATTCACCGTTTGCACCAAGGACTGTGCCGGCGCATATCTGGACTGTCGGATCTTCGCTATCAGAAGACTCTGCTAGAGCGAGTGCTGCAGAAACATCATTTTTAGCCAGGGAAACGAGTGATCGTGAAGCTGCATCGTTAGATCTTGACAAAGCTGACACGACTTCGCGATTCTGGCCAAGTGCTATCTGGGCACGGTATTTGAGGGTCTGAGCGAGGGGCTTGTTGGTAGAAGAGAGAGACGAGGTGTCGAAAGAGACAACTGTTTGGTAGGCATGGGTGTAGAAGGCTGTGGATATGTTGAGGAGTTCTTTAGCATTGTTAGCCTCAATCCGTGCAATTTAGCTGAAGAGGAAATGTCACCTACCACTTTCCCCCGAGAATGGATCCATGGTGGTCGATTATGGTCAAGGTGATGTGCTTCACTCCGCTTTCAGTGAGTAAGCAGTTAATCCAGAACAGAAAACCTTGTTGCAGGCCTGGAATGTGAAGTACGGGAGTAAGGAGTCAGAGTTGAGGGTTGATGGACTATATGAAATGTGTACTCTGCCCTCCGGATGAACATGTGGTGAACCAGTACTTCCCATATTGGCAAGTGCGGCGACAACTTCAGATGAGCCTCGATACTGACAATCAATCCACTTGAAAGTCGTTCCCAAAGTGAATCACCAACCCCGATAACTTACAACTTCAAGACCCTTGTATCCAGTCTGAAACTTCCGCAACAATGAAGCCCACAAACTCAATGTCCTCCAGTTTCCAATTCGTCCATAAAGGCATACTTCTCGACTATCGGGCACACCAGACTAAGTCAGCCATGAGTCGACTCCGAGCAAGTTACCATTTGTTTCTGCGAAACCAGCCTCCGAAGCCACTGAATGTGAAGACGCGCAATTCCACTAAGCTGAGGCCGTGGAAGGCACCGATCGTGCAGATTTAAGCTCGGTACGGTGCTACGAGGTGGAACGGAATAATGGACACGATTGACAAACATGAGCTGTACAACATGCAATTGAATATGCGCAGAGAAGTTTGAGCAGGCGTTATGGTGTTCGGAAAGAGGGAGATGGTACTGGAAGCAAGAGGATATCTCAACTCAATATATGATCATTTTCTTCTCCGGATGTATCTCGCTGACATTACTATGCACTATGCGGCCCCTTGTACTCTGACAATGGTACCGTATCCACGAGCAACGCCTTTGAGAAAGCCTCCGGATATCTAC